>Ga0070681_10001198_pt1 | contig 22505 bp, 25 predicted proteins | sample KBSC83BmetaG_FD_65650 | JGI IMG/M metagenome (GOLD analysis project Ga0070681, IMG submission 65650) | Corn rhizosphere microbial communities from Kellogg Biological Station, Michigan, USA - KBS C8-3B metaG | ecosystem: Host-associated > Plants > Roots > Rhizosphere | place: USA: Michigan...
CGCCGCTGATGGGCCCATTAGCGCAATCAGCGTGGCGAGCACCGCGACCGTCGCTCCCGTATTCGCCAGGAGCGCAATTGCCGCGTTACCCCCCGACAAGCGCTCGGCCATGACCCCCGAGCCGACTACTGCCGCGGCCAGAAGCACTGAACCGAGTGCCTCAGCAGTCAGACGTCTGGCCGTGTTCATTCCGGATCAGAGGCCTGTATCTTGCCGATCGCGTCCAGCCTCTCCTGCAGCTTGATGCGATCAAGCTGGGCGAACGGGAGGCTCGTAAAGATCTTGATCCGGTTGTCGAGGGCCCGAAAGGTCTCCCGGAAAGCCAGCCACTTCTCCTTGTCCGATCCTTCAACTGCCGCAGGGTCGGGCACCCCCCAGTGAGCGGTCATCGGTTGCCCGGGCCAGTAGGGGCAAATCTCGCCGGCGGCGTTGTCTCAGACGGTGAATACAAAGTCCAGAGACGCAGCGCCCGGGACAGCAAATTCGTCCCAGCTCTTGCTGCGCAGGCCCTCGGTCGGCAGATTCATGCGTTGGAGCAACTGCAGGGCGAGAGGGTGCACGGCGCCCTTGGGATGACTGCCGGCACTGAAGCCCCGGAACTTTCCACTCCCCCACTGGTTAACTAGCGCCTCCGCAATGATGCTGCGCGCGGAGTTGCCGGTGCAGAGGAAGAGCACGTTGTAGGGTCGATCGGTCATGGCACGCTACTGGGAGTCGGAGAGCACTTTCATCATGCAGGTCGCGGATGCCGGACATAGCATGCGAAACTCCGCACTGTCCTGGACGACCTGCGGTACATCGATCCGATCAATGACTCGATACCCCTGGTGCGCAAAGAACTCTGCGGCCGTCTCCGTAAGAAGTATCAGGCGGCGGACCCGCGCGGCGTGCGCCACCTTTTCCAACTCCTGCACCACTATCCGGCCAAGCCCCGTTCCGCGCCGATCAGCGTCCACCACTACCGATCGCACCAATGCCGCTGAGCCGAATCGCTCCAATGCGCCTGCGGCCACGATACGACCGCTCTCCCACAACACCGTGAACTCAGGTTTCGAGCTCGTCAGATCGCTCGTCGGCAACCCCGCCTGCTCGAGCAGCCGGTGGACGGCGCGTAGATCCGGCTCCGCCGCGGCGCGCAACTCGCCCACGTGTTCCTCAGCTCAGGTCGCGGCCGGCGAGCAGCAGCTTGGTGCGCAACAAGTCTCGTCCGGCTGCCGCTTCTCCTCTACAGACCGTATCTCGTCGGTGCCGTATACGGTGCTTTCACCGGTGGTGAGGAATGTCTCCCACTGCACCCCCTGCGGGTCGTCGATCCAGCTCTTCTCGCTGTGCGCGTAACAGCAGGTCGTCTCCCCCTCCTCGAGCACAGGGCGCTCGGCCAGCTTCAGCCGCCCGTAGACCTCCGCAAGCTCGCCACGGTCCTCCACTTGGATACCCAGGTGCTGCACCCCTGGCTTGCCGTCGCGTTGGCTAATCGCGAAATTGACCCGCGGATCGTCCAGCATCCACTTCGCGTAGTCGCCCTTGCGCACGGTCGGCTGGGATGAAAACAATTGGGAATAGAAGCGGATCGAGGTGGCTAGATCCTTGACGGAAACATGGACGTGTAGGCGCTTCATGCTCTCTTCCTCCGTTGCACCGGAGAGGCGAGTGGCTGGCAGTCCGTTCCGCACTCCTCTCCGGCCAGGCTGCAGCAATTCTCGGTCAGGAACCCCACTAGGGAGTTCATGCGTTCGAAGTTCGGGCTGTAATAGAGGTTGCGGCCGTCGCGACGGCTGACCACGAGGCCCGCGTGCACCAGGCCTTTGATATGAAATGACAGCGTCGGAGCCGGTAAGTCCAGGCGCTTGGTCAATTCTGAGGGCGTATACCCCTGCGGTCCGCGTTTCACGAGCAGGCGAAAAACAGCGAGTCGGGCTTCGGAGGCGAGCGCACTTAGAGCGTCAATGGCTTCAGGTGCTTTCATAGTTTCAATTATATAGAAGTAGTCAGCCGGCGCAATCCGCGTCTCAAGCGGTCATGCGACGGCGAAGTGGCCCTTACTGCCGTGTGCGATCGGGATTCGCCCCAAACAACTGATGCCGCTAGACTTGCGTCCCGATGGCCCATAACCGCTTCGATCGCATGGAATGGGCCGGGGCATTCGGCGACCTCGGGACGCTGATCCCCTTCGTCGTCGCCTACGTCGCCGTCGTCAAAGTCGACCCCTTTGGCATTCTTTTCTCCTTCGGCAGCGCGATGGTCGCCTGCGGGCTCTACTACCGGACGCCCTTCCCGGTACAGCCCATGAAAGCGATCGGCGCCGTGGCCACCACCCAGGCAGCTCAGACGGCAACCATTACACCGGCTACGGTCTATGGAGCGGGCCTGGCGACCGGGCTGATCTGGCTCGCTCTGGGCCTCACCGGAACGGCCAAGTACATCGCAGGGCTCGTCCCGCGGTTCGTCGTGATCGGCATCGTGCTGGGGCTCGGCATGGGCTTCATGCTCCAGGGCGTCCGGACCATGAGCGACGGGTGGATCATCGCCGCGGTCGGACTCCTCGGGACCGTGCTTTTGCTCACCAACAAAGCCGTCCCCGCCATGTTCCTGCTCTTGGTCTTCGGGGTGGCCTGTGGGGCCTATCAGACCCCCGATCTCCTGCGAAACCTCCTATCAGCCAGACCGGAACTGCACCTGCCCCGATTCGCCCTCTCGGGTATGACCTGGCACGACCTCCTGATCGGCACGACCCTCCTCGCGCTTCCACAGCTGCCTCTGACGCTCGGAAACGCGATCATCGCCATCCGTGAAGAAAACAATCGGCTGTTTCCCGACCGTGCCGTGGGCGAGAACACCCTCGCCACCTCGACTGGGGTCATAAACCTCGCGAGCGCCGCCCTGGGTGGTGTCCCGATGTGTCACGGCGCCGGCGGCATGGCCGGCCACGTCGCCTTCGGAGCGCGCAGCGGCGGCGCGCCCATCATCTTGGGAACCATCCTTCTGTGCCTCGCCTTCTTCCTTAGCGACTCCATCAGCGCCGTCTTTGCCCTATTCGCCCGCCCTGTACTCGGCGTGATCCTATTCCTCACCGGAGCGCAGCTCGCGCTCGGCTCGTGTGACTTCAGCAAGTACAAGGGCGAGCGGTTCATCACGATCACCACCGCGGCGTTTTCGCTCTGGAACGTAGGCCTCGCATTCGTAGCCGGCATGACCTTGACCTACATCCTGAGGCGCGGCTGGTTGCGGCTGTAGTCATGGGATCAGAAAGCGCCTCGGCCTTGCATCTGCTCTTCACGGGTGACCCGGCGCTTTATGCCATCGTGAGACTATCCATTGCGGTGAGCCTGAGCGCGACCCTCCTCGCAGCGATTCTCGGGGCTCCGCTTGGGGCGCTCGTGGCCCTCACGCGCTTCAGAGGTCGAGAGGTGGCAATCGTGGCGCTGAATGCCATGATGGGGCTGCCGCCGGTCATGGTCGGGCTGGTGTGCTACCTCGCGCTCTCGCGCTCGGGGCCCTTGGGTGCGTGGGGCCTGCTCTTCACGCCGAAGGCCATGGTCATCGCACAGACCATCCTCGTCACCCCGATCATCGCAGCCATCACGCGCCAGACGGTCGAGGATCTATGGGCCGAGTATCGGGACGAGCTCACCGCCATGAACATCCGCCCCATGCAACGGGTCGCAACGCTCCTCTGGGACGGGCGCTTCTCACTCACCACGGCCTTCCTCGCAGGCTACGGACGAGCGGCCGCCGAGGTCGGCTCCATCATTATCGTGGGCGGGAACATCGAGGGATTTACGCGCACGATCACGACCGCCATGGCTTTGGAGACCTCAAAGGGGAATCTGCCGCTTGCGATTGGTTTGGGACTCGTGCTGCTCCTCATCGTCGTCTCGGTGAGCGCGCTCGCCTGGGGCGTGCGGCGCACCGGCGAGCGCTTTGCAGGTTGACGATGCGCGCCCCGACTTCTGACCTGCCGATCCTCTTTGCCGGCGTCGACATCCGCAGGGGCACCACGATCCTCCTCCGCAACCTCTCGCTCTCAATCTCCGCCGGTCCGCCCACCGTGCTGGTCGGCCCGAATGGCTCGGGTAAGTCGACGCTGCTGCGAGCCGCGATGGGGCTCATTGCGCCCAGCTCCGGAGGCATCACCTGGGGAGGTCGCAAGACGGCTTCCCCGACGGGACGTGCCATCGTCTTTCAGCGGCCCGTGATGCTCCGCCGTAGCTGCGCCGGCAATCTCGCCTATGCGCTCGCCGCCGCGGGTGTCATTGGCGCCGATCGCGAGAGGCGCATCACTGAATTGTTGGGGATTGTCGGTCTCGACGCAGTCGCCGAGCGGCCCGCCCGCCAGCTCTCCGGCGGTGAGCAGCAACGGCTCGCGCTTGCTCGTGCGCTGGCGCGCAACCCTGCGGTGCTTTTCCTGGACGAGCCGACTGCGAGCCTGGACCCTGCCGCGACCAAGGCGATCGAAGACATCGTGCGCGCAGTGAGCGAGGGAGGTGTGAAGGTGGTAATGGCAACGCACGATCTCGGAGAGGCACGCCGGCTCGCGGGGGAAATTCTGCTGCTGAATCGCGGGGAGCTGGTCGAGAGCCGCCCGGCGCAGAAATTTTTTGCCGCTCCGTTTACGGACGCAGCGAAGCGCTTCACTGCCGGGGAGCTTTTGGTCTAGCTCGGAGGCACGCTCCATGAGCCCTGCAGCCCGAACGCGAATGTGGTGTGTCTCATTGATGGCAGCCCTGGCGCTGTCCGGGGCGACAGCGGGCGCTTACGCGGATGACCGCTCGATCGTGGTCGCATCGACGACTTCCACCCAGGACTCCGGCCTGTTCGAGTATCTGCTGCCGCTCTTTAGGCAGAAGACCGGGATCACCGTGAAGGTCGTGGCGCAAGGGACCGGGCAGGCGCTCGACACCGGCCGGCGCGGGGACGCGGATGTGGTTTTCGTGCACGCGAAGGCGGCCGAGCTGAAATTCCTGGCCGAGGGCGAGAGCCTCAAGCGCTACCCGGTCATGTACAACGACTTCGTCCTGATCGGCCCGAAGAGCGACCCGGCTGGTATCCGCGGCGTGAAGGACATCGGCCAGGCGTTAGACGCGATCCGCAACAAGCAGGCGCCGTTCGTCTCGCGCGGTGATCGATCGGGCACACATCTGGCCGAGCTCGCACTGTGGCAGGCCTGCGGCATCGACATCGAGCAGGCCCGCGGCCCCTGGTACAAATCGATCGGTCAGGGGATGGGCGCTGCGCTCAACTTTGCGGCTGCGAGCAACGCCTACGTATTGTCCGACCGTGCGACGTGGATCCATTTTGCCAACAAGGGCGACCTTGAGATCGTCGTGCAGGGTGATCGACGGCTCTTCAATCAATATGGCGTGATGCTGGTGAATCCGGTGAAGCACCCAAATGTCAGGAAAGCGTTGGGCCAGGCCTTCATCAACTATCTGATCTCGCCCGAGGGACAGCGGGCCATCGCCAAATATAAGGTCGGGGGGCAACAGTTGTTCTACCCGGATGCAAGCGACTCGGGCGCCTGACGGCGCTCGAAAGCATCGAACGTCATGGGTGCGCCATATGATCGTGGCCCTCCATAGCGTCCGCCCCGTGGTCCGAGAGCTGGGCGTCGAACCATTGGTGGATGGCCGCGATCAGCTCGGGTCGCTTCGCGAAGTATTCGATCTTTCCGCCGTCGTCTACGTTGGTGTACAGGATCCTGATCTCACCAGGTTTGGCGGACTTGAGTTGGGCAAGCCCCGGCATCTGCTCCCCGTGAGTCTGCGTGGGACCTGAATAGTCGCCCTAGCGGAAGCGCGTTGCGATGTCCTGCAGGTGCATCCGAATCAAACGAATCTGCTCGGTATCGCCGGGAGTCTTGCCGACCACCTGCTGAAGGCCTCCGCTGGGGCTCTTAGTAAAGACGTGCGTGGTTGCGCTCAATTGGAAGGGCATGACCTCCGCACCGCGCGCATGCACCTCTTGCTGCCGCTGCGTCTGTCCCATCACGACGCCACCCAGGATGACCCCCCAAATGCCCACCGCAACAATGTGCGTTATGAAGCGCATGCAAGCTATCTCTGCGAATTCCGCAATCTAGCCCCGACTGCACGAACTTCAAAGGTGCCGGTGAGGCACCCCGCAGGAGTTTCCTAGTGACGCTGCCCCGCGTATTCAGATGACGGCCAATGGCCTCGTATGCGCGTTCTGCGCCCAAGATATCGAGAAGAAGCTGCGAAAGACTCTCGCGAGCCGGACGTCTATTTAAGACTTGAGCGAATGATAGACGCTGCTAGGAAGGCGAAGTTGGTGCGGCGCAATCGGAACTGTGTCTGCTGCTCAGCCCTCTGCCTCACAATCGTGCAAGGGCCTGCCTCGGCCAGCGAGCCCGACACGGATGATGATCGCACCACCGCCGTCATTATGGCCACCCGAAAGCCGACATTGATCCAGGACGAATCAGTGCGGGTCAGGGCCGCTCCGGCGGCGCGGGATTGCCACTGCGCGGCATGCCCAGCGGCTCCGCAGGCCAGCGAACCCAACGACATGAAGCGAAACCGGGGCTAGGTTACCGACCGGCCCCGGTTTCGACTGCAGTAAGACTCGAGGTTACAGCTGGCACCCGCCGATTACATCCCCGGCATATCGTGCATGTCGTGCGCCCTTGAGCTGAAAAAGAGGAAGAAGTTCGAGCCGACTTCCACCGCTCTTCCGGCAGCCTCCGCATCATCCATCGCCTTTGAGGAGGTAATGCCACTGGACCCGTTGGGTGCCGGCCAATCCTTACGATCCATTATCAGGACCGGCCGGACCTCCCACCAAATGGGCTTAGTGTTCACCCGGTCATTGTCGACGACATGGCTGTGATTCGGCGTTGGCAGAAACACCGGTCCAGTCGGCGGCTTGGGAATACCGGGCGATCCGGCCAGCAGCACCGAAAGATCCACTGACGACGCGTGCATCGTGCAGGTTCCCGGCACAGGATTGTTCGGGTCGGGGCACTGCGTGGCAACCGTCGGCTTGCTCATCCACGCTTCCGGAATGTGACCGAATAGTGCGATTAGCTTCGTCCCCAACGCGACCCCGCATAGCTCTCCAGGTCGTCCCCCGTCTGGGCAGTCCATCGCATCGCGAGGATTGGTCGACTTTCCGAACATCGGTACCAACACGTACAGATGCGCCGTATGCTTGAGCTTCCCACCAGTCGGGTCGGCGGAGGGTTCGGTCACGACCTGACAGATTGGAACCTGCATCTCATTCGGGTCGGACTGCGCCTGCGTTCCGTTGAAATCCAGGTCGAGAGTCGGCTCATCCACGCAGTCAAAGTTCTGCAGGTAGGTGAAGGTGATCAGGCGCCCGTTGCCAAAGCCATTGGTTTGGTTGGGCGCCAGTTGTGCCCAGGCGGTGCCACCTGCCAAAATCATCCAGGCAGCTGCCGCGAGAATCGCCAAGAGTGGGCGGCGCATGCCGCTGGCAGCCAGCGGCGCTCGAGTCTCCGGAAAATACATAGCAGCCTCCTTGTCTCGTTTACTGGCAACACGCGATTGGCAGAGCTCGAGCGCGAAGCCAACCGCCAGATGCCCGGCATATCCGCGCACTGAGCTCTGCCGGCCAAGTTGTCTTTCGCCTGCCGACCACCCGTTATGTCGCCTCAAGTGTGACCCACGGATGGCGTAACCTGCAGACGCGAATCACCGCTCCGGGAGCGATTTCAAATATTCGATCACGTCGTGCTTCTCCCCGCCGGTCAACCCCAGATGCATGAGAGTGTCATAGTGATTTACTACGTCCAGGAGTGTTGCAAAGCGTCCGTCGTGGTAGTAGCGGCCCTTGTTCTCCGGCCGCATGAACCTGCCCTCTTCCCGCACGAAGATCCCGGCGAGGTTCATCGTCTTGTACTGCCCATCAGGGGCGCGGTTTGCCTCAAACGCATCAATCCCTACGTCTTCCGGTTTGTGCAGGTTCCACCCGGGCTCAGTCCACAAGGGATCGACGTGGCAGTTGTTGCATTTGGCCTTGCCACTGAACAGGTCGTCACCGCGCTTCGCTGCCGAGGGGTCGAAGTCGCGCCCCGGTTGCGGAGTCGGCGCGGGAATCGCGAGTTGGTAAAAATGCAGGGCGGGAAGCTTGCTCGTGATTTGGTCCTCGTCCGGACTGATGTGGGGCAGGTCTGCGAAGCCGTTCGCCGCCGCGATCGGGAACTTCGCCGCATCATTCAAGCGCGGATCGAAGAAGCGCCCCTTGCCGTGCATCTCCAGGTTCGCGACGAAGGCATTCCAATACGTGACGGTTCCCCACGCGCCTGTCCACGTGTGCTGGTTGAAGCCCGCCAGCCCGAATGCGTTGGGAATGAGGGTTGCGCCCGGGACCTTGTGCCGGGTAACCACACCATCGGTCATCTGCTCGGTGTTGAATGCCTTCCCGTCGAGGAAGATCTCCGCATCGAATTTCCCGGGGCCCCAGCTGTCGAGGACGGTTTCCAGGGTGTGGCGATCAACCCCGAGTAGTGTCGTTACCGCACTCAAATCCGGGGCCAGCCCGATAATCCGCCCGATGTTGAGATCGCGGTTTGCCCACCCGTCCAGGCGTCGCCCAATGCCGAAAGCGAGAGTGTTATCCACGGTCGAGTGACACAGCGCGCAGGTGATGCCCACCGAACGGAGCTGATCGCCCTTGAAAAAGCCCTGTATGCCCACCACGGCATTGAGCTTAAGTAGCGCAACGGTGACCGCCGGATCGTTGAGGTTGATCTGCTTCTCCCGCAGCGCATTGATGATGTGCGGCGGCAGCGCTTTCACGTCAACTTTCAGTCCCAGGTCGAGCGCGGCCTTTGGACTGAGGCCGCCGCCGTCGCCACTGAGGCGCTCGCCCTCGATCGCGCGCTGCAGCTGCAGAGCACCGCCCCAGAAGGCTTCGTCTCCGAAGGTATCGAATCTGAAAGTCTTGCGGCCCTCTGCGAGAGTCTCGTCCGCGTGTGCACGGACTTGATCATCGAAGTTTGCAGTGGGAGCGGTGGCGGTTTCGCTCTGGGCATTTGCGTTTGACAGTGCCGAGCCGAGCACTGCGGCTGCCACGACCAGTCTGTTGCCATGGCGGGTGACTAGTTCTTGCATTATGACCGGCATACGCCTCCTCCTTGCTGCCGGACCGAGTTTGAGCACTCAAGTGTCTCGCTCGGCTGTCGTCGCAGATCTGTTACGTCGTTTGCATCTCCCACGAAGTCACTGGCGAAGTCGCGACTTCGCTCGCGGCAAATATACCCGTCGTTCTAAAGCGGGACGCGCGAGAAATGTTAGGTTCCCGTTCCGCAGATCGCGGAAGGCGTTCCGGGAATCCCGTGATCATGTTGGCTTGAGCGCCCCGGTTCGCGTTCCCTGGCTTCGTCTGCAGCCGAGCACGATTGTTGTGAGCGAAACCTTGCCGCGTTCATGACTGCTCAGCTGGCATGACGGTGGGGCTCACGCCCGCATCGCATTGGCGGCGTCGTTCAAGCTCCAGGTCTAGTCATTACACAAGCGGCGGGTCCGCAACGCGTCGAAGAATTGGGGCCAACGGGAGGCGCAAGCTAACGCCATGCTGGGTGCAATCTCGCTACTTTATCGTGACCGCGCCTCGCCTTACGCGCAGGACCGGCCGGCACGGCTCATGGCCGAGCGAGTTGTAGCCGACTTCGGCTAACAGTCTCACCTGACAGAACTAGCCAGCGGAGGCCCTAATATCCAGAGCGTGACAGTCGAGCTTCATAAGGCTATCCGCTTCCGCGACCACGCTGAGGAGCTGCGGATAATCGCGCGAAAAGCAATTCCGCGCTTTGGAGGTCGGCGCTACCGGATCCAACGGATCTCGCAGCGCACCCTGCAATCGATGTACCGCCTTTTCAGTTTTCGCATTTGTGTGACCGCACTGGTCACGCAGCTGCTGACAGATCTCGGCGCCTGTCGTGCCGTACCAGACAAAGTCGGCAGGCGCGAGCTGCCAGGGAATCCCCGCGTGAGGCGGCGCGTGCGGCGTTGTTGCGATCGCCACCTCCCTCGTCGCGTTGTGACGACCGTGCGCTCCGGCGGCTGGTCGATCAAAGCACGGGGTCGCTATTTACAGGAATTAAACTTGAAGGATGTAATTCGCGTACTCCAATCGAAGGGGCCGCTGATCAGGTAATACTCCTGCGTGTACCACAATGTGCAGCCATCCTGCGGGTCAACGGCCATGCTGCTGTAGTCGCCCCAGCGGTGAAAGCTCGCTTGTTGCACGCCAGTTCCGATAGCAAGGGTGACCGGCCCAGCCATATCGCCACCCGGGTCTGCAGGCCGGCGCCCAACGATCTCGACGCTGGGATCGAGAGCGGTGCTAGAGGCGCTGAACCCAAGTGCGATGTCACCGAGCTTGTCCATTGCGATGCTACCCATCCAGAAGTTGACGTCCTGCGTCACGACGGTCCCTTGCTGGAAGACGGTCGGTGCCGTGCTCGGATTGCGTATCTCGTACCACCGCACGCCAGCCAGTGGTCCGCCCGCGACCGTGTGATTGGCGACAAGCGCTTCATGATCGCCGTAATTGCGATATGCGAGGCGATACATCAGACGGTCAGAAATTGCATCCACTTTCTGGCCGGGCGGCGGCTCCGGAATGCAGGCCAGAGTTGTCGAACGGTTGCAGATCTCGCTAAACGGCGCGACCGGGATCAGGAGGGGTCCGGTGAACGTTGAGTTTCCCGGGTTGGCAAAGTCGACGTGGAATTTGAAAAAGAACAGATCCGTCGCATCGGCCAGACCCAGCATGAAATTAGGCGCACCTGCGGGAGGGCCAAGCCTGCTGTCCAAATCGGACGGCAGCAGGCTGGATACGTTGGACGGCTGCTGAAAGCAGACCGCTGTCGCGGGAGCGCCTGCCAGCATTTTCACCCGGTCATACGCACATGCCATCGCGCCCGCAAATTTCGGCGCAAAGATATTGAAGGTGGCGTAGTACGCGTCTGGCCAGACGCCGAGCTTTGGATAGTCCGGGAAGTCACCCGCGGGGAGCTGAAAAGCGTAGCGATGGTACGACCCTGTTGCGTCGGACGTGGTTGAGACCGCCAGGCAATACATGAAGGGGGCGACAAACACAGGTTGGGCAGCGATCCAGCGACCGGCAGCTTTGTCGTACTGAATGATGATGTCGCCGTCGTTGCGCGTTTCGCAGGGTCCGCCGAAACCGGCCCAGAATGCGTTGCCTGGAGTCGGACCCATGACGGTTGCGCCAGTGGTTTTGTCGAAGACTTCAAAGGTGATGTTCACCCATTGAACGAATTGGGTTGCGCCCACCGCACCATTGGTGTCCGGCGGGACGAAGGGGCCGCCGCTGGCAATTGTGTCCTGCGCGCTGAGGCCATCGAAGTTCAGGCCCAAGGCGACTCCGAGCGCTCCCGATGGTGTTCTGCCAACCGGGTCGGATTGCGGGGAGGCAAGCGGTGCGCGAGTGGGCTGCGCTACCTGCGCCGGCTGCGATTTGCGGGATTTCGCCGGGGATATCACATCGCGTAGAGGGCTCGACAGATCATGTTTCAATTCGCGCGTGACGAGCGGATCCGCCAGGGTCCAGCTCGGCGCGGTCAGCAGCGCGACCCCACAAAATGCCCGAAATAGAGTCACAATCGTCGTGAATCTCATACACCGTTCTCCTAATAACCCCTGTTAGCGGAAGCGCGAAGGAGAGGTACTGGGGGTCACCATCCCTAAGACTGCATCGATCAGTTTTTGGTAATGACAGCGTTGTCGCCTGTAAACCATTAGAAAGGTAGGCTCTTTGAACGCCAGCGTAGTCCATGCGCGGTGCATGTTGCAAAACCCGGACGACGTTAGCAGCGGGATGGGAACGCAAACCATCCCGGGTACTGGGAGCGCGGCCGCCGTGCTGACGGCAACGGTCGCGATGCCGTTCGCGGTGCTCCGGCCGTGAGGCCGACACTTACGGGAAATCGACCGTTGTCGTCTGGGCGGCGGTGATCGAAATTCCGGTCTTAACAGGACTGAACGTCACGCCGCTGTCGGCCAGAGCGGGATTGTCCAGTGCAGCCTGGCAGGTGAATGCCATGGTGTAAGTACCGGGAGCAGAAATGTGAACTGGTAGTAATACGGCGGCTGCGAATCCGCGATCAGGATCTTCGAGGCGAGCGGCTGGTTCGTATCGCTGGCCGGCGTGGCATTATTCATGTCTTCAGGCGCGGTCACCGTGCCGTTGTACAGGTAAACCCCCGGGCTACACCCGTCGGGAACCAGGGCGCTCACGACGCCCTGAACATTGCCCACCGTCGTGTTGTCGACCAGGCGCTCCGCGAGCGCGAGAGTGCACGCCGGCGACTGTCCGGGCGGGCACGTAATGGCCTTACGCAAGTCGAACTCGATGGTGTAATCCACGACCCCGCTGCTCGGCACCGTAAATCCCGACACGAGCTTAAGGCCGGTCTCGGTGCCGCTCGGAGCCTGCAGTCCATGCATCGTTCCGTCAGAGAGCAAGATGTAGGAATTGCTCGGATCGCCGTCAGCCAAGACCATCAGTCGAATCTGACCGTATGAGCCGGCGGGTATCGGTTGGTTGAACAGCACTGCCGATGCGGTGCCGCTCTGCGTGAGCAGATCGATGCTTTCGGCGAAGCGAAGGTGACTTCGATCGGATTACCACTGTTGCCGGTCAGTTCGACACCGGTGAACCTGACCACGACGGATTGAGCCCCATCGACGGGCGCGTCGGCGACCGCCAGCTGCATCGTACCCGTTTCCATGGACCCGCCACCGCACGCGCTGAGCGCGAGTGTCGTCGCAACTCCAAGCCCGCAAAAGCGAGTGGCACGATTCACTTGGTTTCGTCCCAGTGGCGCTGAGCAAAGCATAGGCGTGTGCTGCTGAACGCCAACGGAATCGAAGGCTACTGAGAGCAGCTCGCTAGGGGCGCTGAGCCCGCGGATTTGAGTACCGGGCCACGGTATAGCCCGTTTAAAAATTGTCGTCTAGCAGGCGAAGGCGGCACGATGGACCCTCAGATCAGACATAACGCGCGGGGCCCGGGCTTGCCTGTTACACCTGACGCGCGACTTACGCCCTGATCCGGATTCCTCAGCGCCCGGTGCCCGCAGCCATGCGAGCACCGGGCGAAGGCTTTACGGCTGGACCTTCTGTACCGGCGGAAGGTTGGCGCTGATCGCTGACACGGTGTCCGCGCCCCCAATCTTGCAGATCGGGTGAGAGAAGTCGTTAGCGACGCTCGGTACTACGACCTTGCCCTGATAGTTGATGTTGTCGTCGCCGCTGGGACTGACACCGCCCGGGACAAAATCGAGATTCAGCGTGTGACGTGTGCGCCAGGCGATGTTGTGATCGGCGCAGGACGTGTCGCCGCTCACGCCAATGCCGCCAATCAGCGTGCCCCTCGCGTTGTAGAGCCCGAGGCCGCCGCCGAACACATTGATACCGCCGATGCGACGGCCGATCATCGGGTCATCGTCCTGACCGAAGTTCGTGGCCGGGCCGCGATATGCGGTCTCGGTGTCCACCGGGTTACTTTCCTGGAGGCCGAACAGGGAGCCCCCCGGCTGTACAGCGGCATAGAGATTCGCACTCGACAGGGCGAGGAGCGGCAGACTGAACGCATTGGCTGTGTTGGCTTTCTGCGCGGAAATGTTGCGGCTTCCTGGCCATTGCGACCCGCGGTTGGTACCGGTGAACGCCACGGCGCATACGACGCCGTCGCGGTTGACGATGGCTCCCCACATATCGAGGTTAAAGCCACCGTTGGACTGCGCCCTTGCGCTTTCGAGCGCCACCTGCAGCTGATGGTGCGACGGCAACCCGGAGCACGTCCGGCCGCCATCGCCAGAGTTATCCGACGATTGATCCTGCCCCGCGGAAACCGTGTCGCTGGCAAACAGCATGGCCACGCCCGCGAGCGCGCCACCAATGGTTGAACTTATGGATGAGCGCATTGAAGTCCTCCTGGGACGCCTGCAGAGCAAGCGCGAGGTTGATTAGTTGAGTTGTTGGAATTTGGCGGCACGATCCTGCGTGTAGCACCACGCTGGACTCGGCCTGTCGTACTTCTAATGTCCGCCAGAGGGCGGTGAGTAGCTTACAATTTGTTACACTCCGCTGCCGTGAATTTTCAATGCTGCGGCGCACCTGAGAGTGTAGAGCCCCTCGCCGACATGATATTGACCCGTGCGGGTCAGCCAGCGGTCACCCCAAGGATTGCCCGCGGCGTCCGCCTGAAGCTTCGCCATTGAGTCCTGCCATGCCCAGCGAACTCGCCGTGGTCATCCCGACATTCAACGAGCGCGACAATATCGCCCCGCTCGTGGAGAGGCTTGAACACACGCTGACCGGGATCGCGTGGGAAGCCGTGTTCGTTGACGACGATTCGCCCGACGGCAGTGCGGAGACGGTGCGCGCCGTGGCGCGGCTGAATCCGCGCGTGCGCGTGATCCAGCGCATCGGCCGACGCGGCCTGTCGAGCGCTTGCGTCGAGGGAGTGCTGTCGTCTTCCTCGCCGTATTTCGCGGTAATCGACGCCGACCTGCAGCATGACGAGACCTTGCTGCCGGAAATGCTGCGTCGCCTGAAGGAGGCCGACCTCGACCTCGTAGTAGCGAGCCGTTACGCCAAGGGCGGCAGTGCCAAGGGGCTGGGCAGCCAGCGCCTGATGGTCAGCCGCTTCGCCGTGCGCTTGGCGCAGAGCCTGTTCCGCGTCACACTGAACGATCCGATGAGCGGCTTCTTCCTGATGCGACGCGATGTCTTCGACGGGGTCGTGCGTCAACTCTCGCAGCAGGGGTTCAAGATCCTCTTCGACCTGATGGCCTCCTCCCCGCGGCCGCTAAAGTTCGTCGAGCTTACCTACCAGTTCGGCGCACGCCAGCGCGGCACAAGCAAGCTCGACAGCATGGCGGCATGGCATTTTGGCGTGCTCATCCTCGACAAGCTGATCGGCCGCTACGTGCCGGTCCGGTTCGTGATGTTCGCCTTGGTCGGCGGGACCGGCATCTGCGTGAATCTGGCGGCACTGTATGCCACGCTTGCCCTGCGAGCGTCGTTCGGTCTCGCCCAGACCGTCGCCGTGCTGGTGGCGATGAGCTCGAATTTCATGCTCAACAACCTGATCACCTACCGGGATCAGCGTCTGCGTGGCTCCGCGATGCTGCGCGGCCTGCTCTTGTTCTATGGCGTGTGCTCGATCGGGGCGGCGGCGAACGTAGGAGTCGCCGCACTGATCTATCAGGATCGGCCGGTCTGGTGGCTCGCCGGTCTGGCCGGGGCGACGATCGGCGTGGTCTGGAACTATGTGGCGTCGCGGCTCTTCACCTGGAGCCGCGCCGGCTGGGACTGATATGTGCTGGACCGTTCCGCCTCCACCAGCATCTGTTTCCTGCAGTAGACGAGGGCCTGCTGCCCTGAATGCGTGTGCTCGAGCCGGAATGGGATGAACCACGAGAGCTACTCGTGGACGAACCGGTCGTTCCGCAGGATGCCTTCTCTGCGCATTCGCCCGTTGTGGTCGCTTCTGCACTCATGACCGTGTTCCGCGGCTGAGCGCGAATACTGCGCGGCATCCGCCGCATCGGAGCCATCCTCAGCGGGTAGTGGTCTTGTTGCGCCGCTTGCGCAATCCGTCAATTCTGGCGCCGCGCTTGCAGGCCGTAGCCGCATCGCGACGATGTTATGTCATGCGATGCAACCGCAAATGTGATCTTCGTCACGTTCCGGCTCGCCTGCCGGTCGCACCACTTGACCGACCGAGCCCCGATCGCCGGAAATGGCGTCGCTTCGAGTCCAAACATGCCGTCGCTTGCGGCGTGAGAATCGTGAGGAGAGGCTAATGTCGAAACTCGTGTATGCACTTCTTGGAGCGAGCGCCCTGGTGGCCGTTGTATCCGTTGGCTCTCGAGTCGTAGCGGCGGACACGACATCGGGCAGCGGTAGTTCCATCAGCAGTAGTTCCAGCAGCAGCTCGAGCGGATACGGCCCGGACTGCAGTGGCGCAGCGGCGTCGCTCGGCGTCATTTGGCCGCCGAACCACACGATGGTGACACAGACCGTTGTAGGCGTGACGGATGCCAACGGTCTCCCGACGACCATTACGGTCACGGGCATTCAGCAGGACGAGCCCATCGAGGCGCTCGGAAGCGGCAATACCGAGCCTGATGGGTCGGGCGTGGGCACGTCCATCGCCTACGTGCGTGCCGAGCGCGCTGGCCCCGGTACCGGCCGTATCTACTTCATCTCATTCACCGCAGTCGACACGCAGGGCGTGCAGTGCAGCGGAATGGTGCAGGCGTTCGTTCCTCACGACCAGGGTCAAGGATTCACTCCAGTGGACACCGGACAGCGCTACGACTCAACTGCCTTGGCTGACTGACCGCATGGAGTAGGCTCCGCCTGCTGGTCGCCGCGCCTTCGCGGCAGCGGCCCGCAGGTTGCGCCTCAGCGCGCCGCTCCACGCTGCACCGAAGCACGAGTGGGCGTGGTCTTGATGTTGCCATGTTGAGCCGCATGAGAATTCACTAAGTTTGCCCAAGCTCAGAGGAGACGGCGCAACGGCTTCACGATAGAGGATTGACGGTAGAGTTTCGCTAAGCGCCGCAAGACAACGCGTGAGGTTACCCCTGACCAAGGCGCGCGCTGTGTGTTTAACAGTTCGGCCGGTTCGGCTGGCGTTCAGAGTTCCCTTCAGCGACAGTCCACTACGTGCTGCACGGCATTGCGCCACTCACACTGAGCGTGCGTCAGGGGGCGGTGAAAGCTCAACGGCGAATAGAATGCGAAGCTGACTAGTAGCAACACTGTAATTGCCGCAAGTTCCGATTCCTGCCACGCTTGCAGCACGCGCCATCTCGCCGCCGCCTCGGCCAAAACGAGGGGCACGAGGCAAAAGGCGAGGGTCAACGGCAGGAAATAGTGGTACAGGTACATGACCCGCATAGTTCCCAGATACGCGTGTACGGCCATGAACACGGAGTACTGCAACAGCAGCATGGCCATCAGCGCGCGACACTCAGAATTGGACCACGGGCACGGACGCCACCGCTGCAAGATCAGCAACCCGACTGTTGCAACCAGGGCGATGCCTGCCATCAACCATCCCCAAAGATTTCCGACCAGTTGCACGTACGCCGAATGCACGCCATCCGAGTCCCACCGATAATTGATAGTGCGGATATGCAGCGGCCATTGCATCGGTCGCGACCCATTCTGATCGTTCTTCGGCACACCCTGTAAGTCAGCGAACATGAACCGCGTGTAGTCGTGCGCCGCGGCCAACACCACCACGGGAGAGAAACTTCTTTCACCGTTGAGATACGCCCGGTAGGGATACGACATAAAGGCTTCATCTCTTACACCCGCGGGACTGCCGGGCGGTGGGGGATGAGGTGTGACGGCAACGTGAATCGTCCACACGGCCACAATGGCCAGGACGCATCCCGACGCTATCACCGAGCCATCGCGCAGGCTCGTCAAAAGCAGACGCGCTCGCGGAACGGAATCCCACCCCAAATCGATACGGCGGAGAACCAGCATCAGGCCAAGCACGGTCCACAGCACCCCACTCAGCTTGACCATGATGGCCAACCCGCATGCGGCGCCCAGGGCAAACTCTAGCCAAGACGAGCTGCGCTGGCCACGGCGTACACTCACAGCGAAACACAGCAACGCAGCGAGCGCGAACGCAAGTTGGAACGCATCGAGATGCGCTGCCCGAAAATGCACTATGAAGGCATTCTCAAACACGTACAGATTGCTGAGCAGGAGCGCCGAAGACACGGAACGCGTCAGAGTCAGCATTACAGCAAAAAAAAGCACCGCTCCAATCACCGCAAACACTCCAGACATCAGCCGCACGCCCGCGAACGAGTAGTGCTCAGGTAGCAGCTCCCCCGCAACCTGCTTGTCCCAGCCAATGGCGTGCGTGTCAGTTCCGCGATTGGGATGAAGCAGTACATCACCCGCGGTGATCAGCATCAATCCCAAGGGCGGATGGCTTGCGAATTGCGCGGTCCCGTCCTCGTACCGTTGCGCCGCCGTCAGGTAGTATTTCTCATCCCATATCGGATGGCGCGGCTGGTCGATCCCGACCACGAAATTCATCGTGGCCAGCGCGACGACAAGAACCGCGGCCGGAAGGGCGCCGAGCTGTTTCGGCAAGACCGCGACTCGTCGCAGTTTGACAACCCTATGTAGCAGCTTGAGAGCTGGTTCCATGTGAACCGGCACTCTGCCCTTGTCAGTCCCGCGGAACCGTGATCCAGGACGCGGTCCACGGAGCCAGTCGCGGCTTTCCCGTCAAGGGCGTGTCGCTAAGCCTTACCCCTCGCGCTTTCGCCGACGCGAATGCCAGCACCATCGCGGCCCGGAGGCCGCGGACGCGGAACGAATGGGGCGCCCGTGTCAGAATAGATTCCCACGGGCAGTGCAATCCTCCGACCTTGCAGCAGGGACGGCTTTGGGGCCGATTGCCGCCGGTGGAACCGCCAGCCGCGGAAAACGCCGCCGAAGGTGTCTCGACCATCGAGAATTGATTGACCTCTGGAACAGGAAATATTTTGCCGGCTCACGCGATCTCACCCATTGCTGGAATGCAAACGCCCCCCAAAAGGCGGCGTTTGCTCGTCCGCGTCGCAGGCGGGCGCTCTCAACACCCGCCCACACGCGCCCGCTTGCGAAATCTAGTGCACTAGCACCAGGACCGGCTGGGAGGCGATGCCGTTCGCAACCAGCTGCAGGAAACTGAGCCTGCGCCGCAGCCCATCGATCGGCGTCGAGACCGGCTCATTCGACGCCACAGCCATGCTGCTGTGATCATGCCTGCGACTGTAGAAGACATGAGAGATCCTCAGGTTTGTGATACTCCCCAGCCGGAAGTTCGTCGCAGCCTGCGCGTCGTCACCGCAGGCAGCTCCCTGGGTGACGCCATTGAAACCAAGCCCGTCCGCCCAGACCGCGTCACGCTGCTGTTCGCCGAGAACTTTGCCGAGGCCCTGGTTCGGGTGAAGTCGTAGCTGTCGGCCTGAGCGGTGCGCCCGGCGGCGGCGTGCTCGCCGCATTTACCGTCCGACCAAATCCCAAAAGGTTCGCGCCCGCGCCAGGTACTGCATGGACGCCTGCGGGGGCGGCTGCTGCGGCCGCTCTCAGTAACCGCTCCGGAGCAGGTCGACTGTCGCCGACGGGTCATAAGCTCCCCCGCGGGCCGCAAAACCGCTTGCCTACCTCACCCCGCAAGTCCTTCGAGGAATCTGGCGATGCTCATCCAAGTCTGCGTGGCTGAAACAGGTACCACCAGTAACTGTTCAGCGAGCAGCGTCAGACCGCCGTAGACATATACCTTATGCGGCCGTCTCCGCGTTCGCCAGTCGTAGATCATGGCTACCACGACGAGCAGATCGGCGATCAGGCCCGGCGGTACCGAAACGAACACTGCCGGCGGTCCATTCGCCGCTGGCGGGGCGAACAGAGTCAGCATCACCCGCGCGATGGCCGGATGCATGAAGGCAGCCATGATCAGGTACATCAGCCGCTTGTGCGTTTCTGGTCGCCGCACGTTCACGATCGCCAGGGAGAAGAATCCAACCAACAGCGGCAGGGCGCACAGCGCCACGGCGGCGAACCGGCGTCCGGCATCCCCGTCCCCGCGCGCGTCGTTCAGACGCATGACAGTGATCTGAGCGACGATGATCGAGCACATCATGACGCTGAACAGCGCGATTCCCGCCAGGCCCCAGGCGCGGTGCCTGGGCGTGTGCCCGGAGGCAACCCACACGGTTTGCACGAAGTAGAACAGTGTCCAAGTGAAAAGCAGCGCACCGTGAATGTGAAGGATCGGCGGGCCGTGGAACGTACCGCTGGCAACCCGGGCCCAGTAGGTCGGCGTGAAGCCGCCGAAGGCGATCAGCACGAAAACGCCCGCCATCCACAGGTAGAATTGCCGCCCGGTAGAGCGCTGCAGCGAGTCGCCGGTGATGGTTGCGGGTACGGTGCTGCTTGCCCCCATGAGTCACCTCGTTATGGTTTTTACGGCATTGTGCCCGAAGGCGCGCTGTGGAGCTACGTCGAGTCGGCTTCGCAGGGGCCAGCTCGGCCGGATTTAGTCACCGGAATCCCTGCAGAGGGTTAACGCACCGAAGAAACTGGCGAACGTCCGCCATGAGTTGTTGATGCTGCCGAGCAATCGGGATTTTCAGGTGCCTTACGCCTCTGGCAACCTTAATTGCGTTTGAGGCCGCCGGAAGAGTCTGTCCAGCGCCGAGGTGCAAGCCGCGCTCGATGAGCCGCCTTTTCAGTTTCTCATCTGTGTGACCGCACTAGCATCACGGCAGCGTTCGAGCGACGCGGAACCCCATGATGTCATTGCGGTAGTCTGCGGGATTGCGCTCTCGGGTGGCCGGTCGCAGCAGCCACGCCGGAAACATCCAGGAGCCGCCGCGATCCACGCGGAGGCACTTGCCCTTGCTGTCGTTCGCGTGGACATCGCTCGAGGGGATCTCGTTCGCGCGCCCATCTGCGGGAGCCGCGGCGTAGGTGTTGTCGTAACAATCCCCAGTCCACTGCCAAACGTTCCCTGCCATGTCGTAAAGCCCGAATGCGTTCGGCGGCTTCGCACCCACCGGATGTGTCTGGCCATGGTCGCAAAAAAGACCTTCCACTTTTTCGCAGCCAGAGTTGGCATTGAACCAGGCGTGGACAGGAGCGGCGGCCTCGTCATCGCCCCAGTAGAACCTAGTTGTCGTTCCGGCCCGCGCGGCATATTCCCACTCCGCTTCGCTGGGCAGCCGATAAGGCGCGTTTGCCGAGGCCGCGTCACCGCGATGCGCCTTGCGGTTCAACCACCTGATATAGGCACGCGCATCCTGCCAGCTCACGCACACGACTGGATCACGGTCAGTCTGCACATAGCCGGGACTTTCCCAAGTCAACTTCGCATCCTTCTCCCATTTGAAGATGGCGCGGCCGCGGCCGCAGCCATCACCGGCCGGGTAGCCCGTCTCCCGAGCAAATGCCGCGTACTCGCCACGAGTGACGTCATACTTGCCCAGGGCGAATGACGGCAATGAGACCTGATGTTGCGGAGCTTCATCAGCAACCGCGTACATACTGCCACCGTGACTCGCGGTCCAGGATTTTTCCTCGGCTGATGAGCCCATCGTGAAGCGGCCTCCGGGAATGACCACCATCTCGGGACACGCGGGGCAGTCACGGAACACCATCCCCGCCGGGTGCTTCGCCGCTGCCGCACCGGTTGCTGCCGCCCGGCCGCCACAGGCGGCTATCGAAATCAGCACTGCCAAGAACACGATGTGTTGCGTTTGTTTCATCTCTGCAGCCCTCGGTGGGGAGACCGCCACTGGTGCGCGTCAATGCGACGCAAGCCCATTTCGAACCACTTGGCCGCCCTTCATGACGAATCGAACGCGTTCCAGCTCGTCGATATCAGAAACGGGGTCCGCAGCAACCGCAACCAGATCGGCAAATTTCCCGGGCTCAATCGTGCCGATGCGATCGCTCCAGCCCAACACTTCGGCCGCGCTGCTAGTGACAGCGCGAATCACATCAAGAGCGGGCACTCCGACCTTATGCAAGTTAACGAAGGTCGCGACACTGCGCCGGCGCGAATACATTGCCGGTGCGCGGACCGAGTAGTCGGCCGGCTTTGACGGGCGTCAGGGCAGCCGCAGGTTGGGCGGCACCCAGCTGCGCTGTCGAAGCTAGACCCACAACAAGCAGCACCAACAATGTGATGCACGTTGGTACTCGACTCAACGACTCCCTTGCCTTGAACTCGAAGGCCTGCTGCGTGTGGACTCTCATAACGCTCCATGCGCTACGACAGGGTCCGTAGAGAATACTACGTAGTACGTAGTACGTAAATGCAGCAACTGGGAACAGTATTTTTCCGCTCACGATTTGCGCTGCGGCAACGGACAAGAGCGTACGCAACATCCGAGCGAAACATTTTGGGCCCGACTGGGCCGAGTTTGGGATTTGTTCCGAGATGGAAATGACAACCGCCCCACAAGTCCGGGCCGAGTGCTCGCCGGCGCGATCGTGACTTCAGCCTCGTTTCTCCGATCATCGTCGTGGCACATGCGAAGTCAGACGGCGGTGGCAGGGGCCACGCAGCGCGAGCGCTTCGGCTAAAACAGCCCGGCGCTTCCTCCTCGTTGAGAACTCATGAACGGTTCCGAGCCCTTATTGCGGTATCGGGAACAGGAAATACCGGAGCAGCACAGGGATATCACCCCAGCTCAAGGCTCCGGAGCTATGACCGGGGGAGCGCGATTCGCGTGCGGGTCGGATATTCCAAGCGCAAGCATGTACTTACGCACAGATGTCATTACAACCCGGGAGAGTCCTTGTCGGATAATGCGGCGACTTTGTGATCGAGCGTGAGCTTGGCGAAGTGAGGTCATCGTGTTGCTAGACTCTACGGATATGACGCCGTGGAGGGTTCGGGATTCTGACGAGGCAAGCATCGACGGCATCGCAGCCATTTATGCTCACTGGGTGGAA
>Ga0070681_10001199_pt1 | contig 22496 bp, 19 predicted proteins | sample KBSC83BmetaG_FD_65650 | JGI IMG/M metagenome (GOLD analysis project Ga0070681, IMG submission 65650) | Corn rhizosphere microbial communities from Kellogg Biological Station, Michigan, USA - KBS C8-3B metaG | ecosystem: Host-associated > Plants > Roots > Rhizosphere | place: USA: Michigan...
GGAGAGAAAGGAATCCTGATGCATGACACCTATGGCTCCAATCCGCGGCTCTTTCCAATCGAGCTCACCGAGGATGCCGCGCTGGTGCCGAAGACTTACGCGCGCATCCCGTGGAGTCACGAGATGAATTGGGTGAAGGCGATCAAGGGTGAAGCGAAGGCTAGCTCGCCGCTCGAGTACGCGGCGCAGCTCACCGAGACGATGCTGCTTGGGATCGTGGCGCTGAGAACGGGGCAGGGAAGAAAGCTGCTGTACGACGGCGAGAACATGCGCGTCACCAACATCGCCGAGGCAAATCAGTACCTGACACGGGAGTACCGCGCTGGTTGGAGTGTCTGATTACTTCTTTAAGAGGAGTCCATGACGCAAAGAGCTGCCGCGCGAGCGGCGATCATCTCACAGGTGGCACTGTTGCTCGCCGCCTGCACGCCGATGGGTAACAACACACCAGCATCGAGCAGCACCGCGATCACCAATTCAACCTTGACGGCGGACCAGCGAGCGGCTGGGTGGCGACCGCTGTTCGACGGCACCAACACCGACGCCTGGCGGGGCTACAAGGAAGCGGCGTTCCCGGCGGGTTGGAACATCGTCGATGGCACGCTTACTAAGAACGGGTCGGTCGGCGATTTGCTGACCAAGGAGAAGTTCGGAAATTTCGAGCTCGCGTTCGACTGGAAGCTCGCCCCGGGCGGGAACGCCGGAGTGTTTTATCGCGGAACCGAGGAGTACGACCACATCTACTGGAGTGCGCCGGAGTATCAGCTGCTGGACGACGCCAGGCATCCCGACGGGAAGAGCCGGCTGACATCGGCAGGCGCCGATTACGCGGTGTATCCGTCGCCGGCTGGCGTAGTCAAACCCGCGGATGAATGGAACTCGTCACTCATAGTCGCCAAAGGCGACACCGTCCAGCACTGGCTGAACGGCCAGAAGCTTCTGGAGTACGTGATCGGCAGTCCTGATTGGCTGGCGAAGGTGAAGGCGAGCAAGTTCGCCGCGTATCCGAATTATGGGCTCGCCAGGACGGGCTACATCGGGATTCAAGGCGATCATGACGGCAGCCTGTCGATTCGCAATGTTCGCATCCGGGTTCTGCCATGAGCGCAAAGACCCGGCTTTCAGCAATGATGTTCCTCCAGTATTTCATCTGGGGTGTCTGGTTCGTGACGATGGGCACCTACCTGGGCCAGACGCTGCATTTCACTGACCGGCAGATCGGACTTGCCTACGGCGCGACGGCGATCGCTGCGCTGGTGTCGCCGTTCTTCATGGGCGTCGTTGCCGATCGGTACTTCTCGAGCGAGAAACTGCTGGCGCTGCTGCACCTGATCGGCGGCGTCGTGATGTACCTGGTCTCGCTGCAGACATCGTTCGGCAGCTTTTATCCGCTACTCATTCTCTACGCGTTGTGCTACATGCCGACGCTGTCGCTCACGAACTCCATCTCGTTCCATCACGTGCGCGACCCCGGCCGTGACTTTCCGTTCATCAGAGTGCTGGGCACCATCGGGTGGATCGTGGCCGGAATTCTGGTTGGGAAGGTCTTCCACGCCGATGCGCTGGTGCTCCCGATGCGAATGGCCGCTGGAGCTTCGATAATCATGGCCGTTTACTCTCTGGCCCTCCCGCACACGCCACCGAAGTCGCCCGGCGGAAGCTTCAGTGTGCACGACGCGCTGGGTCTCGATGCGCTGGCGCTGCTCAAGAATCGGGACTTCTTCATCTTCGTCGCTGGCTCGTTTTTGCTCTGCATCCCGCTCCAGTTCTATTACACCTTTGCGAATCCGTTCCTGAACGAGATCCGCGCGCCCGATCCAGCCTTCATTCAGACCTTCGGTCAGATGTCCGAGATCTTCTTCATGCTGCTATTGCCGTTTGCGCTGCGGAAGTTCGGCATCAAGGTGATCATGCTGGTTGGCATGGCGGCGTGGGCGCTTCGATATTTCGCGTTCGGCACCGGCAACATCGGCTCGGGGATGTGGCTGATCTACCTTGGCATCCTGCTGCACGGTGTCTGCTACGATTTCTTTTTCGTCAGCGGACAGATCTACACCGACCAGCGCGCGGGTGAGAAGATCCGCGCTGCTGCGCAGGGTCTGATCAACTTCGTCACGAATGGCCTCGGATATTTCATCGGCGCCTTTGCCTCGGGCGCGGTCGTCAATCGATACGCCACCGCGAATGCAGCGTGCACCGACGCCGCCGCTGCAGCGGGACAATGTCTCAAGGTGACCCACGATTGGCACTCGATCTGGATGATACCGTCGGCGGGAGCGCTGATCGTCTTCATCCTGTTCGCGATTCTGTTCCGGCCGAAGGCGGGAGGGACAGGACCAGTAACAACCGAAGCTACACCAGCGGGGATACCGGCGTAGGCTGAGGACCGAGGACTTTTTGACTGAGGGCCCAGGACCAACGGCATTGCTGATTGCTGACTGAGTGAAGACCGAGGACAAAAGGCGGCACCGCAGGATTGAAGACCAGCGAGGACCGTCCTCACTTGTCCTCGATGGTCCTTTGTCCTGCTTGTCGGCCGTTTGTCCTCGGTCTTCACTCAGTCAGCAATCATAGATGCCGTTGGTCCTAGGGCCTCAGTCGAAGCTCCCCCGCCCTCAGCCGACAGCTCTCCGCTATTAGCTTTCGGTTCACCCCCAGTCTGCTGAGATCTCAATGCCGAAAACCGGAATCTTCCTCGCAGCTCTGGCCCTTGCTCTTACGGCCTGCTCCAAAAATGAAACTGAAGACAGTCGCGCAAATCTTACCGAGCGACAGAAGGACAGCCTCATTGCGCGGTCTCCCATCCCCGGCGCCAAGGCGGTGCAGAAGGCTCTCAACACCGCCGACTCCGCGACGGCTCGTCAGGCACGCATCGACTCGGCACAGCAGAACCCCTGATTGTGGGTCGCTGCTTGCAAGGTTTCTCTAGCTCATGCCAGCAGCCAGCGCAGTCGAGCACGAACGAATCGAGTCTGACGAAGAGCCGCTCGTAGAGCCGCTTTCGGCGCCCAGCGAGGGAGCGCCCCACAAATACCTCATCGCGTTCGCCGTCGTACTGGCGGCGCTGATGCAGGTCATCGATAGCTCGATCGTCAACGTCGCATTGCCGGACATGATGGGCAACCTCGGCGCGAGCCTCGATGAGATCGCGTGGGTGTCGACGGGCTACATCCTCGCCAGCGTCATCATCATTCCTCTCACAGGCTGGCTGGGCGACTTCTTCGGGCGCAAGCGGTACTTCGTCGGCTCCATCGTCATCTTCACCGTCTCGAGCTTCCTTTGCGGCGCCTCGCACACTCTTGGCGCGCTGGTGTTCTGGAGAATCATTCAGGGCCTGGGCGGCGGCGCACTGATGACCGTCTCCCAGGCGGTGTTGTTCGAATCGTTCCCGCGACGCGAAGCCGGGACGGCGATGGCGTTGTTCGGTCTTGGTGTCATGGTCGGACCAACGATCGGGCCGACGCTCGGCGGCTGGCTCACCGACAACTACGGTTGGCCGTGGATCTTCTACGTCAACATTCCCGTCGGCATCCTCGCGGCGGCGATGATCGCGGGCTACGTGCACGACCCGGAGCACCAGCGCAAGCCGCCTTCGATCGACTACATGGGAATCGCGCTTCTCGCTGTCAGCGTTGGCTCGTTGCAGTACATGCTCGAATACGGCGAGCGCAAGGACTGGTTCGACTCGCGAGAGATGATCGTTCTCGCTGTCACCGGTGTGGTCGGGCTCGGAGTGCTGCTCTGGCGCGAGCTCACCACCGAGCACCCCGTGATCGATTTCCGCGTTCTTCGTCACCGCCAGATGTGGGTGGGCACCCTGCTCGGCGTGGTCATGGGCGTTGGCCTCTATGCATCGGTTTTCACACTGCCCGTGTTCCTGCAGGGAAATCTCAGGATGACCGCGCAGCAGACCGGAATCGTGCTGCTGCCCGGCGCGCTCGCTACTGCCGTGTCGATGGCAATCGTGGGGCGGCTGACGAACAAGGTCGACCCGCGCATCCTCATCACCGTTGGCGCGCTGCTCTTTGCCGTTGCCATGATGCGACTCTCACGGATCACAGGGGAGAGCGGAGGCAGCGACTTCTTCCTGTCGCTGATCTTCCGTGGCGTCGGTCTCGGTATGATGTTCGTTCCTCTGACGACGGTGACGCTCGCCGAGCTCGACACCCGCGAGCTCGCTCAGGGGACCGGACTGTACAATTTCTTCCGCCAGCTGGGCGGCTCGCTCGGAATCGCCGCGATCGCGACGATGTTGTCACACTATACGGCGCAGTATCGCGCGATCCTCGCCGAGCACATTGCGGTTGGCAATCCGACGACGATGAACCGCGTCGAGATGCTGACGCGCGCCATGATCGCGCGTGGCGCCGATGCGTTCACGGCCCGCGCTCGCGCCCTCGAGATCCTCGACCGGCAGCTGATGGGGCAGGCGAGCGTGATCGCGTACAGCCGAATCTACGTTTTGAGTGCGGTGCTGATTCTGGCACTCATCCCGTTGCTGCTCCTCGTGCGGCAGACGAAGGGTGCGGCCGGCGCCCAGCACATCATGGAATAGGAGCTCGCCGTGGTTAAGCATCTGCGGTTCGGAAAAGGCTTCAGCGTTGCACTCTCAAACCCCCGCGCCCAGGCGGCGACGATGGTGATCGCGCCCGGCGACTCCGAAGGTGGGCCGGCGAACCGTCACCGCGGCGCCGACCAGTGGCTCTACGTGCTGAGCGGGAAGGGCAGCGCCACGGTTTCGCGGAAGAAGCACGCTTTGAAACCGGGCTCGCTCCTGTTGATTCAGAAGGGGAGCACCCACGAAATCCGGAATACGGGTAGCACGCCGCTCAAAACCCTGAATTTATACGTTCCACCGGCGTACTCGAAGAGTGGGGATGAGCTCCCGAGAGGAAGGTCGTAGGTAACGCTGAAGGGTAGTCGTAACGGCAAAAGAACGGGTGCCAGAGGTCAGTGGCGAAGATGACAGTGATTAGTTCACGACGTCGGGACGCTTCTACTCGGCCTACGACACGTTCAGTCGCCTGTGCTTCCTGGCGTCCCGAGGTAGTGAACTAACGGCTGACCACTACGCTACAGACATCTGGCACCCGTTCGCAGTTACCAGTGCACCCGTTCCGTTGCAGTTACCTCTGACTACCGCCCCGCCCCCGCCTTCCCCGCCCCCTTGCCAGCCGGCTCATTCACTGCGCCCGCCGCGCGCGCATCGTCCGGATCAGCGAAGCTCACGTCCTTCCCGCGTTGCTTGAGCATGTTGAGGATGCCGACCTTGTCGGTCGCCTTCAGGTAAGCCTCCTGCGGCTCGACCTGCTTCGAGTCGACGAGCTCGACCAGCGCGTCGTTCATCGTCACCATACCGAGACGACGCGACGTCTGAAGAACCGACGGCAGCTGGAAGGTCTTGCCCTCGCGGATCAGGTTGGAGACGGACGGCGTCGACAGCATGATCTCGCGCGCGGCGACTCGGCCGCCACCGATCTTCTTGCACAGCACCTGTGAGATGACGCCCTTCAGCGATTCGGAAAGCATCACTCGGATCTGAGCCTGGCGATCCGGAGGGAACTGGTCGATGACGCGGTCGACGGTGCTCACCGCGGTCGAGGTGTGAACCGTCCCGAAGACCAGGTGTCCGGTTTCGGCGGTCTCGATCGCCATCGACACCGTTTCCAGATCGCGCAGCTCGCCGACCAGCACAATGTCCGGATCCTCGCGCAGGGCCGCGCGGAGCGCGTGCTTGAACGACGAGGTGTGCACGCCAACGTGGCGCTGGGTGATCAGACACTTCTTGCTCTCGTGCACGAACTCGATCGGATCCTCGATGGTGATGACGTGATCCGAGCGTGAGCGGTTGATCAGATCGATCAGTGCGCACAGCGTGGTCGACTTGCCGGAGCCGGTCGGTCCGGTGACGAGCACCAGGCCCTTGGTCAGATGACACAGGCGCTGGACTTCCTGTGAGATGCCCATTTGTTCGACCGTCACCACCGCCGCGGGAATCGCGCGGAAGACGGCGCCCGTGCCCTTGCGGTCGCGCAGCGCGTTCCCGCGGAAGCGCGCCACGCCAGGGATCTCGTGGGCGAAATCGGTATCGTTGAGCTCTTTGAACTCTTCCCGGTTGTGCTCCATCATCACCGCGTCGAGCATCCCATCGATGTCGTTCGACGTCAGCACCGGCTCGTTGGGAATCGGCGCGATCTCACCACTCGCGCGAAGCATGGGCGGCGCGCCGGCGCGCAGGTGGAGGTCCGACGCCTTCTTGCCGACCAGCATCTTCAACAGGTTCTCGATCCGTTCCAGCGCACGGTTGTTGACCGCGGACGCATTTGCTGGTGCGACCGCAGGCTCGGCGCGTGGCGGCTCCGCTGGCGCCACCGGTTGCGGCGAAGCCGGCGAGACGGGTGAGACGGGCGACGAGCCGTTGCGCGCAGTAGCGGCCTGCGGCGCTGTGCCGTTCGATTTCACTCCGTTGCTCCCATTCAGCCGCTCGATGCGAGCCGAAAGCTTACCCGCCTGACTCATCGTGACGACGAAGCCGCCGTCGGGCGACGCATACTCGAAGGTCAGGCTGCCCTTTGCGTCCAGGCCGTGTGGCTGGTTCGCGGGAGCGATCTCGCGAATGAGCGTCAGAATCTGCGCGCTCGTCAGCGCCTGCTTCATCACCGGCCGCGGCGAGTCCTTGATGATGACGGACGCGACTTCGCCCTCCGAGAGCAGGAGCGCGCTGCCGTTGTTCGTTACAAGAAGGTTGAGAAAGCGATCTAGCTGGGCCATGTCAGTCCAGTGGACGAACGCGCTCGATCAGCGAACGATTGATCAGGCGCGCTTCGTTTGATGTATAGAGAGTGAGGAACCGCGAGGTGAGCGCGTTCAGATAGTCGCTGACGCGCGCGCGGTCCGGGGGTGCTTCGAGGCGAATCGAGCCGAGCCGGACTTCGCCGCCGACCAGCATGATCTGCAGCAGCGCAGTGGGAATCGGGCCCTGGCTCGGCGCCTGATCCGACGCATTCTCGCCGCGATAGGCGGCGACTTCGGCCACCCGTTCCTTGGCAACGAGGACGACTTCGGACGACTCCAGCTCGACGGGCAGGAATGGGCTCTCGGCGTTGAACAGCTCCGAGACGTCCTCGAACTCGAACGGCCGATACGACGAGAAGTGGATGAACACGCTTCCGCGCATCTCTTCGCCGCTTCTCATTGTGAGGACTACCGTCTTCCGAGTCGTCTCGATGCGGTAGAGATTCGCGCTGTCACTTGTATACGGCATTGGCACGCGCGGATCCGGTTGGGCGTGGGGTTGTTGCTCGGTAAAAAGACTGTTTTCAGACCCCCGACGTCACGTTTTTGCGCCCTAAAACCGCCCCCATTTCGCCCCCGGAAATACCCTGTTTTCTCGTCACAAAAATGACGCCCGCACCATCTAGTGCCTTTCGTTTGCCAAGCGTACTTTCTCGTGTCCCTCAACCGCGGATCTGTGATGAAGCCTGGCATTTCCTCCGCGCCATTGCCGCAGCGGAAGACGTACGACGTTTGTATCGTGGGCTCTGGAGCCGGTGGCGGCATGGCCGCTTATCAGCTCACCAAAGCGGGAGCCAACGTGCTCCTTCTCGAGGCGGGCGGCCCATGGGACAACACCAAAGATTCGGTGATGCTCAAGTGGCCGTACACGTCGCCACGGCGCGGAGCATCGACGCCCGATCGCCCGTTCGGCGAGTTCGATGCGTGCGTCGGCGGCTGGGAGCTTCAGGGCGAGCCATTCACCCAGGCCGAGGGAACCGAATTCAGATGGTGGAGGGCGCGCATGGTCGGTGGACGCACAAACCACTGGGGCCGCATCTCCCTCAGGTTCGGACCCGACGATTTCAAGGCGCAGAGTCGCGACGGACTTGGCGACAACTGGCCGATCTCCTACTCCGACGTCGCGCCGTATTACGATCGGATCGACAAGCTGATCGGAGTCTTCGGAAACAACGACAATCTCCCGAACCATCCCGGCGGATACTTTTTGCCGCCACCGCAGCCGCGCTGCTACGAGCTGATGATCAAGGATGCGGCGGACCGTCTGAACATCACCTGCGTCCCCGCGCGCCTCTCGATCATCACCAAGGCCCACAACGGGCGCGCCGCGTGTCACTACTGCGGCCAGTGTGGCCGCGGCTGCCGGACCAACTCCAACTTCTCGTCGACCAACGTTCTCATCGCGCCCGCGCTCAAGACCGGCCGGCTGACGCTCGTGACGAACGCGATGGCGCGCGAAGTCACCCTCAACGATCGTGGCCTGGCAAACGGGGTCGTTTACATCGATACCAGAACCGGCGCCGAACGGCGCGCCGATGCGAAGATCGTGGTGCTCGCTGCCAGTGCGTGCGAGACCGCGCGACTACTTCTCAACTCCAAATCGTCGAAGTTCCCCGACGGACTCGCCAACTCCAGTGGTGTCGTCGGCAAGTACCTGACGGACACCACCGGCACCGATGTCTCGGGTTTCATCCCCAAGATGATCGATCACGTCCCACATAATGAGGACGGCGTCGGCGGCGGCCACATCTACATGCCGTGGTGGCTCGACAACAAGAAGCTCGATTTCCCGCGCGGCTACCACATCGAGGTCGGCGGCGGATTCACCGGTGCGCCGGGTTACGGCTTCATGGGCGGAATCCAGCGGTATCCGGCGGGCGGCGGCTACGGCAAGGCGCTCAAGGACGAGTATCGTCGCTACGCCGGATCCAGCGTTTATTTCGCGGGCCGCGGCGAGATGGTTCCCAACGACAAGAGCTACTGCGAGATCGATCCTGTCGTGAAGGACAAGTATGGAATTCCGGTTCTGCGCTTCCACTGGCAGTGGAGCGACTACGAGTACAACCAGGTTCGCCACATGCAGCAGACTTTCCGCGCCCTGGTCGAGGAAATGGGCGGCACTGTGTTCAGCGGGATGCCGGACAAGGACAAGGGCTATGGTATCGCGCGCGGCGGCGAGATCATCCACGAGCTGGGCACGACACGCATGGGAACCGATCCGTCCAAATCGGTACTCGACTCGAACTGCCGCGCGCACGATGTGAAGAATCTCTTCGTCACCGACGGCGGTCCGTTCGTATCCCAGGCCGACAAGAATCCGACCTGGACCATCCTCGCGCTGTCGATGCGCACGAGCGACTTCATCGCGCAGCAACGCAAACAGGGGGCGCTGTAATGCAGAACGACAACGAAACTCCAATTGAAGCCGCCGCCGAACAGAGCGCCGGCTCGGCGATGGATGGGATCAGCCGCCGCGACGCGGTTTCGCTTCTCGCCGCGCTGCCAGTTGCGGCCCTTCTCAAGCTTTCCGGCGCCGAACACGACCGGGTCTGGCGCCACGTCGAGCAGGCATTGCGCGCGTCCGAGGCGGGAGCACCACTCGCCCCGAAGTTTTTCACACCTGCCGAATTCCGAACCGTGCGCGTGCTCGCTGACATGATCATCCCGCGCGACGAGCAGTCGGGCAGTGCCAGCGATGCCGGAGTGCCGGAGTTCATCGACTTTACCGTTTCCGATCGCGCGTACTATCAGAAACCCATTCGTGATGGACTCGCGTGGCTCGACGCTCAATCGACGTCGCGGTTCGGGAAGAGCTTCGTCGATGCAGCCCAGTCGCAGCGCGAAGCGATCCTCAACGATATCGCCTGGCCTGGCCGCGCCCCTGCCTCCATGGCCGATGGCGTGAGGTTCTTCAATAGCTTCCGCGATCTGACCGCGTCCGGATTCTGGTCGAGCGAGGTTGGCGTGAAGGATCTGCGCTATATGGGCAACGTATTCGTGATGGACTGGAAAGGCTGCCCTCCCGCCGCGCTGCACAAGCTCGGCGTCGACTATTCGAAATTCGATCGCAGCAAGCTTAAACTCACACCCGATTCCCACTAACCTCGAACCATTACCGCGAACCACATGACCACAGATCGCCTCGGCATCGGCTTCGTAGGCAGCGGCTTCAACGCGCGCTTTCACATTCAGTCTCTGACGTCGGTTCGCGAGATCGATGTGCGCGGGGTGTACAGCCCCAATGAGAAAAACGCCGCATCGACGGCGAAGCTCGCGCACGATCTCGACGTCGGTGACGCGCGCGCCTACAAGTCGATTCGCGACATGGTCGCAGACCCGGCGATAGAAGCGCTGTGGCTTTGCGGCCCGAACCACGCCCGGATCTCCAACGTCGAGGACATCGTCGGAGCGATCAAAGACGGCGCCGGTAAGCTGAAGGGCCTCGCCTGCGAGAAGCCCCTCGCGCGCAACGTCGCCGAGGCGAAAAAAGTTCTCGATCTCACCCGCAGCGTCGGGCTCAACACCGGCTACCTCGAAAACCAGCTATTCGCTCCGGACATCACGCGCGGGCGCGAGCTGATCTGGGCCCGCGGCGCTTCGCTCACCGGGAGGCCCTACCTCGCGCGCGCCGCCGAGGAGCACAGCGGGCCACACATGCCGTGGTTCTGGCAGGGCAATCTGCAGGGTGGCGGAGTGCTGAACGACATGATGTGTCATTCCGTCGAAGTGGTCAGGCAGCTTCTCACCAAGCCCGGCTCGCCTCGCAGCTCGATCAAGCCGAAGCGCATTACTGGACACATCGCTTCACTCAAGTGGTCGCGCGCGCACTACGCCAAGCTGTTGTCGGAGACCATGGGCAAGGAAGTCGACTACACCAGGCGTCCCTCGGAGGATTTTGCGCGCGCTACCATCGAGTACGAGTCCGAGGACGGCGACACCCTGATCGGCGAGGTCACGACTTCGTGGAGCTTCGTCGGGGCGGGGCTCCGCCTATCCGCGGAGCTGCTCGGCCCGGAATACTCGATGTCCTGGAACACTCTCGACGCGAGTCTCAAGATGTTCTTTAGCCGCGAAGTAAAAGGCAAAGCGGGCGAGGATCTGGTCGAGAAGCAGAACGCCGAGATGGGGCTGATGCCCGTCGTCGCCGACGAGGCAGCCGTCTACGGATACAGCGCCGAGAACCGGCATATGGCGCGGGCGTTTCTCAAGGGTGAGAAGCCGATGCTCACTTTTGACGACGGTTTCGAGGTCGTGAAGATCCTGATGACCGCCTACATGAGCGCCGAGAAGGGGCAGACCATCGACTTCCCGCCCTCGGACCTGGAATCGTTCACCCCGGCGGTGGCAAAGGGGTCGTGGAAGCCGTAGGACTGGCTAACGGATGAGCTTGGCCCCATTATTCGGGGGTCAAGGGAAGGTGGCACGCCCAATGCTTACGGATGAGGTAGCCACCTTCGGGATACCAACAATGAAAATCTCCAGTCTGACCCTCGCTTTCGCCCTCGTCGCCTCAGCCGCGGCAGCCGCCTGCGCCCCGGAAAGAGCGCTTTCACCACAAACATCTGGGACGGCGGTCGCGTCGGTCGTCTCTCCGACAATGAGCCAGGTTCCGCTGCTGTTCGTGGTGGATGGCGTACGACTCCAGCGTGATCGGGTTCCGGCACTTACCAACGATCAGATCGCGTCAGTTCAGGTGATGAAGGGAAGCGCGGCTCTCCGCAGGTACGGACCGGATGCCTCATACGGTGTCGTCCTCATCACGACGAAGGCCACGCCCCGCAGCTGAACGCGATTGAATCGGCCGTAGCTCCGTAACTACAAAAAGGGCATCCCGAGGGATGCCCTTTTGCTTTGGGGGGAATCAGGAGTGCGAGTTGCCGGAGTGGGAGCTCCCCGAATGGGAGTTTCTCCCGCCTTTCCGCATCGGCTCGTGATTCTCGTCCTTGCCGTAGCCGCCGCCGCCGGGTTTCTCCCCGCCACCATGCACCTTGTTCACTGTGGCCCAGGCGCGCCGCTCAGCTTCCTTCTCCGACACGCCGTGCGACTCGTAACCTTCCTCTATGTGCTCGGCCTGTCTTTTTTCCTTGTCGGTGTATTTCGATTTGTCACCGCGTGGCATTTGTACCTCCTGTTGGACATTGGTCGGATGGTGCAGATGCTGTACCGCCGCTCCACACTGTTGCGGTTGAGTGGCAGTGCGACGGACATGGCACCATCTTCCTGAGCCGATGAGTTCACCATTCGAGCGGCCCGCGCCCGCCCGCCTTCCGCCGCTGCCCCGATCAGTACGCCGGTTCTTCATCTGGGTACTGGTTGCCGTCTTCGTCGCCATGATCCTGGTACCATGGCTGGCGAGCTTCATCACGGACTGGCTGTGGTTCGGCGAAGTTGGTTTTCAACCCGTGTTCGTGACGTCGCTCTTGTGGCGCGCTGGCCTTTTCGTTCTCGGCGCGGCGTTCTCGTTTGCGTACTTCTACGGAAACGTTCGCATCGCGCGCGGTGCGGGCGTGGCGTTTCCGGTGCTGTACGTGAACCGGGGCGACGGAGTCAACGTCGACATCTCGCGGAGCTTCACCAAGCTCTTTTTTCCGGCAGCGGTTCTGATTTCGTTCCTCACCGGAGTCTCGCTTTCGGCGTGGTGGCTCACGGTAGTGCGTGGGATCCATGGAGCTCAGGTCGGCACGCGCGATTCACTGTTCGGTCGCGATCTCTCGTTCTACCTGTTCCGACTGCCGCTGATTTCAGGGATCCTCGGGACCCTCATTACCCTGACTCTCCTGACGGTGGTAGCGGCGCTGGCGATGTACTGGCTGCGGAACGATGTCATCCTGCCGCCGCGGCGTGCCACCGCAAAACCCAGAGCTTCCCGCCATCTTGGAGCGCTGCTCGTCGTCCTGTTCCTGTTGGTGGCGATCCGGCTCTGGATCGTCGGCGGTTCGAACCTGCTGTTCTCTACTACAGGCCCACTGGTCGGTGCGAGCTACACCGACATTCACGTGGCGCTGCCTGGCCTGTACGTGAGCGCAGTCGCCGCGCTGATCGCGGCTGGCTGGGTCGCGTTCGGCGTCGTCCGTGACAAACTGATTTGGTCGGCGCTGCTGGCGACGGTGTTTTACATCGCGGTGAGTGTTTTGGCGCGCGGTGTCGTTCCGGCGCTCTACCAGAGACTCGTCGTCTCTCCGAACGAGCTCATTCGCGAAACCCCTTACCTGCGCATTCACATCGATGCGACCCGCAAGGCATGGGGTCTCGATAAAGTCGAGGGTAAGGATCTCTCGGGTGAAGTCCAGCTCTCGATGGCGGATATCAAACGCAACGCCGCGACAGTGGACAACGTGCGGCTGTGGGAGCGCGATCTCCTGATGCAAACCTTGAAGCAGCTCCAGGAGATCCGCACCTACTACGATTTCGTCTCCGTCGACGACGACCGCTACACCATCGATGGCAAGTATCGGCAGGTACACATCGCAGCGCGTGAGCTCAATTCGGCGTCGCTGCCGACTCGTACCTTCATCAACGAGCGCCTGACTTTCACCCATGGTATGGGCGTCACCATGGCGCCCGTCAATCAGGTCACGAGCGAAGGACTGCCGGTGCTCTTCATCAAGGACCTGCCCCCCGTCTCCGACATCTCGCTCAAGCTGACTCGTCCCCAGATCTACTTCGGCGAGCTCACCAACGAATACGTCTTCGTCGGCACGCGACAGCAGGAGTTCGACTACCCAGCCGGCGATACCAACATTTACACGGCTTACAGGGGCCGCGGTGGCGTTCCTGTCGGATCGTTCTGGCGACGACTGTTGTACGCCTTCCAGTTCGGGTCGCTCAAAATCGTTCTTTCGGACGACATCAAGGACAAGGCGCGGGTACTCTACCGCCGCAACGTCATGACCCGCGCGACGACCGCGATGCCGTTTCTCGATTTCGACGACGATGCCTACCTGGTGATCACCGATGCCGGCGAGCAGAAGTGGATTCTGGACGCGTATACGACCAGCGACAGCTATCCGTACTCGCAGCGCGCCTCCAACGGCACCAACTACATGCGGAACAGCGTCAAGGTCGTGATCGACGCGTACGACGGCACGGTCGACGCCTACATCGCCGATCCCGCCGACCCGGTCGTGCAGACGTATGCGAAGATTTTTCCCGGAATCTTCAAGCCGATTTCAGCGATGCCGGCCGATCTGCGGCGCCACATTCGATATCCAGGCGACCTGTTCCGGATTCAGACGGCGTTGCATGCGACTTATCACATGACCGAGCCAGAGGCATTCTACCACCGTGAGGACCAGTGGCAGATTCCGGTCGGCGAAGGCAAGGCGACGACCGACAACCCGTTCATGCGTCACATCGTAATGCGTCTGCCGGGGGAGCCCACACCGGAATTCATCTACATGACGCCGTTTACTCCGCGCGGGAAGGACAATCTTGCGGCGTGGATGGTCGCGCGCATGGATGGCGCGAACTACGGCAAGCTCTCGGTCTATCGCTTCCCCAAGCAGAGCCTCGTTTACGGTCCCAAGCAGATCGTCAACCGCATCAACCAGGACACCGAGATCTCGCGCCAGCTGACGCTGTGGGATCAGCGCGGCTCACAGGTAATTCGCGGCGAGCTGCTGGTCATCCCGATCGAGGAGTCTCTCATTTATGTGGAACCGATCTATCTGCGCGCTGAGGGTGGAAACATCCCCGAGCTCAAGCGGGTGGTCGTCGCGCACGAGAATCGAGTGGTGATGGGAGAGACCCTGGAGGACGGGCTGAACGCCCTGTTCGGCTCAGGAGCCGGAATCACGCAGCGGGTCGCGGCTCAGGATTCTCTGAGGGCGGCCGGACTCGAGCCCTCCGTCGTCGGTGGTGGGCTGCAGCCGGCGCCCGGAGCCTTTCCGGCGCCGTCCACCGGCGCCGCGCCTTCAGGCGCAGTCGGCGAGCTTCTGCGGGAAGCGCAATCGCACTACGATCGCGCGATCGCCGCGCAGCGTGCTGGAAACTGGGCGGAGTACGGGCGCGAGATCGAACAGCTCGGTGCGGCGCTCCGTGCCCTCCGCGCTGGGCAGCACTAGCGGAATTCCGCGGCCGTCGGCGGCGAGGATAAACCTCAGGTTGCCCGCCTGAGAAATTCCTGGACTGCCTTACGATAGCTGCGCCCGGTGGTGATTCGCTTTCCGTTTCGCAGGATCAGCAGCTGGTCGCCCTGATCGAAGGGCTGTGCCTCACGCACTTGCGCGGTGTTCACGATGGTCGAGCGATGGACGCGCAGGAAGCGATTGTGCGGCAGCCGCGCCTCGAGCTTGCTGAGCGGCTCGCGCACGTCGTACGCAACTTCGGCGAGGTGGATTCTCGCCAGGTCGTCGCGCGCCTGGATCCAATAGATCTCGTCCGGGTCGAGGAAGAGAATCTTGCCGTTAACCTTGACGCCGATGCGATTCTTCGGGCCATCGAGCTGGCCAACGTACTTGAGCAGCGCGCCGAGCTGCGATGACACGCTCGATTGTGGCGACTCGCGGAGCCGCTTCCTGGCGCGATCCAGGGTCTGATGAAACCGGACGTGGTCCACCGGCTTCAACAGGTAGTCGAAAGCGCCGAACTCGAACGCCGAAACCGCGTAATCGTCGAAGGCGGTGACGAAGATAACCGGCGGCATCTTGTCGGTGCCCACTTCGGTGATGACGTCGAAGCCGTCGAGCTCCGGCATCTGCACATCGAGGAAGACGAGGTCAGGCTGGTGCGCGCGAATAGCCGCCACCGCCTCGAGGCCGTTCTGGCATTCGCCGACAACCGACATGTCGGGAACCCGCGAAAGCAGTGAGCAGAGCCGCTGGCGCGCCAACGCCTCGTCGTCGATCACAAGAACGCGTAGAGACTGCTCGATCATGACTGTCCTGCCGCTGCAAGAGTGCTGTTGATTGGGCCACCGCCGTTTCTTGGCGGCGATACCCGTCCAAGCCTGAAGGGAATGGTGATTTTTACCGCGTAGCCGCCTTCCGGTCGCTGGCCGCTCTCGAATTCGTGGCCGTCGCCGTAGAGGTGCATCAACCGCGTTGTCGTGTTGGTGAGGCCGAGCCCGGTGCCGCGTGAGCGCTCGCGTGAACGACGAGCGCGGACTCCGACGCCGTCATCGAGAATCGTTATCGATAGCCGGTCGCCCAACCGGCGGGCGGTAACCTGTACGTAACCTGCGCCGGCGCGCGGGCTGATGCCATGCCTGATCGCATTCTCGACCAGCGGCTGCAGCAGGAGGCTCGGCACCAGTGCTCCGCGCACGCCGTCCTCGATGTTGCAGGATACGGTAAGCCGGTCCTGGAAGCGCACGCGCTGGATTGCGACATATCGATCGAGCAGACCGAGCTCGCGCTCGAGTGGGACTTCCTGCTCGCTAGAAGTCGACAGCACCAATCTGAGAAAATCGCTCAGCTCGGACACCATTCGCTCGGCAGCGGCGGGATCGGTCGCGATCAGAGCCATCGCGCTGTTGAGAGCGTTGAACAGGAAGTGCGGATTGAGCTGGAGCTTGAGTGTATCGAGCTCCGACTGTACCAGCCTGGTGACCACGCGCTGCCGCTCGGCGGATTCCTTGCTCGCTTCGCGGACGAGGTGCTCGACCCAGTGCGTCGCATACGTCGAGACGATTCCGAAAACGCCGAGCAGAATCAGCTTGGCTGCCTCATCGAGTGGCGTCACGCGCGCCTGCTGCAGTGCGTCGATCGGGTTGACGACCAGCGGAATGCTGCCCGCCGACCAGAGCCACATGACAAGAGCTGCGTATTCGAGAAATGCGAGCAGCGAAATGAGGGCGGCTTTGCGCACGGACGACGCCACGGGACGTCCCGCCAGCACCACGAAGTACATGAGAAAGATCGGCGATCGGAGAGCAAGCACTCCCGACTGCGCAACCGCGTAGCCACCGATGATGGCCGTAACCGCGGTGACATCGAGGATGGGATTGACCGCTGAGAGCCAGTCCGGGAGCTCGGGCCGGCGATACCAGACGAGGTACTGGACGACGGTCCACACCAGCATTGGCGCCAGCACCAGCACGTTGGCGGTGTTGAGCGCGCGCGAAAGGTGAGGCGCATACATGAGCGCCGACGCCGTGAGCAGAAAGACCACGGCGCCTCTGAGGGCGTTGAGAATTCGCTCCGCCCTGTCGCGCCGGAGGCGAAGGCTTTGGGGTGGCGCGAACGCGGAGTTGCCGAAAAGCTGCATCAATTGAATTTGCGCGGAGCGAGGTGGCTGGGGTAGCAGGCCGACGAGGTACCTGCTACCCCCGACGCCGGTTTAATGGTGCTCGCCGTCGTCGTTGCCGTGTCCGTCGTGATGATCCTCGCCGCGCTCCTCGTCGTCTTCAAAAGCGTGGAAAGAACGTCTGATGTTACTCTCGATCTGCTGCTGATTCTCGCTGCCGGGCGTCGCGGTCGTCGGGTCGATTACCGCTCCATCGGCATCTACAAACCACTTTCTGACATCGATGCTGACGGTCGCGTTCTTCGTCGTCTCATCGATGACGAGCGCCGGATCGAATTCCATTTCCAGCTTTGAGCGAACCGACGAGCTGAAGATGAAAGGTGTTCCGTTGAAGGTACCTTCGACGCGGACGCTCTTCCCGACCAGATCGGGATTGGCGGTGTTGAAGGCGGTGAACCTGTCGCGCGCGGGCTCGAGCTTCGCCTCGAGCTCCCTGAACGTTCCCTCCGGCAGCGGCACATTGATTACCGGATGGAGCGCGTCGTCGACGGGGACATCGACGAGAAGTGGCGTGCGCGAAACATCCTCGCATCCATCCTCGTGGCGTGCATGATCATCGCCTCCGCCGTTGTCGTCGTCAGCCTCGGCTTCGCCAACGCAGTCGGGGGTCCCCGTGCGATCGAGCTCCAGCTTTCCAAAAACCAGTTGCACCTTCTGAATAACCAGCTCGTTCGATTCTCCGACTACCAGATCTGCAGCGACCCGGTTGGCGGCGCTCGAAACGCCTGCATTCGTTGTAAACGACAGCTGAACCTGGTGCGTGTTGCCGCCGGTCAGATCGCTTGAACAGGCCGCGATAGTCATCAGGGTCGCGATGCCGGCAATCGGCCTTGTCAATCGCATTGATACTGTCATTGAGGTCTCCTCGGCATTTCTGCCGCGAATGGTTCCTCGTCGGCTGCGTAGAAAGTACGCCGTTCATCGAGGCAGACGACCCATCGGAGGGCGGAGGAACCCGCGTCCGAGGCGAGCGACTCATTGCGAACGGTGAAGGACGCTTTGCGCGCGAGTGAAGTGCGTGGCTCGCTGCGTGCGACGAGAATGTGCCATGACGGCTCTCGCGATTTCTTCGGGCACCGCGCCGCAGAAGATTCTTGCCTTCATCCAAGTGAGGACTGCCGCTGCCAACTGACGCCGAGACCGCCAGGGCGCGCGCGCTGGTGCTCGAGTTCGGGTGGAATGCGACCGCGTATCAGATTCTCAATCCCGGCATCCAGCTGTGGTTTCCGGACGCGCGAGACGGCGTCGTCGGCTACGTTCGCAACGGTCGCACCCTGGTGGTGGCCGGCGCGCCGGTTTGCGCTGTCGAGCGGCTCGAGTCTCTGGCGGCTGAATTCGTTCGCGCGGCGCACTCCCGGCGGCTCCGGGTCTGTTACTTCGGCGCCGGCGACCGGCTCGAGGCGCGGTACGCGCGCGAAGCCAAATGGTCGCGGGTGCTGCTCGGAGCGCAGCCAGCGTGGGATCCTCATCATTGGCCGGAAGCGGTGGCGAGACGCTCGTCGTTGCGGGCTCAGTTCAATCGGGCGCACAACAAGGGAGTGAGGATCAGCGAATGGCCCTCCAGCGTAGCGGAGGACCACCCGGCGCTGCGGCGCTGTCTCTCGGAGTGGCTCGCAACCAGGAACCTTCCGCCGCTCCATTTCCTGGTCGAGCCCGAAACCCTCAGTCAGCTCCAGGACCGCCGGGTTTTCGTTGCCGAGCGCGGCGAGAGGGAGGTGGTTGCGTTCACGGTGTTGTCGCCTGTACCCGCGCGCAACGGCTGGCTGGTCGAGCAAATCATCCGTGGGTTCAACGCCCCAAACGGTGCCGCCGAACTGCTGATCGATGCGGCGATGCGCGCTGTCGGAGATTCCGGGTCGACTTACGCAACGTTGGGACTCTCCCCATTGTCGGAGCGCGCACGACTCGAGCCCCTGCAGCAGCCGATCTGGCTGCGTCTCGTTCTCGAGTGGGTGCGGCTGCACGGCGCGCGCTTTTACAACTTCGGCGGGCTCGAGGCGTTCAAGGCGAAATTCAACCCCGACGTATGGGAGCCCATCTACGCGATCGGTGAAGGCGCGAGCTTCTCACCGCGGGATCTTTACGCGATTGCCGGAGCGTTCAGTGGCGGCGCGCCGCTGAAACTGGTAGTCGTCGCGCTGTTGCGCGCCGGGCGCGAGGAGATCACGCGCCTGTTCACGAAGATGTGGCGCCGGTCGGCGCCGACGCCCGCGTCTCCGTCGACGCAAGGTCATTGACAGCCCGCATGAATTCCGCGAGCCGCGGTTCGTCGAGCCTGCCATCGATGCGCAACCCGCTGCAGACATCGACACCAAATGGTGACACCTGCTGTATCGCCGAGTGGACATTGCCGGGATTGAGACCACCGGCAAGAAAGATTGGAACATCGACGGCGTCCCGAATTCGGCGGCTCACACTCCAGTCGTGCGCGCGACCGGTTCCCCCAAGGACCTTGGTCGGCAGTGATGGATTGCCCGAGTCGAGCAGAATCGCATCGACCATTGGCGCGACCTCGGCGGCCCGTCGAATCGACTCATCGTCTTGCACGTGAATGACTTGCACGAGAGCGATTCCCGGCAGCGCGTCGCGCAGCCGCTGATGAACGCCGGACTCGACCTCGTCGACGAGCTGGATCGTATTGGTTCCGCAAAAGCGCTGTTGCGCGATAATCGGCTCGGCCGTCGTCTCACAGGTTAAAAGGAAGGTCGCGACGCCGGGCGGAACGGTTCTGGCAATCTCTCGGATGCGTGTCTCTGGAATGGGGCCCGGACCGCTCGGCATTCGCGAGACGAGTCCGATGGCCGCAGCTCCCGAGCGCACAGCGAGACTGGCCTCCTGCTCTGAGGCAATGCAGCAAACCTTCACTCTGGTGCGGGTCCGGAACATATCAGGGCGGTTGGCGGTCAGAATGTACGGGAATTGCATACAATTTACGGTCGGGCCGCGCGCGTTCAGCGGCTCACTCTCACCAGTAACGCGCGAGGTCACACGCTCATGAGACAGACAACGAAGCTCCTGGGCCTTACCGCGGCCGTCCTTCTGGCCGCGTGCACGGACAATAGTCTCGTCAATCCGAATCCGGATGCGGTCGGCACCTACGATCTGACGGTGTATGCCGGTGCCAGTATACCGGCAAACTACACCATTTCACCGGGCGATCCGAGCTTTCCTGAAGCCCCGAATGGTGGCACACTGACGGTGACGGACGGCCAGCTGATCCTGAACGACAACGGGACCTTCAACGAGATCAACAACTACGTGATCACGCCATCTGGAGAATCCGCGATCAACCGATCGTTCGTCAGTAACGGCACCTGGACGATCCAGGGCAACACGACTCTCTTCCTCACCGCGCCGGCGCAGAACGGCTTCGGCCCGCGCAGCATTCAAGGCACCATCGACGTCGATACGATCAGGTATCAGGAACAGAATGGCAGCGGCGGGTTCGACTCCTTCGAATACCGACGGTAGCGCCACAGCGTGCAGGCAGAAAAGAGCGCCCTCGTCGGGGCGCTCTTTTTTTGTTATGCTTTGCGCTGTTGGAACCGCTTCGCTCGCCGCTTCGTAGGGCTCAAGACTCTTTCGAGGACGGACACAATGGGAATACTCGCCTGGATCGTCGTTGGTCTCGTCGCCGGAGTTCTGGCGTCACTCGTGATGGGAGGCACCGGCTACGGCATCATCGGTGACATCATCATCGGCATCGTCGGCGCCTTCATTGGCGGCTGGCTGTTCGGCGCGCTCGGGGTGTCGTCGCCATGGGGCGGGATGGGTGGCCAGATCTTCGTCGCCTTCATTGGCGCGGTCGTGCTGCTCTTCATCCTGCGGCTGATACGCGGATCCACGCGCAGGGTCTGAGAAAGTCAAAAAGGGTCGGTACCGACGGATCAACGATCGTTTAGCTTGTATGGCTGGGGCGACATCGCCCCTCCCACCTGAACGAACGGACACAAAAGGTTGAAATTGAAAGCAGATCTCGGCCACGGCTCACGGGCTGAAGGGTCCCTGCCGATCGCGGCAGGGCTCGCTCCCGAGATAGAGAGCACTGAAGACGAATCGGGGGAAGGCGGCGATTTACGCGCCCCCCAGGACTACGAGATACTCGGCGGGCGCACCGTTTTCATCTGTGCCCTGGCTCTCGTCATCGGCGCCGGCGGCGCCCTCATCGCGCAGGTATTCACCCGCCTCATCGCCATGGCGACGAATCTCGCCTACTACGGGCGGTTCTCCTCAGCGCTGGCCGAGCCCGCCGGGGGAATGCGTGGGCCGCTGATGCTGCTGGCGGTTCCCGTGATCGGCGGGTTGATCGTCGGCTTCATGGCACGATATGGATCTCCTGCGATTCGTGGCCACGGCATCCCGGAGGTGATGGAGAAAATTCTCTACGGCGAGAGCCGAATTCCTGCTCGGGTGACTGTCCTCAAGCCATTGTCGGCGGCAGTGGCGATCGGGACCGGCGGTCCGTTCGGCGCGGAAGGGCCGATCATCGCGACGGGTGGCGCGCTCGGATCCCTGGTTGGCCAGCACCTCCACATGACGGCCGACGAGCGGAAAACGCTCCTCGCCGCGGGCGCCGCGGCAGGTATGGCGGCGACCTTCGGGACCCCGGTGTCAGCCGTGCTTCTGGCTGTCGAGCTGCTCCTCTTCGAGTACCGGCCGAGGTCGATCATTCCGGTATCGCTTGCTTCCGCGGTCGCCGCGGGGATGCGCATCGCCTTCACCGGCTCTGCGCCGGTGTTTCCGATTCCTCAGCTCCTGCAACCATCGGACACCGCGCTGGCGTTTTATGTCTTGCTCGGCGCAGTGATCGGACTGATTTCGGTGGGCATCACGAGATTCACTTACGGGGTTGAAGACGCCTTCGAGGTCCTGGGCGAACGGTACCACGTCCACTGGATGTGGTGGCCCGCCATCGGCGCCCTCGTAGTCGGCGCGCTTGGCATCATCGAGCCCCGCATACTGGGCGTGGGATATCCGAACATCATCGGCGCGTTGTCCGGGTCCATCGTCGGCCGTACGCTGCTACTTCTGGTGCTGCTCAAATTCGTTGCGTGGTCGGTGTATCTCGCCAGCGGCACATCCGGCGGCGTTCTCGCTCCGCTGTTTACGATCGGAAGTGGGCTCGGTGGATGGCTGGGCGCCCTCGCCGCGGTGGCGGCGCCGGCCGTCGGCGTAGATCCGCGAATCGCCGCCCTCGTCGGAATGGCGGCGATCTTTGCGGGCGCCACTCACGCGCTCCTCACCGCCATCGTTTTCGCTTTCGAGACGACGCGTCAGCCGGTCGGGCTTCTTCCCCTGCTGCTCGGCTGCGCGGCGGCGTATCTGGTGTCGCTGATGTTCAACCGCCACTCCTTGCTGACCGAAAAGTTGGTGCGGCGTGAGGGCGCGGTGAGAACGGAATACGAGGTCGACCACCTCTCCCACGTTCTCGTCAGGCAGGCTGCAACGCGAGACGT
>Ga0070681_10001200_pt1 | contig 22494 bp, 21 predicted proteins | sample KBSC83BmetaG_FD_65650 | JGI IMG/M metagenome (GOLD analysis project Ga0070681, IMG submission 65650) | Corn rhizosphere microbial communities from Kellogg Biological Station, Michigan, USA - KBS C8-3B metaG | ecosystem: Host-associated > Plants > Roots > Rhizosphere | place: USA: Michigan...
CGCGGCACGCCGGAAGGCACCCGCATCCTGACGACGGTGATGAAGGACAAGGCGCGCGAGATCATTTAGAGGCGCTGCGAGATGGATACGGTCCTCTCGAGCAAGCCGGCGATCCGCAGCGTCACGGCCGCCGCCTATAGCGTCCCGACCGACGCGCCGGAGGCCGACGGCACCTTCGCCTGGAGCCGCACGACGCTGGTGGTGGCCGAGGTGGCGGCCGGCGGCGAATCCGGACTCGGCTATTCCTACGGCCACAAGGCACAGGTGGCGCTGATCGCGACGACCCTGGCCGAGGCGGTGGCCGGGCGCGACGCGCTCGACATCGCCGGCGCCTGGCAGGCCATGCGCCATGCCGTTCGCAATCTCGGGCAGGTGGGGCTCGCCGCCATGGCGATCGCCGCGGTCGATGCCGCGCTGTGGGATCTCAAGGGCAAGCTGCTCGGCCAGAGCGTCGCGACCCTGCTCGGCCGCCGCCGCGAGTCCGTCCCGCTCTATGGCAGCGGCGGTTTCACGAGCTACACGCCGCAGCAGCTCGCCAAGCAGCTCGCCGGCTGGGCCGATCAGGGATTGCCCTGGGTCAAGATGAAGATCGGCAGCGATCCCGAGCAGGATCTGGGGCGCGTGCGCCAAGCCCGCGCCGCGATCGGCCGCAAGACGGGCCTGTTCGTCGATGCCAACGGCGCTTATTCGGCGAAGCAGGCGCTCGCCTTCGCCGACCGCTTCGCCGAGGAGCAGGTCTCGTGGTTCGAGGAGCCGGTGTCGAGCGACCATCTCGACCAGCTGCACCTCATTCGCGCGCGGGCGCCGGACGGCATGGAGATCGCCGCCGGCGAGTATGGCTATGACAGCTTCTATTTCCGCCGCATGCTCGACGCCGAGGCCGTCGATGTGCTGCAGGCCGACGCGACACGGTGCGGCGGTCTCACCGGCTTTCTCGAGGTCGGCGCGCTGTGCGCCGCGCGCGGCCTCGACCTCTCCGCCCATACCGCGCCCGCCCTGCATCTGCATGCCTGCTGCGCCGTCCCCCGGCTGCGCCATCTCGAATGGTTCCATGACCATGTGCGCATCGAGGCGATGCTGTTCGACGGCGCGCCCGTGCCCGAGGAGGGAAGCATCCGTCCCGATCTCGGTCGGCCGGGACTCGGTCTCGATTTCAAGCGGGCCGACGCCGCCCGCTATGGGGAGTAGCGACGATGGATATTGCAGACGGGCGCAGCGGCAAGACCGAGCCGCCCTGGGAGGCGCCGATTCTGCGCAGCGCCGCGAAGCCCTATCCCGAGCTCGCGGCCCGACGGCTCGCCGAGGCCTTGTCGCGCATCGACGGCGAGGTGCGGTTCGGCAAAGGCGACCGCGCGCTCTACGCGACCGACGCCTCGAACTACCGTCAGGTGCCGATCGGCGTGGTGGTGCCGCGCTCGGTCGATGCGGTGGTCGAGACCATTGCCATCTGCCGCGAGCATGACGCGCCGGTGCTGGCGCGCGGCGGCGGCACCAGCCTCGCCGGCCAATGCTGCAATGTCGCCGTGGTGATCGACTTCTCGAAATATCTGCACCGGATCGTCGCGCTCGATCCGGAAAAGCGGCTGGCGCGCGTCGAGCCGGGCTGCGTGCTCGATCATCTCCGTGACGCCGCCGAGCGCCACCACCTCACCTTCGGGCCCGATCCCTCGACCCATGACCACAACACGCTGGGCGGCATGCTCGGCAACAATTCCTGCGGCGTCCATTCGGTGATGGCCGGGCGCACCGCCGACAATGTGCGCGCGCTCGAGATCGCGACCTATGACGGGCTGCGCCTCACCGTGGGCGAGACCGACGAGGCGGCGCTGTCGCGCCTGGTCGCCGGCGGCGGCCGCGTCGGCGAGATCTATCGCCGGCTGGATAGGCTGCGCCACCGCTATGCCGATCTCATCCGCGCCCGCTATCCCAAGATCCCGCGCCGCGTCTCGGGCTACAATCTCGACAATCTGCTGCCCGAGAACGGCTTCAATGTCGCGCGCGCCCTGGTGGGCAGCGAGGGGACCTGTGTCACCATTCTCGAGGCGACTCTCGACCTCGTGCCGAGCCCGCCGCACCGCGTGCTGCTGGTCATGGGCTTCAAGGACATCTACACGGCCGGCGATTGGGTGCCGCGCGTGCTGGCGCACGGTCCGATCGGCCTAGAGGGCATCGACGAGGAGCTGATCTCCTTCATGCGCGTGAAGCATCTGCATCAGCGCTATGTGAAGGAGCTGCCCGAGGGTTGCGGCTGGCTGGTCGCCGAGTTTGGCGGCTGGAGCGCCGAGGAAGCCGAGGACAAGGCGCGGCGGCTGATGGCGGACGCCGCGAAGCAGTCCGAGGCGCCGCATATGAAGCTCGTCACCGACCCGGAGCAGCAGCACAAGATGTGGGTGGTGCGCGAGTCCGGGCTCGGCGGCACCGCTTTCGTGCCGCACCGCCCCGACACCTGGGAGGGCTGGGAGGACGCCGCCGTGCCGCCGGACAAGGTCGGCGCCTACTTGCGCGACTTCAAGGCCCTGATGAACCGCTACCAGTATGATTCGGCGCTCTACGGCCATTTCGGCGATGGCTGCATCCATTGCCGGCTCAATTTCGGCCTGCGCAACGAGGAGGGCATCCGCAAATGGCGCCGCTTCCTCGAAGAGGCGAGCGCGCTGGTCGTCTCCTATGGCGGCAGCAATTCCGGCGAGCACGGCGACGGCCAGTCGAAGGCCGAGCTGCTCGAGCGGATGTACGGCCCCGAGCTGATCGAGGCCTTCCGCGAGTTCAAATCGATCTGGGATCCCGAAGGCAGAATGAATCCCGGCAAGATCTCGGATCCCTATCCGATCACCTCGAATCTCCGACTCGGGCCCGACTACCGGCCGCCAAAGCTCGCCACGCATTATGCCTTCCCGGACGATCATGGCGACATCCGCCATGCGTTGCTGCGCTGCGTCGGGGTCGGCAAGTGCCGGCGCCACGAGCCCGATGGCGAGGTCATGTGCCCGAGCTACCAGGCGACCCTCGAGGAGACGCATGTGACGCGCGGCCGCGCCCGCATGCTGTTCGAGATGCTGCATGGCGATGTCATCGAGGAGGGCTGGCAGAGCGATGCCGTCGAGCAGGCGCTCGATCTCTGCCTCGCCTGCAAGGGCTGCAAAAGCGATTGCCCGGTCAATGTCGACATGGCGACCTACAAGTCCGAGTTTCGCGCCCACCATTACCGCGGCAAGATCCGGCCGCGGGCCCACTATTCCATGGGCCTCATCCATTGGTGGGCGCGGCTCGCCGGCCTGGCACCCGGCCTCGCCAATTTCCTCGCCGGCGATGCGCGTACGGCGCCGCTCCTGAAACGCCTCGGCGGCATCGCCGCCGAGCGCGACATGCCGGCCTTTGCGCGCGAGAGCTTCGGTGCCTGGTTCAGCCGCCAGCCGGCGCGCAATCCGGCCGGCCCGCCGGTCATGCTGTTTCCCGACACCTTCAACAATTTCTTCACGCCGCAGAACGCCATTGCCGCGGCGCGACTGCTCTGGCATGCGGGCTACCGCATCCTCCTGGCCTCGCGCCCGGTCTGCTGCGGCCGTCCGCTCTATGACATCGGCATGCTGACGACGGCAAAGAAGCTGCTGCGACGCATGCTCGACTTTCTCGAGCCGGAGATCCGCGCCGGCGTGCCGCTGGTCGGGCTGGAGCCGGCCTGCATTGCTGCGCTGCGCGACGAGCTCACCATGCTGTTTCCCCAGGAGGCACTCGCCCAGAAGCTCGCCGAACAGAGCTTCCTCCTGAGCGAGTTCATCGACAAGGAGCGGATGCCCTTGCCGCGCCTCGCCGGCAAGGCGCTGGTGCAGCTGCATTGCCATCACCGTGCCGTGATCAAGACCGAGGCCGAGGCGGCGGTGCTGGAGCGCTTGGGGATCGAGGCGACCATCCTGCCCGCGGGCTGCTGCGGCATGGCCGGCGCCTTCGGCTTCGAGGCCGACCATTACGAAGTCTCGCAGCGCATCGCCGAGCGGGCGCTGCTGCCGCGCTTGCGCGCCGCCGAGCCCGACGCCATCCTGCTCGCCGACGGATTTTCCTGTCGCGAACAGATCCGCCAGGGCATCGGCCGGACGCCCCTGCATCTGGCCGAGCTGATCGCGCGAGGTCTGCAGGAGAGACAGTGACGGCGGAGATTGCGGTGACCGCCAAGCCGACGGCGGCGGGTCCGGGGGACCCGCTGCAGTTCGAGGTGACGGTCACCGAGGGAAGCAGCGAAAGCCGCCATCACGTTACGATGGCCAAGGCGCAGTGCGACCGGTTGACCGCAGGCAAGCACACGCCGGAGGCCTGCATCGGTGCCGCCTTCCGTTTCCTGCTCGATCGCGAAGCCAAGGAATCGATCCTCGGCCGCTTCGACGTCAGCGTGATACCGCGCTACTTTCCGGAATTCGAGCGCGCGCTGCCGCGCTATTCTGAAATAGTCGGTTCGCCATGCTCGCGCTGGTCGCGGGCATCCACGCATTTTGGCGAGGCGATCATCGCGTGCAAGCATGAGCGTGGGTCCTCGGGACAAGCCCGAGGGTGACGGGGTGCAGGTTGAAGGAATGGGGAGTCTTGCGGCCGAACTAGCGAGACCGGAAATAGCGCACGAGATCGACGACGAAGAAGACCGGCAGCAGGACGGCGGCCAGCACGATCCCCAGCAATGCGCTCACCCCTTCGTCGGATTGCGCCCAGGGATCGCGGCCCGTGGTCAGGTCATAGACATAGATCATGGCGATGACGGCGGCGCAGTAGAGTGCCGCGCGCTTGGTGAGGTCGAGGCGCATCGCCGGCGAGACTGACGCCCCGCGACCGCGAGGTCAACGACGCCGTGCGGCAGTGAGCCCGAGCGCCAGGCCGACGAGGGCCGCCATGCCTCCGGCAATCCAGCTGCCGTGCCGCCGCCCCCACAGCTCGATGCTGGTCGGATGCGCGCGGTCATCGAAGCGGCCATGCGCGCCGTGGTCGCCGCGCACCGGTGCGAAGAGATTCCCCGTGGAGTCGCGCGGCGACGGCCGGTCGGTCAGCTGGCCGGAATAGCCCCGGCGCGCCAGCAGCCGGTCGAGCAGCCCGGGGAAGAGCTTGTTGGCGAGGATCGCCTTGATGGTGGGCGTGCCCACCCACAGCTCGCGCACATGGTGGGTGGCGGCATGGATGATCGCTGCGGCCGCGACCTCAGGTTGGAAGATCGGCGGTACCGGTTGGGCGGCATGGCCGGTCTTGTTGCGGGCCCAGTCGAATTGCGGCGTGTTGAGCGCCGGCATGCAGACCAAGGCGAGGTTGATGTCGATTTCGTCATGCAGCAGCTCCGAGCGCAGCGAATCGGTGAAGCCGCGGATCGCGAACTTGGCGCCGCAATAGGGCGCCTGCAGGGGAATTGCGCGGTAGCCGAGTGCCGAATCGACCTGGACGATGCTGCCGCGATTGCGCGGCCGCATGCGCTTCAGCGCCGCCATGGTGCCGTACACCGTCCCGAGATAGGTCACCTCGGTGGCCCGCCGGAACTCATCCGGCGTGATGGCGCTGACCGGCGAGAAGATCGTCGCCATGGCATTGTTGATCCAGATATCGATCGGCCCGAAGCGGCTCTCCACCGCTTCCGCGGCGGCCTCGACCTCGGCGGATTTGGCGACATCGGCCGGGAGGACGAGCGCCCGGCCGCCCAGCGCCGCGATTTCGCGCGCCGTTGCGGCGAGCCCGTCCTCGCCGCGGGCGACAAGGCCGACGAGCGCGCCGCGACGCGCGAAGGCGCGGGCCGTGGCGCGGCCGACTCCGGCACTGGCGCCGGTGATGACGACGATCTCCGGCCAGCCCGTGAATACCCGGCGCGTCATGGCAGCGGCAGGACTGAGCGTGATCCGAGCCAGCCTTGGCTCGAAAGCAGGCGACGGTGCAGCCGGGCGAGCCAGGCGCCGAGCCTGTGGCTCCTCGAGACATGCCAGCGGGCGCGGTCGGCATGGCTGCCCTCGAGCGCCTTGCGGCCATGGCGGCGATAGAGCTCGAGCCGCATGGCGCTGTTGACCAGCGCGAGATGCACCATGGCCTGCGGAAAATTTCCGAGGAAGGCATGGCTTTGGGGATCGATCTCCTCGGCGAACAGGCCGAGATCGTTGGCCCGCGCCAGCAGCCGCTCGAACAGCGATCGCGCCTGCTCGGGATGATCGAGATAGAGCAGCGCGTCGGCCAGCCAGAAGCTGCACATGAGGAAGCAGCCCTCCTTGCCGTCAAGCCCGTCATCGCCGCGATAGCGCCGCACATAGTCGCCTTCGCGCAGCTCGCGGATGATGGCAGATACCGTGCGATGCAGCAGGGCGCGCCCCACCGGGAAGCCGGTCCAGGGCACGATCAGCAGCGCCGCATCCGTGCCTTCGGCGCCGTAATGCTGCACGAGGTGATCGCCGCTCGGATCGAGCCCGCGGGTCAGCACATCCTGCAGAATTTCGTCGCGCGCCTGCTGCCAGGCGGGGCGGCGCCCGAACAGGCGGATGGCGCGGTCCAGCGCCACCCAGCACATGATCTTCGAATAGGTGAAATGCCGGACCTCGGTACGCATCTCCCAGATACTGTTGTCGGGCTCGCGCCAGCACTGTGCGGCATGGTCGGCGAGCGCCTTCAGCCCCGCTTCCTCCTCAGGACCGAAGCCGCCGCCCAAGCCGCGATAGAGCAAAGCGAGATCGAGCACCTCGCCGAACATGTCATGCTGCTGCTGGGCATGCGCCGCATTGCCGACGCGGACCGGTCGGCTGCCGCGATAGCCCTCGACGCCTGCGACGGTCCGCTCGTCGAGATCGGTCTCGCCGCGGATCCCGTACATCAGCCGCGTCGCCTGCTTCTCGAACCGGTTGGCGCGCAGGAACTCGACGAAGGCATGTGCCTCGGCCGCGAAGCCGAGGCCGGCGAGGGCATAGAGGGTGAAGGCACCGTCGCGCAGCCAGCAATAGCGATAGTCCCAATTGCGCCCGCCGCCGATCTCCTCCGGCAGTGATGTGGTCGGGGCCGCCACGAGGGCGCCGGTCGGGGCATAGGCCATCAGCTTCAAAGCGAGCGCGCTGCGGCGCAGCGGCTTCTGATAGGCGCCGCGATAGGTGGAGAAATCGAGCCATTCCTCCCAGAAGGCCTGCGTCGCCCGTTCCATCTCATGCGCGCGCAGGTTCGGATCGCGATCAGTTGGAATGACCGGCGCCAGGATGAAGAGCACGCTTTCGCGCGCGCCGACGGCGAATTCCGCCGTGCTTGCGCCGTCGTCGGACTCGAACGGCACGCTGGCATAGAGGCCCGGCGCGTCGCTGCGCTGCCCGCTCCAGCCTTGCGCCAACCGGCATTGCATGCGCATGCGCACCCGGCCGGCCATGCCGGTGACGCGGCGCACGATCCAGCCCGGTGCGCTGAGACCGAGATAATCGTGGCGTCCGGCCCGCCGTCCGACCGGCATGAAATCGACCAGCCGCACGCGTCCTTCCTCGGTCGCGAACTCGGTCTCCAGAATATTGGTGCGCGGCCGGTAGCGGCGGTGGGCGGCGTAGCGCGCCACCGGCTGCAGCTCGAAATAGCCGCCCTTGCCGGCATCGACGAGGCGCGTGAACAGCGGATCGGCATCGAACCGGCCCATGCAGCACCAATCGATGCCGCCGTCGCGCGCCACCAGCGCCGCCCCATGGCAATCGCCGATCAGCGCATAGTCGCGAATCGGGCGATGCGGCTCGACCGAACGCGGCAGGATGAGATCGCCGAGCTCCGGCGCCGGCGCCTCGCCGGCGAGACGGGCCCGCAGGTTGGTCGCCGCTCTCACGACATGCCCGCCGCGAAAGGCGGCCCGGACCGCGTGAGATAGTCGGCCCAGGTGAGGATGAGCATGATGGCGAACCAGCCGATCCCCACCGCGGCGAACAGTCGGCCGAGGTCCGGCCCGCGCCACAGCCGCATGAAGACCGCCAGCACGATGGCGCTCTTCGCGGCCGAGACGAGCAACGCCGTCGCCAGCTGCATGCGGCCGAGCGGCACGAAAGCGAGGCCGGTCGTGGCACCGAGCAGCAGCATCAAGGCGAGCCACGCCCAGCCGGTGCGGACGATCTCGTTGTTGATCGGAAATCTCATGACGAACGTCCCGTGAGATAGATCAGCGGATAGAGGAACACCCAGACGATGTCGACGAAATGCCAATAGAGGCCGAGCACCTCGATGGGCGCACCGTAGCTGCGGCTGAAGACGCCGCGCCGTGCCTTGACCGCGAAGATCAGCACCAGGGTGATGCCGACCGTGAGATGCAGCGCATGCACGCCGGTCAGGCAGAAATAGAGAATCCAGAACAGCTCCTGCGCATGCGCATGCGCGCCCTTGCCGACGAAGTCGAGGCCCGGCACCAGGTGATGCCGGTAGTCGAGCCAATATTCGAGCGCCTTCAACCCCATGAAAACCAGGCCCAGCGCCGCGGTGGCGCCGAGCATCCGCGCCAGAAGGCGCGGATGGCAATGCTCGACGCGATTGACCGCGATCGCCATGAACTCGCTCGAGGTTAGCAGCACGGCGGTGTTGACCGCGCCGATCCACAGCTCGGTATCGCGTCCCGCCTCGGCGAAGCCCTCGGGATTGGCGGCGCGATAGAGGAAATAGGCGGTGAGCATGCCGCTGAAGAACAGCACCTCGGTCGCGAGGAAGAGCCACATGCCCGACAGCGCCGTCGCGCGCTGTTGGCCGAGATCGCCGAATTGCGGCTCGGGCCGCAAGGTGACGGATGCGTCAGCCATGTCAGCCACGGGGCAGCGCCGCCGGCTCGGCCGCCGGCTCGGGATAGTCGTAGGGCGGCCGCGTCACCGTCGGCGTCGTCGCGAAATTCTCGGCCGGCGGCGGCGAGCTCGTCTGCCATTCGAGGCCGGTGGCACCCCAGGGATTGGCGCCGGCGCGTGGCCCGCGCAGCAGCGACCAGCCCAGATAGAAGATCGGCATGAGATAGGCGAGCGCCAGGATCGAGGCGCCGGCCGAGCTCAGCACGTTCCATACCTGGAATTCCGGCGGGTAGGCGTGATAGCGGCGCGGCATGCCGAGCCAGCCCACGACATATTGCGGGAAGAAGGTGAGGTTGAATCCCAAGAAGATCAGGATTGCAGCGGCGCGTGCCCAATATTCCGGATAAAGCCGCCCGGTGATCTTCGGCCACCAGTAGTGCAGCCCGCCGAAATAGGCCGCGACCATGCCGCCGACCATGATGTAGTGGAAATGGGCGACGACGAAATAGGTATCGGTCACCTCGACGTCGATGGCGAGCGCCGCAAGGAACAGGCCGGTGACGCCGCCCATCGCGAACAGGCCGATGAAGGCCAGCGCATAGAGCATCGGCGCGTCCCAGGCGATGCTGCCCTTGTGCAGGGTGGCGGTCCAATTGAACACCTTGATCGCCGAAGGCACGGCGACGAGGAAGCTCAGCAGCGAAAAGACGAGGGCGGCATAGACCGACTCGCCGGCTACGAACATGTGATGGCCCCAGACCAGGAAGCCGACCGCGGCGATGGCCATGCTCGACCAGGCGACGAATTTGTAGCCGAACACCGGCTTCTTGGAGAAGGCCGCGATCAGCTCGCTCACCACCCCCATCCCCGGCAGGATCATGATGTAGACGGCGGGGTGCGAGTAGAACCAGAACAGATGCTGGAACAGCAGCGGATCGCCGCCGAGCTTGGGGTCGAAGATGCCGACATGCACCAGGCGCTCGAAGGCGAGCAGGAACAGCGTGATGGCCAGCACCGGCGTCGCCAGCACGAGGATGGCGCTGGTGGCATAGAGCGACCAGACGAAGAGCGGCAGCCGATACCAGCCCATGCCCGGCGCGCGCAGGGTGTGGATGGTGATGATGAAGTTGAGGCCGGTGAGGATCGAGGAGAAGCCGGTGAGGAATATGCCGGCCACCGCCAGCACGACATGCCCATTGGAATAGAGCGTCGAGAAGGGCGTGTAGAAGGTCCAGCCGGTATCGAGCCCGCCGGCTGCCAGAGCGTAGAGGGTGACGGCGCCGCCGATGATGAACAGGTACCAGCTCAACAAATTGAGACGGGGAAAGGCGAGATCGCGGGCCCCCAGCATGAGCGGCAGCACGAAATTGCCGAGCGTGGTCGGGATCGAGGGGATCAGGAAGAACCACACCATCACCACGCCATGCATGGTGAAGAGCCGGTTGTAGGTGTCGGCGCTGACCAGGCTGCCGGCCGGATCGACCAGGTTGAGGCGAATGAGGGTGGCGGCGGCGCCGCCGATGAAGAAGAACAGCGTGATCGTGGCGAAATAGAGCAGCGCGATGCGCTTGTGGTCGCGCGTCAGCAGCCAGGAACGGATGGTCAAGCCCTCGGTGAGATAGCTCCGCTCCGGCGCTGCAGTCGCATCGCTCATGGCTGCGGCGAATCCGCACGGCCGAGCGATTCGAGATAGGCGATCAGCGTCATCAGATCCTCCTCGCCGATTTGGCCCGAGAAGGACGGCATGATCGGCCCGTATCCCGCGACGATCTCCGACCTGGGCAGCAGGATGGAGTCGCGAAAATAACGCTCGTCGGCGGTTATTGTTCGGCCATCGCTCAAGGGCACCGGGCGGCCATAGAGGCCGCGCAGGGCCGGCGCCCGGACGGTGCCTTCCTGGCCCTCGCCATCGGCGCCGTGACAGCCGCTGCAGCCGAACGCGCGATAGAGCGCGGCACCCTGGCGCGCCAGCGTCGCCTCCGGCGGCTGGCTTGCGAGCCAGGCCTCATAGTCTTTTGGCTGCATGACCACGACACTGCCGCCCATGGCGGCATGCTCGGTGCCGCAGAATTCGGTGCAGAAGAGGTGGAAGCGGCCCAGCCGGTCGGGCGTGAAGGCAAGGCTGGTGAAGCGGCCCGGCACCGCATCCTGGGTCACGCGGAAGGCGGGAATGTGGAAGGAATGGATGACATCCTCCGACGCCAGCACGACGCGCACCGGAACGCCGAGCGGCAGATGCAGCGTGTCGATCTCGCGCTGGCCACCGGGATGCTCGATCTTCCACATCCATTGCTTGCCGACGACGAAGATCGGCAGCGCGTCGACGGCGGGCTGCCGCATGCGCAGATAGAGATCGGTGCCCCAGACGAAGAGCGCGAGAAAGGCGAGGCAGGTGGCGCTGGTCCAGCCGATCTCCCAGCGCGTCGTGCGGCGGGTCCATCCGCTGCGCGTGGCGCTGCTGCCGCGGCGGTAGCGAATCGCGAACACCAGGATGAGGGCGAACACCGCCAGCACCACCGCAGCCGAGAGGAGCAGAAGCGCCAGAAACAAATAATTCCACTCATGCGACTGCGACGAGCCGGCCGGCAGCAGCAGCGGCATGACGCGGCTCACTTGCGCCGCCTTTCGGCTCGCACCAGCCGCAGCAGGAGGAAACCGAGCAGGCCGGCGGTGATCAGACCGACCAGGCGCGTCACGCGCATGATCTCGAGATCGTAGCGGCCGGTGGCCGGATCGTAGCCGAAGCAGAGCAGCAGCAAATGGCTCGCCGGCGCGGCGATGCGGCCGGCCGAGGCCTCGGTGAGACCGAGCCGGAGATCGAGCGGCGCCGGCGAGACGCCCAGCAGATAGCGCGACACGGTGCCGTCCGGCGCCAGCAGCACGATGCCCGCCGGATGCGCGAACTGCTCGAGCGCCGCATCCCAGCGATAGGGAAAGCCGACGCGTGACGCGATGTCGCGCGCCGCCGGACCGGTCAGGAAATGCCAGGCCGCGATCTCCTGCGGGTAGCGTGCCGCATATTGCTGCCGCGCGGCAGCCGCATCGGCCGGGCCTTCGCCGGGATCGATGCTGACCGCCAGCACCTTGTAGTCGCGACCGGGGGCGAGCGGTATCTGCGCCAGGGAGTCGGCGAGGCTCGCCAGCACCAGCCCGCACAGGTTGGGGCAATGCAGATAGTCGAGCACCAGCACGGCCGGCTTGCCGGCGAGCAGCGAAGCGAGCCTCACCGGCGCGCCGGATTCGTCGGCCAGCGCGGTGGCCGGATCGAGTGCCGCGCCCGGATGCTGCTGGAAGGCGAGGGTGGCCATCTCGGCCGGCGTCAGCGCCGCGGCCGGCGTGGCGAGCAAGCCGAGCAGCAGGAGGGCGATCAGCGCGCGGGCCATGTCGGGATACCCTGGGAGGCGATGCGGCGCATCGCCTCCTCGATCGGGATATGCACGAGGCCCTGAGCGCGGTCGACCCAGCCATAGCCGGCGAGGCGCTGCGTCTCCTCGGCGCGCAGCTGGCGCAACTCGGCCATCTCGTCGGTCGCGAGACGCGGTTCGGGCGGCGGCGGCTCGGGAGGGCCCTCCGCACGGGGATGCAGGGCCGACGGATAAAGCAGGGCGAGGCCGCCGAGCGTGATCAGCAGCAGCAGGCCGAGGCCGCCGATGAGCATGAGCGGCAGATGCCGCGCCAGCTGGGCGGGCTCGTAGCGCGTGTCGCGATTGATCTCTTCAGCCATGCCGGCCCTCCGCGATGCGCCCGGGCAGGGGGAGCGGCACATCGGTCCGCGCCCAGGCCAGCACCGTCACGCCGATCAGCAGCATCGCCGCCGGCGCGATCCAGATCAGCGACAGGGCGGGATGCTCCGGCAGCACGAGCCACAGCTCGTGCGCGAGCTGGGAAAGGAAGAGCAGCAGCGCCATCGCGCGGATGATGCCGGCCCGGCGCTTCAGGGCGGCGATCAGCAGGACGCAGAAGGGCAGCGCGACATGCGCGACGACCAGGGCCAGGCCGAGCGCGCCCCAGCCGCCCGCCATGCGCTTCAGATACCAGGGGATCTCCTGCGGCAGATTCTCCGAATAGACGATGAGGAACTGCATGAAGGCGAGATAGGCCCAGACCAGGACGAGGGCGAGCAGCAGCGTGCCGAGATCGCGATTGATCTCGGCCGGCTGCGGCGGCGTCCACAGGATGGCGAGGGCAAGCCCGGCCAGCAGATGGCCGGTGATCGCCTGCATGCCATAGATGCTGGATGACCAGGTGGGTTCGAGCGACATGGTCCAGTCGATTGCCGTGAAGGTCGCGGTCAGCGTCAAGAGGATGAGCCCGGCGGCGGCAATCGCGCCGGCGCGCGGGCCGTCCGCCGCGCCGCGCCACAGCAGCAGCAGCCCGATCCAGAGTGCCAGAGCGAACAGCGCGCGGACGACGAAGAAGGCCGGATTGAGATACCAGTGATTCGCCGTCGATGCCGTCATCCAGGGATAGAGACGCGCCATGCCGAGCAGCAGCGGCAGGAGCAGCACCAGGAAGAGCGGCAGGCTCGCGGCGACGGCACGAAAGGCGGAGGCCAGCGCGGTGCCCCAGCGGCTGCCGCCGCTGAGGCGCAGGATCATCGGCCAGGCGAGGCAGGCGAGCACGGCGCCGAGCCAGAAATCGAAACCGGCGAGCCAGCCCGTGTAAAGCGCGAGCGGCGTCAGCACCCAACCCAGCGCGCAGCCGGCGCCGCCGAGCAGCACGGCCCCGATGGCCAGGCGGTCGCCCCTCACGGCAAGGCCTCGCGGGCGGCAGCGGTGAGCGATGCGACATCGGTATGCTGGCTGAGCTGCAGGGCGCGGATATAGGCGATGATGGCCCAGCGGTCGCGCGGCGCGATGCGCGGGCCATAGGCGAACATCGCGCCATAGCCTTGGCTGATGACATCGTAGAAATGCTGCTCGCTCGCGGTGCGCAGACGGTCGCTGTGATAGGAGGGCGGCGCCGGAAAGCCGCGGCGCACGATCATGCCGCGCCCGTCGCCGGTGCGGCCGTGGCAGGGTGCGCAGAAGATGTCGAACCGCTCGCGACCGCGTTGCAGCAGCGCGAGATCGAGTTTCGGCGGCGCCGCGTCGACCGTCTCGCGGGCGACGCTGCCCACGGCCGGCTCGACGGCCGCCTCACTCGGCGCGCCGCGCGTTTCGTAGCTCTTATCCTTGGCTTGCTTCGCCATGCGGTCGCAGCCGGCCAGCAGCAGCATGGCCAGCGCCGCCGCCGCGGCGGCGATCAGGCCGGCAGGTCGGCGACGGCGAGCGGCCGGCATCGCGCGAGCTCCTCATGCAAACTCTGGTAGCGGGCGCGGTCGGGCAGGCCGACCAGCAGGAAGAATCCGTCGCTGCTGGCGCGCGCGAAGCCGGGCGCCTCGAAGGCCGGATGGTGGTAGCGCGGCAGGCGCGCCGTCAGGATGAACCCGAGCGTCGCCGCGAGGACCGCCGATCCGACCACGAACTCGTAGACGGTCGGCAGATACATCGGCCAGCTGTCGAGCGGCCGTCCGCCGACATCGAGCGGGTAGCCGATGATCGTCGCGTAGAGCTGCAGCCCGAGCCCGAGCGCAAAGCCGGCGAGCCCGCCGAGGAAGGCGATGGCCGGCACGCGGCTCGCACGGCCGGTGAGCGCGCCGAGCGCCGGCACCGGATAGGGCGTGTAGGCCTCGAGTCCGGCGAAGCCCGCGGCGCGCAGCCGGCAGGCCGCCGCCAGCAGCGCCGCGTCGTCGGCGAATTGCGCGCTGACGCGCAAGCGGGTCGCCTCAGCCATGCGCCGCGCCGCGCCGCGCCAGGAGATCGCGCAGCTCGAACAAGGATAGGGCGGGCAGCAGGCGCAGCAGCAGCAGCAGCCCGGCGAGAAAGAGGCCGATCGTGCCGAGCAGGGTCGCCCAATCCCAGAAGGTCGGGTGAAACAGGCCCCAGCGCGACGGCTCGTATTCGTGCGCCAGGCTCTGCAGAACGATGAGGATGCGCTCGCACCACATGCCGAGCACGACCGATGCCCCGATCACCAGCAGCAGGCGCGTATCCTGCCGCACCCGCCGCCACCACAGCGCCTGCGGCAGCAGCAGGTTGCACAGGATCGTGATCCAGAAGAGCGGCGCGTAATGGCCGATCAGCCGGTCGAGCGCCAGATCGTGGTCATAGCGGCTGTCGCCATAGAAGGCCGTGAACAGATCCATCGCATAGGCGTAGCCGACGGCGAGGCTGGAGAGCAGGGTGAGGCGGGCGAGGATGTCGAGATGGCGTGGCGTGATCAGCGCTTCGAGCCGGTACGCACGGCGCAGCGGAATGGCCAGCATCAGCACGATGCCGAAGCCGCTGAGCACGGCGCCGAACACGAAGAAGGGCGGATATTGCGTCGAATGCCAGCCCGGCGTGAGGCCGCCGGCAAAATCGAGCCCGACGATGCTGTGCACCGAGATGACCAGCGGTCCCATCAGGCCGGCCAGCACCCGGTAGGCCGATTGATAGCGCAGCCATTGCAGCGCCGAGCCGCGCCAGCCGAGCGCCAGCAGGCCGTAGACGATCTGCCCGGCGCGGCTCGGCGCCCGGTCGCGCATGGTCGCGAGGTCGGGGATGAGGCCGACATACCAGAACAGCATGGAGCACAGGACGTAGGTGAGAATGGCGAAGAAATCCCACAGCAGCGGACTGCGGAATTGCGGCCAGAGCCCCATCACATTGGGATAGGGAAAGAGCCAGTAGAAGTAATAGGGCCGGCCGAGATGCAGGATGGGGAAGATGCCGGCGCAGGCGGCGGCGAAGAGCGTCATGGTCTCGGCCAGGCGGTTGACCGAGCTGCGCCAGTCGGCGCGCATGACATGGAACAGCGAGGAGATCATGGTGCCGCCGCTCGCCATGCCGATCCACCAGACATAGTTGGAGATCGCGAAACCCCAGGCGACGGGGATGTTGATGCCCCAGATGCCGATGCCGGCGACGAACAGCCAGCCGATGGCGAGGGTGCCGAGCCCGACGAGCGCCAAGGCCAGCAGCATCAGCAGCCACCAGCCCAAACGATGCGGCGGGTCGAAGACGATGCCGGTGACGCGATCGGTCACGGAGGCGAAGCTCTCGCCGGGGGCGATGAGGCGGTCGCTCACGACTCCTCTCCGATCGCCGGATTGGGGTTGCTCAGCCGTGCCGCATAAGAGGTGCGCGGCCGCGTGCCGAGCTCGCCGAGGACGGCATAGTCGAGCGGATTGGCTTTGGCCCGGGCGACCGCGCTGTGCGGATCGCGGATGTCGCCGAATGTGATGGCGCGCGCGGCGCAGGCCGCCTGGCAGGCGGTGACGACATCGCCATCGGCGAGCGCCTTTCCGTCGCGCTCGGCCGCGATCTCCGCCGTCTTGATGCGCTGCAGGCAATAGGTGCATTTCTCCATGACGCCGCGGCTGCGCACGGTGACGTCCGGGTTGCGCGCCGCCGCCGGACGCGCTTCGGCGCCGGCATAATCGAAGAAATTGAACCGCCGCACCTTGTAGGGGCAGTTGTTCGAGCAGAAGCGCGTGCCGATGCAGCGGTTATAGACCATCACGTTGAGCCCTTCGCGGTCATGCACCGTGGCATCGACCGGGCACACCACCTCGCAGGGCGCATTCTCGCAATGCATGCACAGCACGGGCTGGAACAAGGTGCGCGGCGCCGCCTCGCCGCCCTGGTAATAGCGGTCGATGCGCAGCCAATGCATGGCGCGGCCCCGCTGCACCTCCTCCTTGCCGACCACCGGCACGTTGTTCTCGGCCTGGCAGGCGACCATGCAGGCGCCGCAGCCGACACAGCGCGACAGGTCGATGGCCATGCCCCAGGCGGGACGGTCGGCCTCCGCGCCCGGATAGAGCGAAGGCTCGGGACGTTCGGGATCCCAGCCGGATGCGGCATCGGCGAGATCCGCGAGGCTGACCGTACGCAGGAGATCGCGCCCCTGCATGGTGGGCTGGTGCTGGGTCGCGGCGAAAGCGACGGTCCGTCCCAGCCTGTCGAGCGTAGCACCGCCCTGTTGCCACGGTGCGTCATGGCTGCGCAGGCGGTAGGCGTCGAAGCCGACTCCGGTCGCGATGCGGCCGCCGCGCACCTGGCCATAGCCGAGCGGCAGGGTGATCGAGCCCGCGGCCTGGCCCGGCTGGATCCAGACAGGCGCCTCGATCGCGTGGCGGCCGATCGCCAGCCGCACCACATCGCCGGTCGCGAGGTCGCGCTGCGCCGCATCGGCGGGCGCGATCAACGCCGCATTGTCCCAGGTGAGGGTGGTGAGCGGATGCGGCAGCTCCTGCAGCCAGCCATTGTTGGCAAAGCGCCCGTCCCATAGCGCGGCGTCGGTGCGGAACAGCAGCGCAAGACCATCCGCCACCGGAGGTGCCGCAAGCGCCGCGATAGCGATTTTCGGTGAGAGATCGAGCGATGGCTGCGCGCTGTCGGCGACGAGGCCCTTGCGCAGGGCGTCTTGCCAGAACGTCTCGAAGCCGGACGCCTGCCCGGCCGCATGGGCGCGGCGCTGCCACTCCGCGAGCACCGGCGCGCGCGGATCGGCATCGACCGAGCCCAGCAGCACGGCCAGGAGCTGATGGGCGGAGCTGCCGCCATGCAGCGGGCGGAGCTGCGGCTGTTGGATGGTGACGCTGCCGTCAAAGGCGCGGGCATCGCTCCAGCTCTCGAGCTCGTGTGCCTCGGGGATCACCCATTCGCTCGCCTCGGCCGTGGCATTGCGGTAGGGCGCGAGATGGAAGCGGTGGGGCACGCGGGCGAGCAGCTCGGCAAAGCCGAGATCGCCGGCGGCGCTATAGACGGGATCGCCGCCCAGCATGATCAGCGTATCGACTCCGCCCGCCGCGATGTCGCGACAGAGATCGGCGAGGTCGCTCGACTGCGGCGCCAGCACCGGCGCGATCAGCCGTATCGGTGCGGCGAGGGCCTGATTGATGAGATGCGCCAGCGTATGCGTCTCGGGCGGCTGCTCGGGCCCGACATGCAGCAGGGCGGCACCGCGATGCGCGGCGAGATCCTGGGCCAGCGGCAACAGCCAGCCCGGCGCCTCGCCGGCGCTGCCGCCGGCGATGAGGGCGGCGAGCTTTTGCAGCAGCCGAAATGTGTCGCGCGGCGGCACCGCAAAGCGATGATCGGCGGCGGCGCCGGTCAGGCTCGGCGTCGCCTCCCAGACATAGAGACGGTTCATCCCGGCCGTCGGCGCGCGCCGCGCCGCGAAGGCGCGGACATAGGAAAGGTGTCCTGGTGCTGCCGAGAGCAGGTCGCTGTCGACGGCCAGGATGATCTCGGCGCGGTCGAGCGCCGGCAACGGCTCGGCTTCGCGACCGAAGGCGAGCGCTGCACCACGCCAGACATTGGCGCGGCTGGCCGGCTCGTGCCCATGCCAGCGCGCTCGCGGATAGGCGGCGATGAGGGCGGCGCGTTGCGCGGCGAGAGTCGGCGAGGAAAAGGCGCCGGACAGGATGTGCAGGCCGGCACCCTGCGCAGCGGCGAGCGCGTCGAGCCGCGCGCGCAGCGCGCCAAAGGCCTCGCCCGGAGTGGCGATCGCGCCGCCTCGCGTGACGGTCGCCGCGCGGTCGGGATCGTAGAGCTGCAGCAGCGCCGCCTGATCGAAGACGCTGGTCGCGCCGAGGCTGGCCGGATGATCGGGGTTGCCCTCGATCTTGATCGGGCGCGCATCGGCATGCGTCACCAGCACGCCCGTCGCGATGCCGCCGAGCGTCGTCGCGGTTGCGTAATGGCGGATGCTGCCCGGCTCCATGCCCGGCTCTTCGACCGGCACCGCCATCTCGACATCGGGTGCGGCGGGGCTGCAGCCGGCGAGCCCGGCCAGCGACAGCGAGGCGCCGATCATGCGCAGCACATGACGCCGCCCGAGCGCCTGGCCGAAAGCCTGCGCCAGACCGGGAAACTCCTCCTCGATCCAGCCGGCAAAGCCGACCTCGCCCGCGAGCTCCTCGAGGCTGCGCCAATAGGCGGGGCCGGTGCGTCCGGCAAGCCGCGCGCGGATGGTGTCGCGCAGGCTCATCGGTGACAGGTCGAGCAGTCGGTGAGGCCGGCCGTGCGCACGTGATAGGCGCGCATGAGATCGGCCGGGCTGGGCGTGTCGTCGCCGCGCCGCCATTCGGTGTCGAACAGCGCCGCACGCGGCCGCAGATTGGGCGCCGGATCGCGATGACAATCGAGGCACCAGCCCATCGACAGCGACGCCTCCTTCCGAATGAGAGGCATGCGCGCGACCGCGCCGTGGCAGCTCGCGCAACCGACGCCCTTTGCGATGTGGATGGAATGATCGAAATAGACATAGTCGGGCAGCCTGTTGACCTTCTTCCAGCGCAGAGGCCGATGCTCGGCGAGACTGGCGCGCACCGGCGCCAGCATCTCGGCATGCGTCCAGATCTGCGAATGGCAGGTCATGCAAGTCTCGGTCGCCGGCATGCCGGCATTGGCGGCGCGCTCGACCGCGCCATGGCAATAACGGCAATCGAGCCCGAGCCCGGCGACATGATGCTGATGGCTGAAGGGCACCGGCTGGGCGATCGTCTCGTGCTGCGCGGTGCGGTAATCGCTGGCCGGCATGGCGCAGGCAAAAGCGATGGCGGCGGCGGCTCCGAGCCCCAGAGCGATCAAGACGCTCCGGGCGGCAAGGTCCATTCCCGGCCCGAAGATCTGAGCCATGGAGACCTCCGCTTCAGCATTAGACAGCAAGAGCCGAACGGTGCCTGGGAGTGAACGTTCCCACCGTGGAGCGCAGGGTCTCCCGGCCGCTTTTTCGCCATGAATTCAACCCTTTTTCCGCCATGAACCGGGCTTAAGCAGCGACGGACGACATAGGCGGTCTGCCCGCCCATGCGGGTCTTGCTTCGGCGACCGGCGCTGCCCATCTCAACGGGCGTGAGTTGCCTGGGCCTAACGATGGAGTGACAAGCAATGACGTTACAGGTTTCACCCGGAGCCTCGTCGCAGCCAGGCGCGCTCGTCCGGCTGGCCGCGCGCGGTGCTGCGCGCGGGCGGGCCCTGGCACTCGGTGCCGGCCTGGCCGTCGCGACCTTCCCCATTCTCGCCTCGGCGGTACCGCTGCCCGACAGCTTCGCCCCGCTGGTCGAGAAGGTTCTGCCCGCCGTCGTGACCATCGCGACGACGCAGGTGCAGGGCGGCGCCAACCAGCGCGGCGGCATCCCGCAAATGCCGCAGTTGCCGCCCGGCTCGCCCTTCGAGAAATTCTTCCGCGATTTCGGCATGCCGCAGCAGCAACAGATGCGGCCGCAGAAGCTGACCGCGCTCGGCTCGGGATTCATCATCGATCCGTCGGGCGTGATCGTGACCAACAACCATGTCGTCGAGAACGGCACCGACATCAAGGTGACGCTTCAGGACGGCACCGTGACGCAAGGCAAGCTCCTCGGCCGCGACGAGCGCACCGATCTCGCCGTGGTCAAGATCGCCGTCGGCCATCCGCTGCCGTCGGTGCCGTTCGGCGACAGCGACCAGATGAAGACCGGCGATTGGATTCTCGCCGCCGGCAACCCGTTCGGCCTCGGCGGCTCGGTCACCGCGGGCATCGTCTCGGCCCGCGGCCGCAACATCCATGCCGGGCCCTATGACGACTTCCTGCAGATCGACGCGCCGATCAATCGCGGCAATTCCGGGGGCCCCACCTTCAATCTGCAGGGCCAGGTGATCGGCGTGAACACGGCGATCTACTCGCCCAATGGCGGCAGCGTCGGCATCGGCTTCGCGATTCCCTCGAATGTCGCCAAGACGGTCGTGGCGTCGCTGCAATCGAGCGGTCGCGTGACGCGCGGCTGGCTCGGCGTCGAGATCCAGCAGATGACGCCGGAGATGGCCAGCGCGCTCGGGCTCGATCGCGAGCGCGGCGCGCTCGTCGCCGGCGTCCAGCCCGACAGCCCGGCCGCCAAGGCCGGCCTGCGCGTCGGCGACGTGATCACCGGCTATGCCGGCAAGCCGGTCAACTCGCTGCAGAACCTGACCACCGCCGTCGCCGACACCAAGATCGGCTCGAGCGCGCCGATCGAGATCATCCGGGACGGCAAGAGCGTGACGGTGACCGCCACCATCGCGCAGCTGAAGGATGAGCAGCAGGCGAGCGCCGGCTCCAACGGTCAGGCCCGGCGTGGCGCCGGTCCGGCCGCCGGCACCGCGGGCTCGGAGACGGCGATCGGCTTGCGCCTCGCGGCGCTCAACGAGTCGGCCCGCCAGCGCTTCGACATCCCCCGGGATGTGAAGGGCGTCGTCGTGCTCGACACCGATCCGAACAGCAATGCCGCCGATCAGGGCGTGCAGGCCGGCGACATCATCGAGCAGGTCAACAACAAGGCGGTGAGCCAGCCCAAGGATGTAACGGCCCAAGTCGCGCAGGCCAGGAAGTCCGGCCGCAAGGCGGTCGCGCTCCTGATCAATCGTGGCGGGCAGGAGCAGTTCGTGGCGGTGCCGCTCGACGGCAAGAGCTGAGCATCGAACGAGATCTGGATCTGCCGAAGCGCCGGGACAGCTGTCCCGGCGCTTCTCGTTTGGGGGCCCCGTCTTAGCGGCGACTTCGCCACGCTGGGCGGAAATCGGCGTTCTGCTTGGGTTTAGCTCTTGGCGCTGGCGCGACCCTTCTGCTATCTAGCCGGCTTGACCGCTGCCGTGCGGGGCAGCCAGCAGGGAGGGTCGGCGGCCTTGATTCGGATGAAATTTTCGGCACTAGCAGCCGCGTTCGCCATGCTCGCCCTCGGCGGCTCGGCGGCGCTGACCCCCGCCGCCGCCCAGACCCGTATTTTCGACGAGCTCAAGGTCGGCGTACTGGCGCACGACGTCAGCATCTTCGGGCACCACAAGGAGACCGGTGGCGACGTCAATCTCGAGCTGCTCTTCACCTCGCCCGATTTCCTCAGGATCCTGGGCGCGCCGCGGCCGCACATCGGCACCGATGTGAACAGCGACGGCAACACCAGCCAGTTCTATGCCGGCCTCACCTGGCACCTGACCCTGCTGCCGGGCGTTATGGCAAAGTCCGACGCGCTTTATGTCGAGGCCAGCCTCGGCGGTGCCATTCACAATGGCGAGGCCGACGGGCCGGACAATCCGAACGAGAAGCGTCTCGGCTCCGTCGCCCTGTTCCGTGAGAGCCTGGAGCTCGGCTGGAAATTCACCGACTTCCAGACCATCGGTATCTATATGGACCACATCTCCAATGCCGATCTCGCCACCCACAATCAGGGCCTCACCAATCTCGGCCTGCGCATGGGCTTCAAATTCTGAGGCTCGGGATTGACCTTTAGGTTCGTGCCGGTGCTCGCCGCCTGCTTGCTGCTGGCGGCGAGGCCGGCGGCAGCGCATGCCATCATCGTCGCGGCCAAGCCCGATGTCGGCGCGACCGTCGCCGGACCCAGCGTGGCGATCGATCTTCGCTTCAATTCCCGCATCGATCATTTGCGCTCGCGGCTGTGGGTGAGCGCCGGCGGCGACAAGACCGTGCCCATAGCCATCGAGAAGAGCGGGCCGGCCGACCATTTGACCGGCGAGGCGGAGCCGCTTTCGCCCGGCGACTATGTGCTGCACTGGCAGGTCCTGGCGGTCGATGGCCATATCACGCGGGGCGACATCCCGTTCCGCGTCGCCGCCCACTGACGGCTTGATCCCGGCCGCGACGGCCGCACCCGGCTGCTGTGTCCAGCCCAGACGAGACCGATAGGCCCCATGTCCCTGCTGCTCGACGTTTTCGGCTATCTCACCGTCATCCTGCGCGGCATCACCATCAGCGCGCAGGCCTT
>Ga0070681_10001204_pt1 | contig 22484 bp, 20 predicted proteins | sample KBSC83BmetaG_FD_65650 | JGI IMG/M metagenome (GOLD analysis project Ga0070681, IMG submission 65650) | Corn rhizosphere microbial communities from Kellogg Biological Station, Michigan, USA - KBS C8-3B metaG | ecosystem: Host-associated > Plants > Roots > Rhizosphere | place: USA: Michigan...
GTGACGCGGTGTACCTCAAGGTCGGCGGCGTTGTCCTGATCCCCGAGCAGGTCGTGATCGGCGGCAACATCCAGCTGCACCCGAAGTGCAAGAAGGCGCCGAAGGCTGAGAAGCACTAGTCTCCGGCCGGGATAGCAAAGGGGCGTGGCCGCGATCCGCGGCCACGCCCCTCTGTCATCGCGAGCGATGGCACAAATTCTCTGGCATCGCGTTAGGGCCGGCTTTGAAGAAAGGAACGCAGAACGCGCAGACGCCCGCTGGCGCGGGCGACGCAGCTGGACGCAGAAGGCTCCGCGTGAGGATCGAGCTCCTCTCACAACGAGCGATTTTGAAAGGAACTGCCTCGGTCAGCTGTGATTATGAACTGACCGACGCAGTTCCCCTTCAAGCCGGCTCGTTGCGCGCGGTATCAGAGCTGCCGAGCAGTTTCCTGCGTCATTCTGCGACGGCGCGAAGCGCCGGTCTGCGCGTTCTGCGTTCCCTTGTTTCTAAAGCCAGGCCTAACGCGATGCCGGAATAGCGCGAGCGACAGTGTTCGCGGCGATCTTTCCATACAGGCGTCCCGCCTGCTGTAATACCTGGCAACGCTCGTCGGGCCTAACGGGTCCCGCTCGTCGGGCCACTCCGGGGCTTCGGCTCGCCCAGCTTCGACGTCTTCCGCACGTACTCGGCGACCTCGCCGTGCGTCGCCCACCATACCTGCCCTGGCGCCTTCTGCTGGATGTGCCCGATGAGCTGCTCCAGCGCCACGATCCGCGACCGATGCCCCGAGATGTGCGGGTGCATCGTGAGCAGGAACATAGTGCCCTCGTCGTACGCCTTATCGAACTCGTCGATCCACACCTGCGCCACGTCACGTGGTGCGCTGTACCGCTCACCCCGCGGGTCGAACAGTGGTGCGTCGTCGAGAATCCATTCCACCGGCAGCTCCACCATCCCCGTCGGCTGACCATTCTGGAGCAGCTCGTACGGACGCTCGTCCGCCATGAGTGAGCTCTCGTAGCGGAACCCGAGATCGCGCAGGATCGACAGCGTGTTGGGGCTGAAATTCCAGCTCGGCGCGCGATACCCGGTCGGCTTCGTGCCCGTCATGCGCGTCAGCTCCTCGAGTGCCTTCGTGAGCAGCGCGCGTTCGGCGGAGTCGGGAAGGGTGGTATTCATCTCGTGGATCCACCCGTGCACGCCGAACTCGTGGCGGCCGCTCCGCTTGATCAGGTCGGCCATCTCTGGCGCGAGCTGAAGACTCACCGAGGGGACGAAGAACGTCGCCGGGATGCGGTTCTTGTCCAGCAGCTCCACTACCCGACGCAACCCCTGCCGAGACCCGTACTGTCCCATGGACAGCGCGCCGGCGTTCGCGTCGCCGAAGCGGAGCGCCACGGTCTCGTTGTCGACGTCGAACGAGAGCAGCACCGCGACGCGCGCGCCGTTCGGCCATGGGGCGGTGAGCAAGTTCCGCCCGGCCCGCACGGTATTTACCACAGTCCTCACACTGTCCATTGTCCATTGCCAGCCTGGCTTTGTGGTGGTTTGAGGAACCGGCTGGGCTTGCGCGAGCGCGAGCGACGGCACGAGAGCGGCGAAGGCAGTGAGCTTCATGGCGGATGGGCTGTTGGAGACCACCGCGAATGTGCGCCACTTTCCTGCCGCGCGCACGGGTCCTTACGATTGGGGGCTCGCCACGCCAGTACCTCCACAGGAGTCAGGATGCGCCATAGCAACCGTCGTCTCTTTGCACTCGCTCTGCTCGCGTTCCCCGCCACACTCGCCGCACAGACCTTCCGTTCGGCCGACACCGTCATCAAGAAGATGTGGCAGGTCGGGATGGAGCAGTCGCAGACCGAGAAGCTCGCCCAGGTGCTCGTCGACTCCATCGGCCCTCGGCTCTCGGGCACGCAGGGCTTCGCGAACGCGGTGGACTGGCTCGAGAAGACGTACACGGCGTGGGGCGTCCCGGTCCGGCGCGAGAAGTACGGGACATGGCGGGGGTGGCGACAGGGCACGGTCCACATGGAGATGATCGGCCCCCGGTTCCAGAACCTCGAGGTCAAGCTGCTCGCGTGGAGCCCGCCGACGCCGAAGAACGGGCCCGTCGAGGGCGACGTCGTCGTCATTCCCGACCTCGCTGACTCCGTCGCCGCGAAACAGTGGCTCGGCACCCTCCGCGGGAAGTTCGTGCTCGTGTCGGCACCCGAGGTCATGTGTCGGGCGCCTCAGGAGCTCGAACGGTATGCGCGTCCGGCGACGGTCACGAAGATCAACCAGCAGCGGGTGGAGAACCAGCGCGCTGCGGCCGCCCGGATCCGGGCGCTCGCGCCGGGTGCCCAGCCTCAGGACGTCTTTCGCACCGCGTACGCCCGCCTGGATTCCTCGGGCGTGATCGGCGTCGGGACGCTCACGTGGTCGGGCGGCTGGGGCGTCGACAAGATCTTCGGCTCGAACACACAGAAGGTCCCGAGCGTCGACATCTCGTGCGAGGACTACGGCCTCCTGTACCGCCTGGCGACGAACAAGCAGGGGCCGCGCGTGCGGCTGACCGTGGAATCGCAGGCGACGCCGGCCGAGGTGCCGATGTTCGACGTGGTTGCCGAGCTCAAGGGGACGGAGCTGCCTAACGAATACGTCCTGCTGTCGGCCCACCTGGACAGCTGGCATGGAGCAACCGGGGCCACGGACAACGGGACCGGCACGCTCACGATGCTCGAGGCCATGCGCATCCTGAAGGAGACGTATCCGCATCCACGCCGGACGATTCTCGCCGGGCACTGGGGCGGTGAGGAGCAGGGGACGATCGGCTCGCTCGCATTCGCCGAGGATCATCCGGAGGTGATTCAGGGACTACAGGTGGCGTTCAACCAGGACAATGGGACGTGGCGCGTGGAGATCCTCGAGGGGCAGGGCTTCCTCAAGGCGAGCGCAAACCTGGCGAAGTGGGTAGCGCAGCTTCCGGCGGAGCTGACCGACAGCGTGAAGCTGCAGGTGCCGGGTCCGCAGGCGAACAGCGGCAGCGATCACACGTCGTTCCTGTGCCGGCCGGCGCCGGCGTTCCGGCTACAGTCGAGCTACACGGAGTACCGGCAGTACACGTGGCATACGAACCGGGATACGTACGACAAGATCGTGTTCGACGACCTGAAGAACAACGCGACGATGGCGGCGATGCTGGCGTACGCGGCGTCGGAGGACCCGGAGCGGACGTCGCGCGAGGAGTCGACGCTGCCGCCGCTGCCTAACGGGCAACCGAGGCAGTGGCCGACGTGTGGGAAGGCGAGGAGGAGCTTCGCCCAGCCGCCGGCGGGTCGGTAGTTGGATGCGATGACCGCCCAGTCACCGAAGTCGAACTTGACGAATGGCACTTCTACCTTATAACGACTGTATTACCAAATCCGCCGGCGATTCCCGCCGCGTGGATTGGCTCAGTCGTCAGGACCCACGTCGAACTGGTCTTTCCACGGGGGGCGAACACGGTGTCCAACAAGTAGGTTGGTAGGCCGCGCGTCTCTCCGAAACCCGACTCGTCGGAGAGCGCACCCTCAACAAGGCGGTCCGCATGCGCTCTGTGCGTTGCGATGTATGTGGCACGAAGGCGCTCGTTGCCGCGTCGAAGTGCCCGAAATGCGGTCACGGATTCGAGAACCGTGATGGCTTCGGCGAGCTCTTGCCGCTCGCACACTGCACGAGCTGCAACTCGTACTATCCGCACAGCGTCGGTGGATGTCGTTGGTGCGGAACCAAGCCCGAGCGTTCGCCAATCGGACCGTTAGGCCCGTACATCTGGAAAGGCTTCGGGGGCCTCGTGCTCGCGTCGCTCGCGATTGGCGCGTGGCTCGTGAAGAACGAAGCGCCCACGCCGCCCAAGCCGGCGCCGCGAACGTTCGTCGCCGACACGCTCCCCACCAATCAGCCCAAGGCCGAGTCGTTCGGCCGGAAGATCACGTTGGCGCGGCCCGACACCGCGACCGCCGGCTCCCCCGATTCTACAGTTGTCGCCCGCACCGATTCCGCTCGCGACACGGCCATCGCGCTGTCGACCGTGGACACGCTGCCATCAGTTTCGACGCCTGTCGTTGCACCTCGGCGGGTCGCCATGCAGTCCGCAGGCAGCGTCGTGCAGAACGACTCGGCGCCATCGTCGGTCGAGACGCCTCCCGCTCCGCCACCCGAACCGGTGACCACGAGTCCTGCGGAGAAGGCGGCGCCGCGCACGCCCGCCAAGGTGTTGAAACCCACAGCGTCCCGCGCGCCGGCGCCCACACGGGTTCGCGCCCCCGCCCCCGCCCCCGCAACCGCGCGGCCGCCCGCCGCCAAATCGACGCCGCGCACGATCGCGAAGGCGCCGCCGCGGGCGACCACCACGCGGGTAGCGCCCGCGCCCAAATCCACCACGCGAGCGAAGACCCGCGCCGGCTGGGTGACATCGGTTGCGCGGAACTGGGCCGTCGTTCGATCGAATCCGACGCGTCAGTCACGGATCATCGCCTCGATCGGCCCGAACACGCGCGTGCAGCTCGGCGAGACGCGCGGCGATTGGCGGCGGATCCGGACCAAGGGTCTCTCCGGATGGGTCGAGCACCGCACGCTCATCGCGACCGCGTACACACCGCCGAGGTCCCGCCTCGCGGCGCGCTAGCGTCGCCGCTAACCAGGCGGCAGCACGATCAGCGCAATGTCCGAGTTCTCCCGGACGCGCTCGAACAGGATCCGTTTCCCATCGGGTGACACGTCGAATCGCTGCAGCGACTCGCCGGGCTTGAGGGTGGTCAGCCGGCGTCGCCGCCCGGACGCGAGATCCACCGACCAGAAATCCTGACGGCGGAATCCGCCCAGCTTCACCACGAGCTCGTCGCCGCCCGGCAGGAACCGGTAGCTGTCCCCAACGCGATCCACGCTGATCTCCGGAATCGGGTACGGATGACCGTCCGGAGTGACGGCCTTGAGCGGGACGATCCGTGCTCGGGACGCGCCCGAATAGATGATGAGCTTCCCGTTAGGCGACCACACTGGGTTCGCCGACACCGAGTCCACGAGCCGCACCGGTTCGCCCCCGCCCGCCGGAACCTTGAACACGTGCACCGCCGGCCCGTCTCTGGCGGCGACGGCGATCCACTCGCCGTCCGGTGACCATGACGGCGCACCGCGAACGTCGAGCGATTCGGCAACGGATCGCGGGCCGGCCCCTGTGGCGGAAAAACAGTATAGAGTCGAGCGCTCCGGTCGCCGCACCGACGCGCACAGCTGGCTTCCGTCTGGCGACACCGCTACCGCGCCGTCGATGGCTCCATCGGGCGCCTTCCACAACTCGGTCGCGCGGTCACCAGCGAGGCGCCAGACCGCATCCGCTCCACCGCGCGCGGCGAGATAGTACAGCGTGCCGTCCCGGGCAAACCGGGGCGCGGCGGATCGGGCCGTCGGCAGGGCGAGTCGCTGAGCCGAGTCTTCTCCGGCGACTCCCGTCACGATTGGTGCGGACCACAGCCCGACCGTCGGATTCGAGACGGTCGCCACCAGACGTCTCGGCTGCCCCGCGACCTCCGCACTGGCGGCGATGGAGATGTAGTGCTCGACGCCCGTGATGACGCGCTGCGACGCCCCCGTGCCGAGGTCCATCGAATACAGCCAGGGTCCGGTACCGTCGCTTGCGGTCGCGGTGTACAGCAGCGTCCGGTCGTCGAGGGAGACCGGATACCCGACTCGCGAGTTGTGGTGCGTTACCCGCTCCGCCTGGCCGCCGGCCGCGGGAATGCGCCAGATATCCATGTCGTTAGGCGGCACGCCATGCGTGAAAAACAGGTACTGGCCATTGCTGGACCAGCTCAGGTGGTGCGAGTGAATCCCGCTTTCGGCCACGTGGATGCGGCGGGAGTTCGCGCCGTTCCGGTCGCCGACGTAGATCGGGTCGCCCGGAGTCGTTTCGTGATACGCGAGCCTGGAACCGTCGGGCGACCAGGCGGCCATCACGGCGGTGCCGAGAAACGGCCGAAACGGGCCGCCGTCGGTCGGCGCGAGCCACACGCTGGCCGGTGCGGTGATGTCGGCGACGCGAATCCAGGTGCTCGCGCCGTCGCCGGAGAATCCGACGTTGCGCACATCCTCGTTGAGCAGCTGCGGAAATTTCCCGCTCGTGAGATTCACGAACTGCTCGCTGCCCACGCGCGTGACGAACGCGTCGAACACGCTGTCGCGGTCCGCGAGAAACGCGACGCGCTGGCCGTCGGCCGAGATCGATGCGTCGACCTCGGTACCGGGGAAGTCCGTGAGTCGTTCCACACGGGCGAGCGCCCATCGTGCCGACCAGGACGCGTTAGGCCCGGCAGCGCGCTGTCGCTCGATGAGGAAGGCGGCGGCCGCGGCGAGGGTCAGCACGGCGGTTGCGGTCAGCCAGCGGGAGCGGCGCGTCCGTGGCGCTGTGGCGGTTCGCCCGCGTCCTGCGATTCGCTCCAGCCGCTCGACGAGCTCGTTGGCCGTCTGCGGGCGGTCGCTCGGGTCCTTCGCCAGGCAGGCCATCACGAGCTCGGCGAGCGGCGCCGGCGCGTCGGCGCGATGGGTCGTCACCGGCGATGGCGCTCGCGACAGATGCCCCGCGAGCACCTCGTCGCGCGAGGTGCCGACGAATGGAGGGCGTCCCGCGAGCAGCTCGTACGCGAGAGCGCCGACTGCGTAAATGTCGGCCCGGTGATCGATCCGGGGATCGCCCACGATCTGTTCAGGCGCCATGTACGCGGGGGTCCCGAACGCCACGCCCTGCGTCGTCGTCGGCGCGGTGTCCGCTTCGGCTTTCGCCTCGACTGACACGTTAGGGTCGGTGTGTGCGAAGCGTTCTTCGGCGCTGCTGGCGACGATAGCCTTGGCGACGCCGAAGTCGGTGACCATGGCGTGGCGTCCGGACAGCATCACGTTGTCCGGCTTGATGTCGCGGTGTACGATGCCGTGCTCGTGCGCGTGCGCCAATGCGTCCGAGACATCGCGGAGGATTGTGACGGCGTCGGCGATCGGGAGTGGGCCGTCGCGGGCGAGCCGCTGGCGCAGCGACAATCCCGTCTCGAACGGCATCACGTAGTACGGCGCACCGCCGGCATTGCCCGAGTCGAAGAGCGGGACGATGTGCGGATGCCGCAGGTTCGCAACGATCTCGATCTCGCGCAGGAAGCGGTCGCCGCCTAACGCCGAGGCGAGCATGGGGGACACGACCTTGACTGCGACGTCGCGGCTGTGCCGGAGGTCGCGGGCGAGGTACACGGTTGCCATGCCCCCGCGGCCGATTTCCCGCGTGAGGCGGTAGCGGTCCGCCAACACCTCAGGGAATCCCGCGGCCGGGTCTTCGAGGAGTGCTCCGAAGCGCTCCACCACCGGCGCATCGATGAGCGGCGCCTCGCGACCCAACTCGGCCACGAGGCGCTCGAGCTCTGCCCGGCGTGCCGGATCGCCACTGCTCAGCTGCGTGATGACCTCCGCGCGTCGCTCCGGTGGCGTATCGAGCAGCGCGTCCAGCAACGACGAAAGTTGCGACCAGCGATCAGTCGGCTCGGGACCGGACGTCATGCTGCCTTCGACTCGTCGCCGTCAGGATTCGAGCACGTGGCGGAGCATCACGCGTGCCTTCACCCAGTCACGCCGCACCGTTCGCACGGTAACAGCGAGCGACTCCGCGATCTGGTCCTCGCTCAGGCCACCGAAGAACCGCAGCTCGACCACCTTTGCGAGCCGTGGCTCCTTCGCGGCGAGCCGCGCGAGCGCGTCGTCGAGCTGAAGCAGCGCGTCGGCCTGATCGTCCACGGCGATCGCATCGTCGTCGAGCGTGATCCGACGTCGTGTACCGCCACGCTTGAGCGTCATGCGCGCCTTCGCGAAGTCCACGAGCACGTGCCGCATCGCGAGCGAGGCGACGGCGAAGAAGTGCGCGCGGTCGTGCCATTTCGACGGCGTTTGGCCAGCGAGCTTGAGGTAGGCCTCGTGAACGAGGGCGGTTGTCGAGAGCGTTCCGCCGGCGCCGCCCCACGCGAGGCGGGCGTGCGCGATTGCGCGAAGCTCCTCGTAAGCCGCAGCCACGAGGTCATCGAGCGACTCCTGTGCGTTCACGTGCGCGATGTCCTGTCCCATCGCGACTCCTCGTTAGCGCAGATGAACGACCCACCAGCCAAATTCGGCGGCTCCAACATACGGCCCTCCCGGGGAGGATTCCATGGACTTGCCTCGCGCTCGTTATGCCCGCGCTTTCGCGCTCGCTCTTGCCGTCCTCGCGTGCAGCGACGGATCGAGCTCCGTCGCACCATACGCTCGAAGCCTCGAGGCGCAAACACCTCTCGCCACGAAAGGGACGTCGCAGTCCACGGTGCTCGCTCGCGCTACGTTCCTGGACCCATCCGATCCGGTATTCAAGGTCAAGCGGATCTCGGATGACTGGCAGGTGGAGGTCAAGTCAAAGCCCGGGTTCGACCTCGCGGTGCAGAGCATCGTGTTCGAACCCGGTACGCACAGCGGATGGCACAGCCATCCGGGGCCGGTGTTCATCCTCGTCAAGACGGGCGAGATGACGTTCTACGAGTCGGACGATCCGCATTGCCAACCGATCCGACGAAAGGCAGGCGAAGGGTTTCTCGATGTCGGCGATCACGCACACATCGCGCGCAACGAGACCGATCAGCCCGCGGAGAACATCGTGACGTACTTCGCGCCTCCAGGCGCGACGCTGCGGAAGGATGAGCCGGCCCCGGGGAACTGTCCGTTCTGAACGTTGGATCAACGGGGTCAGAGTCGTTCGAATCCTCGAATTCAACGAATCTGACCCGACCAAACGATTCTGCCCCCGTTGATCTCCCCGGCTTGCGGGCTTGGTCGACGCGGACCAAGATCGGGAATGGCCTCGATGCGTCACGCGCTCCTCGTCGGCTCAGCTAGTCCGTGTGGCGTGTGTGGTTCCGTCGCCGCGGCCGCCTTTGGCTTCGCCGATGCAGCGTTAGGCGCCGGGCGAGTCAGGATGGTTCGGATTCCGGCCGCTCTCTCGCGGCTAGTTGAGCGAATCCGAGTTCAGGATCGCGTCGTGGTGGAGCGAAGTCTCTCGTGGGTGATGCAAGAACCACGAACGCTGTCTACGCTGACGGCGCACTGCGCCGCCCTCGTGTCCAGCGTTCGTAGTTGCTCCCGCCCGCGTGTTCAGCGTTCGCGGTTCCTCATGCGATCCGAAACTCTGTCTCGGTCTGCTAGTCGCACGGGACTTCAAGATGTTCTCTAGCATTGCTCGAGCGTCCCGCGCAGCCGACGCTGCAGTGATATACTGTAGCGGTAAACACCACCATGGGGTCAGGAGTCGTGAATGATTGACACGCCGCTGTCCGTGCGCGCCTCGTCCGCAGCCGAGTTCGAGATCCGGCGGATGGCAACCCAGTACGCGCAGGCGATCACCGCGGGAGACCGGAAGAAATTCCTCGGGTTCTTCGCTAACGACATCGTCATGATGCCGCCGGGGCAAACATCGACGCGAGGAGGCGAGGGTGTCGCCGCGCTCACGGATCAGTTGTTCGACCAGTTCACGATGCGCGAGGAGTTCGAGTACGACGAGCTGTCAGTGGCTGGCGATTGGGCGGCCGGCAGATTCACGTATTCGTTTTCGGTCACGCCGAAGTCCGGCGGCCCCGCGACGACCGAATTTGGAAAGGGCATGGCTTGGTTGCGGCGGACGTCAGCCGGGTCCTGGCAGTTCACTCACATGATCTGGAATCTGGATCAGGCGGCGGAATAGGAACGACTCTGCCCTGTCGCACTTCATGATTCGCGCGATTCCACTCCTGGTCATCTGGGTGGCACTGGCCTGTGCGAGTGGCTCCGAGGTCTCTCGCGTCCGTCCGCACTCGGCACCGACTGCGCGGATGACGCGTGTCGCTCCGGGCGTCACGCTCGAGGTGGTGGATTGGGGCGGGCAGGGTTCACCACTCGTGTTCCTTGCCGGTGGCGGGAATACCGCCCACGTGTTCGATGACTTCGCTCCGCAGTTCACGGACAGCTTTCACGTCATCGGCATCACCCGTCGCGGCTTCGGTGCGTCGGCCGGCGCACCACCGGCGGCCGATCTCGACACGCTCGTCGCCGACATTACCGCGACGCTCGATACATTGCGCCTCGGGCCGGTCATCCTCGTCGGTCACTCGATCGCCGGCGAGGAGATGACGCGATTTGCCGAGCTGCATCCTGCCCGATGCGGGGGCCTGGTGTACATCGACGCCGCCTACGACCGTTCGGCTATCGACTCGCTAGGCAAGGCCCAGCCGCGTGGCCCCGAGCCGCGCATCTCCCCGGCGGACACGGTCGACTTCAACAGCATACGCGCGGTCTACGCGAGAATTGAGGGGGTTCGCCAGCCGGACTCCGACATTCGAGCGACGGTCCGGTTCGACAGCGCCGACCGCTACCTGGGCGAGGTCACCGCCAACGCGCTCAAGGCGAGACTCGCGAGCGGCAGCCGTGTGGCGCGCTACGATCAAATCCATTGTCGCGCACTCGCGATCTACGCCGTCCCTGACTCGCTCGCCGACGTGGTTCCCTACTATGCGGAGCTGGACTCTGCGGGACAGGCACAGGGCGACTCGTTGCTGCGTTTCGTTGCCGCCGTCGTTGCGGACTCGCGCGCGAAGTTCGCGCGATTTCCGCAGAACACGGTCGTCGACCTGCACGGCAGCAACCATTTCGTGTTCCTGCAGCGACCGACGGAGGTTGCTCGGGCCATGCGTTCGTTTCTCCGTCGGTCGCCATGACACGACCAATCAGCTCAGCCGATGATGATCCCGAAGCTCGGCTGCAGCAGTTCATCGAGAAGTTCGAGCCAAACCATCAGACGCTGATTCGCGCGATCCGCCGGAAGCTCCGCAAACGCTTTCCGACCGGGACGGAGCTGGCGTACGACAACTACAACTTTTTCGTGATCGGCTACTCTCCGACCGAGCGGCCTTCTGACTCCATCGTGAGTATCGCGGCTGCCGCGAATGGCGTCGGCCTTTGCTTCATCAACGGCGCGCGCCTTCCGGACCCGCAAAAGGTGCTGGTCGGATCCGGCAAGCAGACGCGGTTCATCCGTCTGCCGTCGGCAGCGGTGCTGGACCGCCCGGAGGTGGAAGCGCTGCTCGCTGCTGCCGTGGCTGATCTGAAGACGCCGTTCCCGCCACGTGGGCGAGGCAAGTTGGTCATTCGATCCGTGTCGGCCAAGCAGCGGCCGCGTCGCAAATGATGAGATAGAGACCGATGAGCGACAGCGCACGCGACAGCGCACGCGACAGCGACGAGATCGCGGCGTTCTACGCCCGGGGGCTCGAGCGCGACAGACTCGCCGCCGGCCAGGGCGCTCTCGAGCTCGCGCGCACGCGCCTGGTGCTCGAGCGCTGTCTCCCGGCGCCGCCCGCCGTGATCGCAGACGTCGGTGGTGGTCCCGGACGGTATGCCATCTGGCTGGCCGACCGCGGCTACGACGTCCATCTCGTGGATCCGATTCCGCTGCACATCGAGCAGGCACGCACTGACGCCGAGCGCGCGGGAGTCGTGCTCGCCAGTGCCGCAGTCGGCGATGCGCGCTTACTCCGGCTGCCTGACGCGAGCGTCGACGCCGTGCTGCTCTTCGGCCCACTCTACCACCTGCCCGAGCGCGCCGATCGACTGCTGGCGCTCTCGGAAGCCGCTCGCGTGTGTCGATCTGGCGGTGTCATCATCGCGGCGGCGATCTCGCGATTCGCGTCGACGCTCGACGGTTTGCGTGGCGGTTATCTCGAGGACCCGGCGTTCGCGTCCGTCGTTGCCCAAGACCTGAGCGACGGACGGCATCGCAACCCAACACGCAATCCGGCGTACTTCACGACCGCTTACTTCCATCGCCCGGAAGAGCTTGCGCAGGAGTGCTCGGCCGCGGGCCTCACGCACGAAGCGACGCTTGGGGTCGAAGGGCCCGCATGGCTGTTGTCGGATCTCGATGCGCGACTTGCCGATGACCGGCGGCTGCGTGTGCTGTTCGCGGCGCTCGACGCGCTCGAGGCCGAGTCGACGTTGCTCGGTGTGAGCGCACACCTGCTTGCCGTCGCGCGTCGCTGAGATCAACGGAAACCTGACGAGATTCCATGCTCATCGTACAAGTCTTCATTCATGTGAAACCGGAAAGCGCCGACGCGTTCATCGCCGCGACGCTGGAGAACGCGCGCAACAGCGTTCGCGAACCCGGCATCGTACGCTTCGATCTCGTGCAGCAGCAGGACGACCCGACCCGGTTTCTTCTGGTCGAGATCTACCGGACACCGGCCGACCCCGCACGCCACAAGGAGACCGCGCATTACGCGACGTGGCGTGACGCCGTCGAGCCTATGATGGCCGAGCCGCGTCGCAGCGTGAAATACCGCGCGCTGTTTCCGGAGGCCGACGCCTGGGAGCGACCGCGGTGAGCTTCGAGTTCGCCGCGCCCACTCGCATCATCTTCGGCGAAGGGCGGCTGGCAGACGTCCCCAAGATCGTGTCGACGATGGGCGCGCGGGTGCTCGTCGTTGAAGGTCGGAGCGGGCGCGCCGAGCCGCTCGTGCGGCAGCTCAGCGACGCTGGGCTCGCGACGGCGACGATCCGCGTCGCGTCGGAACCGACCATTTCGCTCGTGGAAGCAGGACTCGCTCGAGCGCGCGTCGAACAATGCGACGTCGTCGTGGCGCTCGGCGGCGGGAGCGTGATCGACGCCGGGAAGGCGATCTCCGCGCTCCTCACGAATGACGCGCCGGTGCGCGACTACCTCGAGGTCATAGGCAAGGCACGACCTCTCACCAATCGCGCCGCGCCGTTCATCGCGATTCCGACGACTGCCGGCACCGGGGCCGAGGTGACGCGAAACGCCGTGTTGATGGCGGAGGAGGAGCAGGTGAAGGTGAGCCTCCGAAGTCCGCTGATGCTTCCGGTCGTCGCCCTCATCGACCCCGCGCTCACGTACTCGCTTCCGTCGTCGGTGACGGCCAGCACGGGGCTCGACGCGTTGACGCAATGCATCGAGCCACTCGTGTCCCCACACGCGAACCCGCTGACGGATGCTGTGGCACGCGAAGGAATTCGTCGGGCGAGCACGGCACTCCGGCGCGCGTTCCACGACGGCGGCGATCGCGATGCGCGACGGGACATGGCCGTCGCGAGTCTCTGCGGCGGGCTCGCGCTCGCGAACGCGAAGCTCGGCGCAGTGCACGGCTTTGCTTCGCCGCTCTGCGGGATGTTTCCCATCCCGCACGGCGTGGTGTGCGCGCGGCTTCTGCCGTTGGTTACCGAGATCAACGTCCGCGCCCTTCGCGCCAGATCGCCTAACGCTGAGGCGGTTGCTCGATACGACGAGGTTGCGCGCATTGTCACGGGAGACGCGAGCGCTCGTGCTGAAGACGCGGTGGTCTGGCTGCGCGAGCTCGTCACCGAGCTGTCGGTGCCAGGGTTCGCCACCTACGGTGTGGGCGACGAGGACATCCCGCGCGTGGTGGCGGCGGCGCGGCAGGCGAGCAGCATGCAGGGTAATCCGATCGTCCTGACCGACGCGGAGCTCCACGAGACCCTCGGCGCGGCGATTCCGGCGTAGCTGGGTGTCGTGACGCATCGCGACCTGTACGCCCTAAAAACAAGGAGACACAGATCACGCAGACCGGCGCTTCGCGCCGGACGCCGATTGCCGCTGTTGCTCCTTGGTCCATCCAGAGGTCCTCGCACCAGAGCCCTTTGAAAAGGGGGAACAGCCTCGGTCAGTTCATGCGTCCCGAGGCAGTCCCCTCAAAAACCGGCTCGTTGCGAGAGGAGTTCGATCCCGACGCGGAGCCCGCTGCGTCAATCGGCGTCCGCCCGCGCCAGCGGGCGGTCTGAGTCAATCTGTGTCTCCTTGCTGGTAAAGCCAGCCCTGTCGCGATGCGAGAATAGCGCGATGGTCAGCCGGTACGGCGCTTCGCGAACATCCACCTAACGAGCGATGGCTCGGTGTACGCCCACTGCCACACGTTGTGGCCCACACCGGCGTACTCGATGGAGAGCGGGTGCCCACCGGCCTTGCGGAGCGCCGCGATCCGCTCGCGTGACACGGCGACCGGCACGGTATCGTCCGCCTCGCCGTGGAAGTTCCACAGCGGCGCCATTGCTGCGGTGGGGTCGTCCAGTGAACGGCTGCCGCAACAGATGACCGCGGCGGCAAAGAGTGAGGGCCGTTGCGCGAGCATGTGCCACGCTCCGGCGCCGCCCATCGACTGACCTGTGAGGTAGATTCGCTGGCGATCGATCGGGAGTTCCTTTACGAGGGCATCGATGAGCTCGAACGCGACGCGGGCGCCGTCTCCCAGACCGGGAACCACTCGCGCCACGCTGTCGCTGGGGCTCGGGTCTCCATAGCGGACCCACCCGCGGTCTGTCTGCGGCGCGACGACGTAACAGGGGAAAGCCGTCTGGTTCTCGGGCAACGCCCACACGCGCGTCCCGAAGATGTTCCCGAGCCCCATCTGCTTGACGTTGTCGGTGCCCAGGCCACCACTGCCGTGGAGATAGACCACGAGCGGCAGTCGTCCGGGCGCGTTAGGCCTGAAGAGCCGATAGGGCATCGTCCTGTCGCTCTTGTGCGTTCGCGCCTCGAACTTGTCGGCGATGCCGTCGGACCTGGCTCGGAACGCGTCGATCAGCGCCGTTCGTTCTGGCGAGTCGGGAGCGCCCGGCGCGAGCGGCGGTGTGGCGTCGCCCTGAATGGCCGGCAGGCCCAACGTGCCGACGGCCATGGAGCCGAGGACCGCGAGCGCTTCCCGTCGGGTCATCATGGCTTCAATTCGTGGACGCGTGCGCCGGCCGTCTTGTACGAAATTGCACTTGACCTGCCGTTCCTACCGGTTGTACTCCGACAGCCAGTGGAATTGACGCTCGGCCAACTGGAAGTGGCGCGGGATGCGGACGAGATCCACGCGCACCGTGTCCCCGCGGATGGGCGCGATGAATCGCAGTGTGGTCGAGTCGGGCACCTCGTACCGCATGGTGAACATGAACGTGCTGTCGCCCGGAATCGTCGACGTCTTCCACACCGCGGCCGTGTGCGACGCCGTATCCGCCTTGTACCGGAAGTACCCTCGGCGATACCGCTGCCAGAACACCGGGTCGCGCGAGCCGACGCTCCCCGCCGCGTTGCTGTCGATGATCACGTCGCGCCAGCGGAGTGAGTCGGTGCTCGTGAGCGGGATCGTGTCGCGATTCACGACGTAGCTCCGCACGTCGTAGACGCCCGCAACGAACGGCCCGGGTGGCGGCGGCTGCTTCGCCAACTGATAACGCTTCCAACTGAACTGCAGCTGAGTGAACAGGATCTGATAGAGGATGAACAGCTTCACGCCGATGCTGGCCCAACGCTGCCACGGCTGACGGTAGACCGGGTCATAGGCGGTCGTGTTCGGAGTGGGGCGATTGAGGAACAGGAACCCGATGAGCCTCCTGCTGTCGAGCGCGAGCAGGAAGAGACACGCGAACAGCAGGTGCGACGCGTAGAGCTTCACCGGCACGTCGTACGCGAGGTTGATCATCACCACGTTCATGAACGCGCCGGTGGCCGCGAACAACCCGGCCGTTACCGTTCGGCGAGAGAGCAGCAGCAGCCCGGCGACCGTCTCCATCGCGCCCGAGAACATCTCGTATGGTGTGGAGTATCCGATGAACAGCCACGAGAAACGCATTGGCAGCAAATCGCCGAGTGGCGTGGCGAGCTGGCTCGTCGTCGGGAAGGACATCTGGAGCACGAACAGCTTGATGATCCCGTAGCTGAGCGCGGCGGCTGCGATGTAATAGCGCACCATCAAGCGGAGCCAGTACGCTGGCCGCTCGTAGTGCGCGCGCTTTCGGTCGAGCACCGTCCACACCACGCATCCGATCGCCGCGAGGCTGAGGAGCAGCCACAGCTGAGCCCACGCGTACGACGTGTCACCGCTGCCGTTCATCGGGATGAGCGTCTCGCGGACATGGAACACGTGCGCGTTGCTCGCTCGCACGGCCCAGTCCATGGCGGCGTCGTACGGACGGAGCAGGTACGACACACCGGGGATCAGACGGAAATAGTCCCAGGGCTCGATCCTGAGGAGCCAGTAGATGCAGAAGAACCGGAACGCCACGCTTTGCCAGAAGGGCCAGGCCGTGTGCTCCACGTATGGTGAGCCCGGTGAAGCGTTAGGTGTCACCGCGACGTCCGGTATGAGCGCGGGTCCTCGATGTGCGGCGGGCGTCAGGGTCTCCACTCGGATCTCCGGGGTCGCAATGCGACACTAGCCTACGGCCGGGTCCTGCGTCGCGCAACGCGGCGGGTGCGCGCCTCCGCCAGTCCACTTGCGGGTGGCCGAAACGGTGCCAGGTTAGGCCGTAGCTCGCCGATTCAGCGGCGAGCCACACCTCGCCACCCTCAAGGCGTGCCATCGTGAAACCGAACCGACCCGATGAGGTCCCCGCTGCCGGCATCACCATAACCAGACGCGACTTCGTCCAGACCGCGGCCATGGGCACCACCGCGCTCGCGTTAGGTGACCGCCTCACGGCCTTCCGCCTCGGCGACGACCGCGATGCGGTGATCGCCCAGATCACGGCCCAGCACGACACGACGGTCAAGATGCTGCAGGACTGGATCGCGCTCCCGTCCATCGCGGCCGAGAACCGCAACTATCCGCAAGGGCCGGAGTACATGGCGAAGCTGGCGCGCGACGCCGGTTTCACGCAGGTCAATGTGGTACCGACCGCGGGCAAGTCGGGTGTGTTCGCCACGCTCGACGCGGGCGCGAAGACGTGGCTCGCGATCTATATGATGTACGACGTCAAGCAGTTCGATCCGGCCGAGTGGAGCTCGCCGCCGCTCGAGGCGCGGATCGTGGACAAGCCAGGCGTCGGCAAGATCATGGTCGGCCGCGGGACGACGAACTCGAAAGGTCCCGAGATGGCGTGTCTCGCCGCGCTGCACGCGTTCAAGGCGGCGGGGGTGAAGCTCCCGGTGAACCTCGTGCTGGTGGCGGAAGGGGAGGAAGAGATCGCGTCGCCGAACTTCCGCCAGGTTGTCTTCAAACCGGAGGTGGAAGCGGCACTCCGCAAGTGCGTTGGCATCATCATCCCGTTAGGCAACCAGGGACTCGACGGCGCCGTGGAGGTGGACCTGGGCGCCAAGGGAGCGGTCGAGCTCGAGCTGGTGTCGTCGGGCGAGAAGTGGGGCAGGGGACCGAAGCTCGACATTCACTCGAGCTACGCGGCGCAGGTCGACAGCCCGGCGTGGCATCTGGTGCAGGCACTGAACACGCTCGTGAAGGCCGACGGCCACACGCCGGCAGTCGACGGGTTCTTCGACAAGGTGCGTCCGCTCACGGCGCAGCAGAAGAAGATTCTCGAGGAGGCGATCCCGAGGAAGAACGAAGCCCAGACGAAGAAGGCGTTAGGCGTCGAGCACTGGATCGGGGACGAGCCCTGGCACGACTCGCTCGTACGGCTCGTCTCGCAGCCGACGATCAACATCGAGGGGCTCGTCGGCGGTTACACGGGCCCTGGTGGCAAGACGATCCTGCCGCACAAGGCGCTCGCGAAGATCGACATCCGGCTTGTGCCGGACATGACGGCGAAGGAAACGGTGGAGCTGGTCAAGCTGCATCTGCAGAAGAAGGGCTACGGCGACATCGAGGTGAACATGTCGGGCGGGTACGATCCGACCGAGACGCCCGCAGACTCGAAGCTCGTGCAGGCGATGGTGGCGACGTATCGAAAGGCGGGGATCGACCCGCTCGTGTGGCCGAGGCTCGCGGGGTCGTGGCCGGGCAGCACGTTCACGGGTGCCCCGCTCAAGCTACCGGCGGGGATCTTCGGGCTAGGGCATGGGGCGGGGGCGCACGCGCCTGACGAGTACTGGCTCGTGGAGTCGGCGAATCCGAAGGTGGCGGGGATGGACGGGTCGGCGCGGTCGTTCGTGGATCTGTTCTTTGCGCTCGGGTGAGACAGGCGGCGGACGCCGCGCATCGGAGGTTACATGAAGCGAGTCACTGGCATCGGCGGCATCTTCTTCAAGGCGAAGGACGCACCCGCACTCCGGGCGTGGTACAAGCAGCATCTCGGCATCGATGTCCAGGACTGGGGCGGCGCCGCGTTCACCTGGACCGACTCGGATGGCCACCCCTCGGGCGGAATGACTATTTGGTCCGTTTCGCCCATGGAGAGCAAACAGTTCGCTCCGAGCAGCGCGTCGTTCATGGTCAACTACCGCGTCGACGACGTGCACGCGTTGATCGCGGCGCTCAAGGCGGAGGGCTGCAACGCGCTCGACAAGATCGATGACTCCGAGTACGGCAAGTTTGGCTGGGTCATCGATCCCGAGGGAAACAAGATCGAGCTGTGGCAACCGCCTGCCGGGCAGTGAGCACCTAACGAGGCCTACGAGGTCAATCGGGCCATTGGCTGCAATGTCCTCAGCCCGTGGAGGCCTTCATCCGCATCACCAAGCGGTCTTTGCCCCGGTCCGTATGGTCTCCCTGTAGGTATCTCGGCGCCATGGTCTCAATTCCTACCAGTTGGTCCATGACCAGCACCGATTGGAGGTTTACGTCTTCGCCCTGCCAGTCTCTGAGCAGCGCCTTGAGCGCGATCGTGTCCGGCCGGTAGTGGCCGCTCAAGTTCGTGATCCCCATGAGCACGCCCTTCTTGATCGAGATCGTCCCCGCACATAGAACCTCGTTTCCGGCGAGGAGAGTGGAGTGGTTCAGTTGGATGCTGTTCCCGTTCTTGTCGTTCAGGTCATTCTTGACGAGAAAGAGACCGCCGTACCGATCGCACGCGTAGATCGCCGTGGCCTTCTCGCCGGCATCCCCCTGGCCGAGGTCGTCCGCGACCGTGGTCCCCGACATGTCGATCACCGAACCGTCGGTGGCTCGATAGAACCTGCCGTCCTCGATCGCGGCCATGTACGACAGGCGCTGCATCTTGCTCATGTAGAGGACCTGGTACTGGCTCGCCAGGAGACGGTCCAGCTCCATGAACTCCTCGAAGCTCAGATTTTTGAATTGTTTGTCCGCGGATGCGGCGCCCCGCGCCTGCTGGTCGGTCCGTCTACCGTGCATTAGGGTCGCTGACGGGGCGAACCTGGGTTGACTTGGATCGACGAACTGACCCTGGGCCTTGAGATTCTTGTACGCCGTGCCCTCATGGGCATACACGTCCTTGAGCCCCGTCCCCTGGCGCTTCGGGCCGCCGGCCTTTCTCCGCGCATATTGGTCGAGCGCCCTCATGATGAGAGGGTATTGGCGCAGCTCGAGTTGCGCCTCATTGTAGAGTGCTACGATGACGCGACGCCGGGCGGACGTATTGCCGCCCGTCTTGCCAGTCTTGAGTTGGCTCCAGGCGTTGCAGTTCTTGATGACCTGGTAGAGATACGCCGCGCGCTCGGCCTGCGCTTCGTTCTTGGCCGCGGATTCCTCGTACGCGCGCAGCGCCACAGCGATCGGAGCGGTTCTGCCAGGCCCCTTGAAGCTCGAGCCAATCCCTTTGCTCGTGGCCTTCTTGATCGCCCGTTCGAATTCGTCAGCGGAAGTCATCGTCGTTCCCGGCTGGTCGGACCACCGTAGCACTGAAGCGAAACATTCCGGTGTGCGGCGCGGAGAACGTTACTCCACCGTGACGCTACCGATGTTTCTGAAAAAACACCTCGGCCGGCGGGCGCGTGGCCGAGGTGCCTTGGCGGCTCGAAGATGAGGTGATATGTAAGCAGGCGCAGTTGCTATTCGTCACGCCCGCGAGCGTCATCGCATCAGAGACCCGCCCTGACAGGCGAACGGGAAGCGTTAGGCTTCAACCACCATGCCGCGACCACCATGACGTCAATCACGCGATCGGCGGTCGCTGCGATCATGCTGGTCGGGGCCGTGACCAGCCTCGCGGCGGCGCAGAACTCACGAGTCCCGCCCGCTCCGCCGTCGAGCGTGAGCCATCCACTGGACCGGCTGCCCATCGCGGCACGCGTGCGGGACGATTCCGAGCCTGACTGGATGGCTCCGGCGCCGGGCGCGCTGTGGGTGACGACGTACCGTCCTGGCGCGCTGCACCGCATCGATACGCGGACGAACAAGCTGGCGGCGACCGTGATTGTGGGCCGCGACCCGTGGCTGGGGCTCGCGCTCGTCGGCCGCGTGGTGTGGGTGCCCGTGCGGCTGGCCGCCGACGATTCGCTATCACGTGGCCTTGCCCGCGCGGACGCGGCAACGGGCCGGCTCGTCGCTACCATCGCGCGACACAGCGGGAGCACGACCGTCGCCGGCGGATTCGGGAGCGTCTGGGTGGCGGAGAGCGGCGTGGATTCGGTCGCACGCGTCGACCCAGGTACGAACAAGGTGGTGGCGCGCATCAAGGTCGGCGGCGCGCCAAGTTCCTCGCCGTGGGCTGTCGACGGCGCGCCGGTCATCCGCATCGATCCGACCACGAACCACGTGACGCACGCGTATGTCGGCGGCCGCGGCGCCGACGCGATCCGGGTTGGCGATGGCGCCATTTGGGTCGCGGACCATGAGCACCACTGGGTCTGGCGGATCCCGGTCGCTAGCTTCGGCGGCACAGCGGCCGGTCAGGACAAAACGCCGCCGGGGCATTGATGGGGCTCCCAGGCGGTCGCTCGCAGCTGCACTCCGCGTTAGGCCTCGGAGAACCCTCATTCGGACCGGCACATGTCGCAATCCAGCATGGTTGTCGCGCGTCTCTACGAGCATATCGGACCCATTGATCGAGGAACCCGCTACGAGGATCCGCTCGATGCGGCGCTCCGTGCTGCCAGCCTGGGTGAAGTCACCGGTGGCGGTTCGCAACTCGGGGCGCTTGGGGAAATCGAGTTCGCGGACGTCGAGATCCAGGCGGCCAACCTCGACGATGCGTTGCCGGTGATCGTCGACGTCCTGCAGCGATCGGGAGCGCCCGTCGGGTCGCAGCTGCTCGTCGCGGGCAGTGTGATTCGCGAGTTTGGTGAACAGCAATCGGTTGCCGTGTACCTCGATGGGACTACCCTGCCCGACGAGGTGTACGCCAACCTGGACTTCGATGACCTGGTCGCGCGGCTGACCGAAGCAGCAGGTCCCGACAGCTATCATGGCTATTGGGGCGGTCCAGAAGAAACGGGGCTGTTCTTCTTCGGCAGAGACGCCGAGTCGACCTTCTCGGCACTCGAAACCGTGCTGCGTCAGATGCCCATCGGCCAGAATGCACGAGTCGTGATCCGCGCGACGCGCAATCCTGTGCTCGATCGAACTCTGCGCATGCCGCGCCACTAACGGCGGAGCCAGCCAAATGAGAATCACGTCCATTCTCCCGACTCTCCTGTTCCTGACGGTCGCCGATCGTGGAATCCGATCGCAGGAGCCTCGTCGCGTCAGCGCCGATTCCAACATTCGCGTCGTTCTGCTCGGGACGGCCGGAGGTCCCACGGTCCATACACAACGATTGGGCATCGGCACGCTCGTTGAAGCCGGCTCGGAAAGACTGTTGTTCGACGCGGGGCGCGGCGTTACGACCGGAATGGCGAAATCGGGAATCGATCCCACGGGAGTATCGAAGGTATTTCTGACCCACCTCCACTCGGATCACGTCATTTCATTGCCGGAGCTCTGGCTCTTTGCCTGGGCGCAGGGTCGGACGGTGCCGCTTCGCGTGTGGGGGCCAGAGGGCACTCGCGCGATGGCCATGCACCTGCAGGAAGCGTTTGCGTTCGATGTTCGCGTGAGGCGCGACTTGGATGAGAAATTTCCTGGGGATGGAGCCGAAATAGCCGCAACAGACATCCGCGAGGGTGTCGTCTACGAGGCGAACGGCGTACGAGTGACGGCATTCCTCGTGGATCACGGTCCCGTCAAGCCTGCGTTCGGCTACCGCGTTGATTACCGCGGGCGGTCAGTCGTATTGTCCGGCGACACGAGGCCGACAGACAATGTGGTGAAATTCGCTTCAGGCGCTGATCTGCTGATTCATGAAGTGGGTGGGTGGAAACAGGATCCAGCGTTGATTGGCGCGCCGGACGAACGGCTTCCGAATTCGCGCCTGACTCGTGGCCAGGCGCAAACGATCGCTGCGCATCACACGGATGGCGTCGAGGCCGGACGAGTGTTTCAAGCGGCGAAGCCAAAACTCGCGGTGTTCTCCCATTTCAATGCCGATCCGCAGAGAATCCTTTCGCTCGTGCGACAGACCTATGCTGGCCCCGTCGAGGTCGGCGAAGACCTGATGACCATCGATGTCGGCAACACGGTCAGCGTGCGTCGGTTTGTTGCGCCGAGCAGATAGGGCGGTGGAGAGTCGGTCGGTTGCTCATGCACCGACCTCAGAGGGCCGCCCCCACAGACGAAGGGGAAACGGATGCGACGGAAGGGGCGGATCATGCGCTCAGGACGTGCCGTCGAGGCCGTCACGGCGCACGGGGCAAATCTGCGAACATCGGCGTAATCGCTGTTCGAAATCCGCGTTAGGTCTTTGCCGTTACACTTGACTAACGCTGATTC
>Ga0070681_10001205_pt1 | contig 22476 bp, 21 predicted proteins | sample KBSC83BmetaG_FD_65650 | JGI IMG/M metagenome (GOLD analysis project Ga0070681, IMG submission 65650) | Corn rhizosphere microbial communities from Kellogg Biological Station, Michigan, USA - KBS C8-3B metaG | ecosystem: Host-associated > Plants > Roots > Rhizosphere | place: USA: Michigan...
AATGATCGATCGTCCAACAGATAGTCCGCTCACGCTGACGCTTCCCGACGGATCGGAGCGAACAGTGGCGGCGGGGACCTTGCCGTCCGAGGTGGTGAAATCGATTGGCGAACGGCTGTTGCAAGCCGCGGTCGCCGTCGACGTCAACGGCAACATTCAGGACCTCGTCACGCCGCTCCGGAACGGGGGAAACTTCCGCGTTCTCACGGATCGCGACACTCGCTCGCTCGACGTGCTGCGCCATTCGGCCGCGCACATTTTGGCGACCGCAGTGCGACGCCTGCGGCCGGACGCGAAGATCGGGTTCGGTCCCGCGATCGAAGACGGCTTTTATTACGACTTCGAGGTCGCGGAGCCGTTCACGCCCGAGGATCTCGCGGCGTTCGAGAACGAGATGCGGAAGGTCGCGGCCGAGAAGTATCCGTTCGTCCGCGAGGAGGTCAGTCGCGCCACGGCGCAGAAGCGCTTCGCCGACGATCCGCTCAAGCTCGAGCGCCTGTCGGAGCTAGGCGACGATGAAGTCATCTCGACCTACACCGACGGTCCGTTCATCGATCTCTGTCGCGGCCCGCACGTGCCCGACACGTCGCGCTTGAAGCACTTCAAGCTGACGCACACCGCGGGCGCGTATTGGCGCGGCGACAGCAAGCGCCAGATGCTCCAGCGCATTTATGGGACGGCGTTCTTCCGAAAGGAAGAACTTGACGCGTATCTCACGCGCATCGAGGAAGCGCGCAAGCGCGACCATCGCGTGCTGGGCAAGCAGCTCGACCTGTTCATCATGCACCCGTTCTCGCCAGGCGCAGTGTTCTGGACCGAGAAGGGAACGGTGTTGTTCAACGCGCTCAACGACTTCATTCGCGAGCGCCAGCGGGACGACTTTCTCGAGATCAAGACGCCGCTGCTCTACAACAAAGCGCTGTGGGAGATCTCCGGACACTGGGGCAAATACAAGGAGAACATGTTCCTCGTGCTCGACAACGAGACGGGCGAACATGACTTCTCGCTCAAGCCCATGAACTGTCCGTCGCATTATCTGCTCTATCAGTCGAAGAAGCACTCGTACCGCGAGCTGCCGCTGCGATATGTCACGTTCGACGTGCTGCATCGCAACGAAGTGACCGGCGCGTTGTCCGGGCTCACGCGCGTGCGGCAGTTCCAGCAGGACGACTGCCACGTCTTTCTGCGCCAGGATCAGATCAAGGACGAGGTGGCGTTCCTCGTCAAGTTCATTCTCGAGTACTACCAGGTGTTCGGTCTCACCGCGAAGCTCAAGTTCGCGACGCGACCGGAAGTCCGAATCGGCACTGATGAGATGTGGGATGCCGCGGAGTCTGCGCTGCGCGCTGCACTCGAGGCGACGGGAATGGAGTACGAGCTGAAAGAGGGCGACGGTGCGTTTTACGGGCCCAAGATCGACTTCGATGTCACGGACTCGATCGGACGTCCGTGGCAGCTCGGCACCATTCAGCTCGACTACAGCAATCCCGAGCGCTTCGACCTCACCTACGTCGGCGAGGACAACGCGGCCCATCGCCCGGTGATCATTCACCGAGCAGTGAGCGGTTCACTCGAGCGCTTCATCGCGATTCTGATCGAGCATTTCGCCGGCGCGTTCCCGGTGTGGCTCGCGCCGGAGCAGGTGCGCGTGCTGCCGATCACCGACGAGTACCGCGGTTATGCGGAACAGGTCGCGAAGCGACTGCACGACGCGGGCATTCGCGTTCACCTCGACGCCCGTGCGGAAACGCTCAAGTACCGCATCGCCGAAGGCGCTCGCATGAAGACGCCGTACATGGTGGTCGTGGGCCGGCGCGAGGCGGAGCAGGGGACGGTCGCCGTAAACGTCCGTGGCGCCGGCAAGGAGCAGAAGCCGAACTCCGTCCCCTTGGATGTGTTTGTTTCACGAATTGTAAGCGAAAATCGCTCACGTACGCTGACTCTGGCGGCGCATGCGGAGTCCGACGCAATGTAGAGGCGTCCCGGAGGTCGCATGCGCGCCACGGTTGGCCGAACCATCCTCGCTGGGCTTCTCGCGGCCGGTGCGATCGGTGCGCAACTGCCTGCGCAGGACGCGAACACCCCGCTGCCGCGCTACCGCGCGCGTCTGCTCGGCGCGTATGACGAAGCGAGCGGGGAGCCGGTCGAAGGCGTTCGAATCCTCGACATCTCCACCGGCGTGTCGGCGCTGACGTCCTCGACCGGGGCGGTTGCGCTGTTCTTCTTGCCGGACGGTGGAAGTCTCGTTCGGCTGCAGAAGGTCGCCTCACTACATCTCACCGCGGTTGCAAGGGTTCGAGGAGCGCCGAAAGCGCGGCTTCGGAAGCTTCATTGCCGATAGCGTCCTACGCGCGAACGAAGGACATCCCCTCGCGAACGTCATCATGAGCCGCGCGCCCGGCATTAACGTCATGCAGGGCGCGGGGAGCGCCACGTATCTACTCAAGTCACCGCATTGCGTCGGCGGCGGACCGCCGCAGGTTTCCAGGGCCAATGTGCCATTCGACCTCACCAAGTTCGACGTCAGCACTCTCGCTGGTGTCGAGTGGTATCCGGACAACGACATGGCACCGATCGAGTTCACGCACTCGTCTGCGCGTTGTGGCCTTCTCCTGCTTTGGACCCGCGAGCGCTGAGTCACCCGGCGCTCGCAAGTTCGGGTCAACCTGGAGGGACGAGCTCGAAATCACCGGCGCGCTGACCGGCCCTGATCGTCCAGCCTGGATTCAGGACCAGCGTCCATCCGACGCCGCGCAGCGGTCGCGTCGTCGTGTCGCGAGGGGCCGTCAGTCGAAGCGATTTGAAGTCGGGAGAGACGACGACACCGCCGCTGTCGATGGTGAGCCGTCCCCACGCGCTCCCGAAGGTGCCGTTTGGATAGACTGTGCCGCTTGGAGGAAACACCACGACGTTGTTCGGGTCGAAGTTGAGCAGCTGCAAAGATTCCTGGCGTGCGATCAGGACCGGGCCGTCGACAAACCGCGCAGTGTATGCCTTCAGTCGAGCTTGGCGCGCCGCCTCCCGCGCGTCCTCGGCGCTCGCGATGGCGTCGGCGCCATAGAGACTTGCTCGTGCGACTGCCTGCGTGTGAATCGGCTGCGTCGGCGCTCCGACGGCATCGGCCAACAGCGCCGCGAGATTACCGCGTGTGGCGACTTTCGATCTCCATGCGGCGTCGAACCGATCGAGGACGAAGCCGAGCGCCGGGCCAGTCGCGTACGCAAATGATCGCGGATACGAGGGCGTCGCTTGCCACTCATCGAGATAGCGCGCCACGCGCGACATCGATTCACCAGTCGCCGTCATCGCCAGGCGCTGGCCGGTATACTCGGACAGGCCTTCATAGATCTCGAGCGCCGGCTCAGTCGTGTCGGCCGCCGGAAAGAGACGGTGTCGTTCGGCACGAAAGAGCAGGGCGTCGCGCGCCTGGATTCGTGCGTGCGCTTCGTCTGACGTGAGCGCCGCGGCGAGTGCACGCAACTCAAGTCGGAGCCAGTAGCGCCCGTCTCGCTCATCGAGATGAGCGCTGAATGGGGATGAGCCGCTCAGCTCGAGCTCTCGCTGCAGCCGGTGAAAGGCTTCGTGGAGGACAAGGGCGATGCGCCCATAGCGATCGCCGGGAAGCGGGAGTCGGACCGTTGCCCACGCGTTTCCATCCCACCGGATCGACGTGTTCGATCGACCCATCGAATCGACCCACGGACCCACGAACGCTCCCTGCCACGCCTGAAGGCGATGCTGCGAGTCGCTCCGATTCGCAATCGCAACCTGCGCTCTGGGATCGACGAGAATCAAGCGGCCGCAGAGCGATCGTCCCCATAGCGAGCCACCGTCGGCGGCACAGGCCGCGTCGACGTCGCGAAGCGTCGCAACGGCCGTGGCGGTATCGACGGCAATTGACTGTTGAGCGTCAGCAGAAGCGAGCGAGATCGAGCTCAAGCCTGCGGCCACGACAGCCGCGGCGAAACGACCACTCGGGGTGAAGCCATTCGCGACCATGTCTTCAATCCGCCCGAATCGCCGTCATCGGATCGACCGACAGCGCGCGACGCATCGGCACCACGCACGCGACGACCGAGATCGCGATCAACAGCAGCGCGCCAACGATGAACGACACGGGATCGAGCGGGCTCACGCCGTGCAGCTGACTTTCGACGATTTTGGTGGCCCACCGCGCGCCGCCGAGACCGAGCACGACACCCGCGACAGTCAGCCCGATTCCGCGCGTGATCACCGTTCGCCCGATTCGCGAGCCACTCGCGCCGAGTGCGACCCGAATGCCGATCTCTCGGGTGTCCTGCTCCACGCGGTGGCTCATGACGCCATAGAGACCGATCGCGGCCAACGCGACCGCGAGCAATGTGAACGCGGTGAGCAGCAGCATGATGAAACGCGGCCCGGCGAGGAAGCCTCGCATCGTCTCCTCGACGCTCTCGATCGGCGGTGGGCGCCGAATGCCCATCGTGCGCGCGATATCGAGTAGCGGCGCGAGCGTTCGGGCATCCGAGTTCGTCCGCACCAGCATCACGTCCGACGTGTGATTGTTGTCATGCGGTGTGTAGAGCAATGGCGCGGATGACTCGGCCATCGGGCCGCTCGTCGACGCTTCGCCCGCGACGCCCACGATCGTGTACCACGGCGTGCTGTCGCTGTGCGCGACACGAACGCGATGGCCCACGGCCGAACCGGTCGGCCAGTGTTTGCGCGCGAAGCCCGCGTTCACGATCACCTGTCGCCCCTCGAGCGTCGTGTCGGTGAACACCGTGCCCTGCTTGATCGGGATTTTCATCGTCGCGAAGAACGCGGGCTGGACCGAATTGATGTCGACCAGATCGGTCTTGTTCTCGGGCGGTCGAGGTTCTCCTTCGATCTCGAAGCGGCCGACGCTGAACCACCGCGAGCCCGGTTGAATACCGGTGAGCGACGCCGAGACCACACTCGGCACGTCGTGCGCGCGCCGCATGAACTCGGCGACGAAGGCCCCTCGCGCCGCCGGCGTGTTGAACCCATAGTCGTCGAGTGGGAGCGTCACGGCGTACAGTCCGTGTGGCGTGAATCCGAGATCGCTGCGCTGCAGATTCACGACGCTGCGGACGAGCATCACGGCGCCCACGATCAACGTCGCCGACAACGCCATCTCGCTGACGACAAGCCCCGCGCGCAACCGCCGCTCACGGCGCGAGTGCGACGACGAGAGCGCGGACGCTTTGAGCGAATCGTTCGTCGACGAGCGCGACGACTGCAGCACGCCCAGAATCCCGAAGAGCAATCCGCTGGCGACGGCAACGCCGATCGCGATGGCGAGCGTGGTGCCATCGAGCCGGGCCAGCTGGAGGGAGTCCAGCGATCCTGGCCGAAGTGCGACGAGTCCTTTGAGTCCCGCCCAGCCGATCGCGATGCCCAAGGCGGCACCCACCCCGGTGAGCAACATGCACTCCGTCAGCAGCTGTCGGAGCAGCCGTCCGCGCCCGGCGCCGAGCGCGGCGCGAATCGCGAGCTCGCGCTGACGGCTCGCCGATCGTGCGAGCAAGAGGTGCGCGACGTTGGCGCATGCCACTAGCAGCACGAGCGCCACCGCGCCCGTGAGCATGATCAGCGAATCACGAAAGTTGACGCGTTGCGACGGAGTCGTGATGCGCGCGCGGAATAGGACCTTGCCCGTGTTCGTGCTCCGCGCGTAGACGGAGTCGAGCTCGCGCTCTGCCTGCGCGACCGTCACGCCGGGGCGCAGCCGTCCGACGAGATTCCACAGACCGAGGTCCTCGGTCCGAATGTCGAACGGAATCCAGAAATCGGGCGCTTTGGGCACATATGGCGGCACCTGCACGGTCGACGGCAGCACACCGATGATCTGGTACGTCGAGTCGCCGAGCGTGACCACCTTGCCGAAGACCGAGTCGCTCGCGGCGAAGCGCGTTCGCCACATCGTCTCACCCAGGAGAACGACGTGCCCGCCGTTGACGACGTCTGTCTGGGTGAACATGCGGCCCCGCAAGACTCGCTGCCCGGTGAAGCTCAAGAACGTCGGGAAGATGGACGCGACGTTGACCTGGCTTGGATCGCCGCCGACCGTCTTGAGCTTTTTGGTGACCAGTTGTCCGGTCTCGAACGTCTCGAAGCTGTGCGCGTTGCGCATCCACTCCCGCACGATCTGCGACAGTGGCGTGATCGACACGGAGATCCCCGTGGTGTTGCCTTCGGTCGGCTCCTGCGCGACGTAGACGATGCGGTCCGCGTTGGGATAGGGCAGGAGGTGCAGGAGCACCGCGCTCACGACGCTGATGACCGCCGTCGTGGCGCCGATGCCGAGCGCAAAGGTCAACAGCGCGACGGCCGTCCACGTGCGCTGACGACGGAGGGACCGCAGCGCGAAGCCGATGTCCTGACGAAGGTCGCTCACATACTCAGTTCGTTGCATGCGTTGCTCACGGTGACGCGCGGCGTCGATGAGGCGCGCGCGAGATTCGACAAGGGGACCGAACTTCCGCACTGCTTCCAGATACGCGTCGTCGGGCGACGCGCCCTGCGCGATGAGCTGCTCGGCGCGGAGCGCCAGATGCAGCTTGATCTCGTCCTCGACTTCGCGCTCCCACCGATCGCGCCGCCGGAGCGCGAGTCGAAAGACGCGCTTGATGCCCGCGCGGATCACGACGCGCTCGAGTTGGCCGGATTGTTCGTGGCGACCGTGAGGATGTTCGTCACGGTGTCGGCGTAGGCCACCCAGTTCTTGGTCTCGGCGCGAAGATGCGCGCGCCCCGCGGCGGAGATCTTGTAGTAGCGCGCGCGGCGATTGTTCTCGGTGACGCCCCAGTCGGCCTGGAGGAGTCCGCGCTCCTCGAGGCGATAGACCGCTTGGTAGAGCGCCGAGTCTTCGACGTCGAGCGAACCCGCCGCTGCGCGCTCGAGCCACTCGACGATTTCGAAACCATGCATCGGCGTCCAGCTGAGCGCGCGCAGCACGAGCAGGTCGAGCGTGCCTTTGAGAACGGGGAGTCGGGACACGAGCATTCCTCCGAGACGTTCCATTGAGAGTCTGTATGGAAGAAATAACACGAAGCCCGCGCACGCGTCAATGGTCGGCCGCCATCGCCCGTCAGCCCGAGCCCTCGTGTCCTCCCGAACCCTTCGTCGCTCGCGCTCCTCGAGGGCAGGCTTCGCGGGGGATCACCTCACCGCCGTTCCGCGTGGCCGTCCCGAAACGATTGCGCACCGAAATTCGTCTGTATACAATAGTGCACACTTTACGCCCCCCCGACCGGTGAATCGTCGACTTCTTCGTTTGGCAGCCGCGGTCGTCGCCGCCGTCGTATTCGGCGGATCACTCCGTGCGCAGCAGACCGATTCCGCCGCGGCCGCGACGGGGCGACTGATCGGCCGCATCGTGAACGCAGTCGACAGCACGCCTGTGCGCCAGGCCGACGTTCGATTGTTTTTCGTCGACAGCGCACGCACACTCCACACGCGTCGTGGCGACTCGCTCGAGATCTTCATCGACACAGCGCGATCGCGCGCCGCGTCTTCGGATTCCGTCGGAGCATTCGCCGTGCGGCGGCTGGCCGCCGGCCACTATTTACTGCAGATCCGCCGCTTGGGATTCCAGCCGCTCGAGGCCGCGATGTACGTCGACACCGGGCAGGTCGCCGCAACGCTCGCCGCTCAGCCCACCTCCGCATTACTCGCGAAAGTCGAGATCAAGGAGATGTCGATGTCAGCCGAGCGTGCGAAGAACAAGCTCGATCGCATCGGCTACTTCAGACGAAAGAACAGCGGCGAGTCCGGAACCTTCATCGATCGCACCGAGATCCTGAAGCGACAGCCGCTAACGGTGGAGAACATCCTGGCTTGGTACGGCGTGCGCGACGGCGACATCGTAATGGACCGCATGCCGTCCGACTTCGACTCGATCCGCTACTACCCAGCCGATCTCGTGCTCGGCGTGGAGATCTATCGTCACGGCCGGCCCACCGAGTTCAACGGCACTCGATCGATCCCGAACCTGTTCTCCCCTGGCGGACTTCAGGCATCCATGGCTCCGCTCGTCGTCATCTGGACGTTCGTTCCATGATCGTTGCCTTCGTGACAGCAACGTGCGTCGAACGACCGTAGCGCTGCCTACAAGCAATCATCATCATACCTGACCGCAATCCGATGCCGCGACTTCACTCACGACTCGTGCTGGCGCTGGCCGCTTCGGCGAGCGTCGTCGTTCCCGAAAGCGCGTCGTCGCAACGCGCGGAGCCGCCCGTTCCGAACGGTGCATTCGTCGGACGAATCCTCAATCAGGTGGACAGCACACCTGTGCACGGTGCGGCCGTGCACCTACTCCGGATCGACAGCACACGCGCAGGATGGAGCGGACGCGCGGACGATTCAGACGTGATCTTCGTCGATAGCACGAAAACCCGGATCGGAGCAACCGATTCCACCGGTGCGTTCGCGATCCGCGGCGTCGCCGCTGGACGGTATCTGCTGCAGATCCGTCGCATCGGCTATCGCCCGCGCGAAGGCGTGCTCACGGTGGACACGGTGCCGATTCGCGCGACGCTCCCGCTCGAGCCCACCGTGCAAGCGATCGCCGGAATGACGATCACTGAAACCGCGGTCGACCGCAACGGCTCGTATCTCAAGAACGTGGGATACACCTTTCGGTCTCGCGGCGGCTTGGGCGGGCGCTTTCTGACGAACGCCACCATGGACAAGGAGCGCTGGCGCACGATCGGCGAAGCGCTGCATGCGCAGTTCATCGACCGCGGCGATGTTGTGCTCGACGGAATGCCGATTCAGTTCATGGACGTGATCGAGTATCCGGTCGCGCAGGTCGCTGCCGTGGAGATCTATCGCACGTCGCGACCGATCGAGTTCGATTTCGCCACGTGGCACACGGGGCAGTTCTCGACTCGAGCGCCGTTGGTGTTGATCTGGACGTTCCGGCCATAGCACTCCGGCAGTGAACGATGAGATACGGGCACCTAACGGCCCGTTTGCCTTTGCCGTTCGTGTCCGTATCTCATCGTTGATGACGGACCGGCGCGCCGCGATCCTGAGCGCCACCATCCCACTGACAGATTAGCTTTCGAGACATCGGCGGTCGCTGAAGACGCCGGCCTCTGTTCGCTTTCCCTCTTTCGCTTCCGCCCGCATGACCGATCTGTCGCGTCAACCTGTGATTGTTTCGGCGGTTCGTACGCCGATCGGCAAATTCCTCGGCGGATTGGCGCCGCTCAGCGCGCCCGAGCTCGGCGCCGTGGCCATTCGTGCTGCCGTCGAGCGCTCGAGCATCGATCCCCAGATGATCGAAGAAGTCATCATGGGGAACGTGATTCAGGGTGGCGTGGGGCAAGCGCCTGCTCGCCAGGCGGCGATCAAGGGCGGCGTTCCGGCGACGGTCTCGGCGCTGACCATCAATAAGGTGTGCGGCTCCGGGCTCAAGGCCGTGATGCTCGCGGCACAGGCGATCAAGGCTGGCGATCGACAGGTCGTCGTCGCGGGTGGTCAGGAGTCGATGTCCAACGCGCCGTACTACAACTATGGAATGCGCGGCGGTGTGAAGTTGGGCGATCAGATGCTCGTCGATGGGATGATCAAGGACGGGCTCTGGTGTGCCTTCTGCGACGTGCACATGGGCGGCCACGCCGAATACACGGCGAAAAAGGCCGGCATCTCGCGCGACGCGCAGGATCAGTTCGCTGCGCAGTCACACGCGAAGGCGCTCGCCGCGATGGAGGCGGGAAAGTTCAAGGACGAGATCGTTCCCGTGCAGATCGCGGGGAAGAAGGGAACGGTCACGATCGACACCGATGAAAGCCCGCGAAAGGACACGACCGTCGAGTCGCTCGCGAAGCTTCGTCCTGCGTTTCCGGGCAAGGACAAGAGCGGTGACCTCAGCGTGACGGCAGGCAACGCGTCGAGCTTGAACGACGGCGCGTCGGCGCTCGTCGTCACCTCGGAGGAATTCGCGATCCGAAATGCGCTGCCCATCCTGGCTCGAATCGACGCGTATGCCACTGGCGCGACTGCCCCGGAAGATCTGTTCTTCGCGCCGATCCACGCCGTGCGCAATTTGATGGAGAAGGAAGGCACGACGATCAATGACTACGATCTGATCGAGGCAAACGAAGCATTCGCCTCGCAAGCGCTCGCCGACGGGCGAGGGCTCGAGTGGGATTGGAACCGTGTGAACGTCAACGGCGGCGCCATCGCGCTCGGCCATCCGATCGGCGCGAGCGGTGCACGCGTGCTCACGACGCTGCTGTATGCCATGCGCGACCGCAACGCCAAGCGTGGTCTCGCGACGCTTTGCCTGGGCGGCGGCGACGCCGTCGCGTTGAGCGTTTCCCGGTGAACCGACTGAACTGACATGACGACACTTGCTCGCAGCACTCCGCGGTCATCGCTCGAGACGATCGTCGGCATCGTCGGATTTGCGGCGGCCGTCGCCGCGGCGTCACAGATCGCGATTCCGCTGCCGGGAACGCCAGTGCCGCTGACGCTGCAGCCGATGCTGGTGATTCTCGCCGGCATGTGGCTCGGGCCACGAGAAGGCGCGGCGAGCATGGTGCTGTATCTCGCTGCAGGTGCGTCGGGCCTTCCCGTGTTCACGCCGATGGGCGCGCCGGGAATCGCACGATTTCTCGGACCGACAGGTGGTTATCTGTTCGCGTATCCCTTGGCGGCGTTCGTCGCGGGCGCGCTGAGCCGTCGTGCCTCCACGCTGTCTAGGCGGTGGATGGCTGGCATTGCGGGCGTCGCGTTGATTTTCATCGGCGGCTTGGCTCAGCTCTCGGTGTTGTCGGGGGGTGTGGGCAGAGCGGTGGCACTTGGCATCACGCCGTTTGCCGCGCTCGATCTCGTGAAGGCATGGGCGGCTGCAGCGATCACGGGCTCGAGAATCACTCGTCGCGACAGTTGAACGCGCGGGACCTGGTCTTCACTCGGAACGGAGCGGTTCGCGCGCCGTGGCGAGTGGTGATCTTCGCGGGCGTGGTCGTGGTCTCCTACCTCGTGTGTGCGGGTGTTTTCGGCCCGTTGATCGCCTCGGCGTTTCGGCTGACCGGCCTCGCAGGCGTTTCGACTGAGCCTCTGGTCTCCGCGATCGCACTGTTGATCGCGACGTGGCTCTGTCTGACGGCGATCGACAAGCGGCCGATGAGTGACGTGTGGCTCGACGCGAACGCGGCACGTCCGGCACTCGTCCTGATGGGCTTCGTGATCGGCGCGCTCGCGATCGGTCTTCCCATCATAGCCCTCATCGGCACCGGCTGGCTTCGCGAAATGGCGAGCGCATCGGGCTCCTGGTGGGGCGCAACGATTCGAGTCTCCGTACTGCTCATTCCGGCCGCGTTGAGCGAGGAGCTCATGTTTCGCGGCTACCTTCTCTCTGTGCTTCGCGGCTCGTGGGGTTGGCCGTGGGCCATTGCCGCGACGAGCATCTGCTTCGGACTGCTGCACCTCGCGAATCCAGGCGCCAACGTGGGGTCGCTGTCGATGGTGACGCTCGCGGGCTTTTTCCTCGCGTCGGTCGTGTACCGGACGAGAAGCCTCTACGCGGCATGGGCCGCGCATTTCGCATGGAACTGGGTGATGGCTGCGATCTTTCATGCCTCCGTCAGCGGACTTCCGCTGGAATCGCCCGGCTACCGTTATGTTGATGCGGGGCCGGATTGGGCGACGGGCGGGCAGTGGGGTCCGGAGGGCGGGATCCCCGCGGCACTGGGAATGGCTGCTGGCATTGCGCTATTAGTATTTCGGCGCGGCAAAAGGACCGGGGACGTCAACACGACTCAGGAGAACGCATAGAATGGCCGAACGAGTGGCCGTGATTGGAGCGGGGCAGATGGGCAATGGCATCGCCCACGTGTTCGCGCAGAACGGCTTTGAAGTGACGATGATCGATGTGTCGCCGGATGCGCTCATGCGCGGTCGGACGAGCATTGCCGGGAATCTCGACCGGCAGATCAAGAAGGGAACGCTGCAGGCGGCGGACAAGGATGTGATTCTCGCTCGCGTGTCGACGGATCAGGCGCTCAGCGCCGCGTCGGAGGCGTCGCTCATCATCGAAGCCGCGACCGAGAATCGCGACCTCAAATTCAAGATCTTCGCGCAGCTCGACGACCTCGCGCAGCCGGAGGCGATTCTGGCGACGAACACGAGCTCCATCTCGATTACGGAGATCGCGGCTCACACCGAGCGGGCTGACAAAGTCATCGGCATGCACTTCATGAATCCCGTGCCGGTGATGCAGCTCGTGGAAGTCATTCGCGGTCTCGCGACCTCGGACGAGACGACGAAACGCGTGCTCGACCTGAGCACCGCCGTGGGCAAGACGCCGGTTGAAGTGCAGGATTACCCCGGCTTCGTGGCCAATCGGATTCTGATGCCGATGATCAATGAGGCGGTATACTGCGTGATGGAGGGCGTCGGAACGCCCGAGGCGATCGATGGCGTGATGAAGATGGGCATGAATCATCCGATGGGTCCCTTGGCGCTCGCCGATCTGATCGGCCTTGATACCTGCGTCGCGATCCTCGACGTGCTGCACGACGGCCTGGGCGACCCGAAGTACCGTCCGTGTCCGTTGTTGAAGAAGTACGTTGCCGCGGGTTGGCTCGGTCGGAAGTCGAAACGGGGCTTTTACGCGTACTGAGTCAGTCGTGACAGATCTCAGCTTTCGCGGCCCCGCTCCCCGCTTCCCGCTTCCCGCTTCCCTCACATGAGTTGGGCCCTCACTCCCCTCACCGAAGAGCAGCGCGAAATCCAGAAGGTCGCGCGCGAGTTCGCGGAGCGGGAGATCGCGCCGTACAGCGCGCAATGGGATCGCGACGCCTACTTCGAGCCGGCGCTCGTCAAGCAGCTCGGTGAGCTCGGCTTTCTGGGGATGATGATTCCCGAGCGGTACGACGGTCTGGGCCTCGATACGCTGACGTATCTCGTCGCGCTCGAGGAGATCGCGACGATCGATGCGTCGGTCGCCGTGATGCTCAGCGTCCACAACTCGCTGCCGACGCAGATGATCCTCAGATGGGGATCAGAAAAGCAAAAAGAGTGTTTCTTGAAGCCGCTGGCGCGCGGCGAGCTGCTGGGTGCGTTCGCGCTGTCGGAACCGGAGGCCGGCTCGGACGCCGCATCGCTCCGCACCCAAGCGGTTCGCGACGGCGACGACTGGATCCTCAACGGCACGAAGGCATGGGTCTCGAGCGGCACCAAGGGCGAAGTCATTCTCGCCATGGCGCGCACCGACTCGCCCGACGATCGGCGCGGAGCGCGTGGCATCAGCGCCTTCATCATCACGCCCGATCTGCCAGGCTTCGCCGTCGGTAAGAAAGAAGACAAGATGGGCCTGCGCGCTTCGCCGACCGTGCAGCTGCACTTCTCGGACATGCGGGTGCCGGGCGATCGTCTGCTCGGCCAGGCCGGAAGTGGTTTCATCTACGCGATGCAGTCGCTCGACAACGGTCGGCTCGGCATCGCGGCGCAGGCTGTGGGTATCGCCGAAGCTGCGCTCCGCGCGTCGGCAGCCTACGCCGCGGAGCGCAAACAGTTCGGCAAGCCGATCAAGGAATTTCAGGCGATTCAGTTCAGGCTGGCCGACATGGCCACGCGCGTTTCGTCGTCGCGCGCGCTGTTGCATGCCGCCGCCACCGCAAAGGATCGTGGCGAGCGCATCACACAGTTCAGCTCCATGGCCAAGCTGCAAGCAAGTGAAACGGCCATGTGGGTGACGACGCAGGCGATCCAGATCTTCGGCGGCTACGGTTACGTGAAGGAGTACCCCGTCGAACGATTGTTCCGCGACGCCAAGGTGACCGAGCTGTACGAGGGCACCTCGGAGATTCAGCGAATCGTGATCGCGCGCGAGCTGTACTCGCACACCTGACAGACGTTCCCGCCACCAGCGACCTCCCTCCTCCCGATCTCCCTCCACAATGAAGCTTTTTGATACCATCGCCGGCATGGGCCACGAGCAGCTGGTCCTCTGCCAGGATTCGGCGTCCGGCTATCGCGGCATCATCGCCGTCCACAGCACCGTGCTTGGACCAGCGCTCGGTGGCACGCGATTCTGGAATTATGCGACGGACGAGGAGGCGATCGTCGACGCGCTGCGCCTCGCGCGTGGCATGACCTACAAGAACGCGGTCGCGGGTCTCAACCTCGGCGGCGGCAAATCGGTCATCATCGGCGACAACAAGACGGCCGATCGCGAGATGATCTTCCGCGCGCACGGCCGGTTCGTCGAAAGTCTCGGTGGTCGCTACATCACGGCCGAGGATGTCGGCACGAGCACCGCGGATATGGACTACGTGCACATGGAGACCGACTACGTGAGCGGTCTCGCGGGCCGGTCCGGCGATCCGTCGCCGGTCACAGCCCACGGCGTGTTCCGTGCGATCCAGGCGTCGGCGAAAGAGCGGTGGGGCAGCGACGATCTCGCCAACAAAGTGGTGGCGGTGCAGGGATGTGGGCACGTCGGCTACTATCTCGCGAAGGAGCTGCATGAAGCGGGAGCCAAGCTCGTCGTCAGCGACATCGATGCCGAACGGGTGAAGCGCGTGGTGTCGGAGTTCAGCGCGCGCAGCGTCTCGTCGGACGAGATCTATGGCGTCCAGGCCGACATCTTCGCGCCGTGCGCGCTCGGCGCGATCATCAACGACAAGACGATCCCGCAGCTCAAGGTCGAGATCGTGGCGGGCGCGGCGAACAATCAGCTGCTCGAAGAACGTCACGGTGACGAGCTCGAGTCGCGCAATGTGCTGTACGCTCCCGACTACGTCGCGAACGCGGGCGGCGTGATCAATGTCTACAGCGAGCTCGCCGGATGGACGTCGGCCAGGTCGTTCCGAAAGGCGGACGAGATCTACGACACGGTGCGGAAGGTGTTCGAGATCGCGCGCACCGAGAAGGTGCCGACGTATCTCGCCGCCGACCGGTTGGCGGAACAACGGATTCGCGCCGTTGGCTCGATGGTGAGAACGTGGCCGCAGTGGCCGAATAAGTAAAACGTCATCCTGATGCCGACCCGCAGGGTCGGCGGAGGATCTGCTTTCATGTCACGTTTTTTACACAGAACCGGGAGCGACTGCGTGACACAAAAGCAGATCCTCCGCTCGCTTAGCATGACGACGTGTAGTGCAGATCCCTCGCTGCGCTCGGGATGACACCTTTTTCATGACAAAGATCCTCATCGCCTCCGACCACGCCGGCTTCGAGCTGAAGGAAAAGCTCGAGCACGCGCTCGAGGAGCTCGGCTACGACGTCGACGACCTCGGCACCAACACGCCCGAATCGACCGACTACGCCGACTATGCACATCCGCTCGCGCGCGAAGTGTCCGAAGGCCGCGCCGAGCGCGGCGTGCTGTTGTGCGGCACCGGTCTCGGAATGAGCTTCACCGCCAACCGATATCCGCACGTTCGCGCGGCAGTCGCGTGGAATCCGGAGATCGCCAAGCTCGCGCGCGAGCACAACAACGCGAACGTGCTCGTCTTACCGGCGCGCTTCGTCTCTGATACCGAGGCAGCGGTCATCCTCACGACGTGGCTGGAGACGCCGTTCGAAGGCGGACGGCACGCGCGTCGTGTCGACAAGATCGAACCTGCCGACCACCATCCATGACTGACTGGAAGCAACATCACCTCTGCTCGCCCGGCGCGGCGCTGCGAGAGACAGACCCCGATATCGCGGCGTTGATCGAGGAAGAGACCGCGCGCCAGAGCGACGGGCTGGAGCTCATTGCGAGCGAGAATTTCGTTTCGCCTGCCGTGCTCGAGGCGATGGGCTCGACGTTGACGAACAAGTACGCTGAAGGTCTGCCGGGCAAGCGCTACTACGGCGGTTGCGAGGTGGTCGATCGCGTCGAGCAGCTGGCGATCGACCGGGCAAAGCAGTTGTTCGGCGCGGAGCACGCCAACGTGCAGCCGCACTCGGGTGCCCAGGCGAACTATGCCGCGATGTCGCCGTTCCTCAAACCCGGCGACACTTTCCTCGGCATGGACCTGTCGAACGGCGGGCATTTGACGCACGGCTCACCCGTCAACTTCTCCGGAATGCTGTACCACGCGGTCTCGTACGGTGTGACCGACGATGGGCTGATCGACTACGAGGACGTCAGACGCAAGGCGCTCGAGCACAAGCCGAAGCTCGTACTCGCCGGCTACAGTGCGTACTCGCGCGTCGTGGATTTCGCCTGCTTTGCCGATGTCGCCAAGGAGATCGGCGCGATCTTCATGGTCGACATGGCGCACTTCGCTGGCCTCGTCGCCGGTGGCGTCTATCCGTCGCCGATTCCGCACGCCGACGTCGTCACCACGACGACGCACAAGACGCTGCGCGGCCCGCGTGGCGGACTGATTCTCTGCAAGGCCGAGCACGCGAAGGCGATCGACAAAGCCGTCTTTCCGGGAAGCCAGGGTGGACCGCTCGAGCACGTCATCGCCGCAAAGGCAGTGTGCTTCAAGGAAGCGCTCGACCCGTCGTTCAAGAACTACACGAAGCGTGTGGTTGCGAACGCGCGTGCGTTGGCCGCGGCGATGTCGGAGCTCGGGTTCACGGTTGTCTCCGGGGGAACCGACAACCATCTCATGCTGATCGACCTTCGCAATCGCAACCTGACCGGTAAAGCGGCTCAGGCGGCGCTCGACGAGGCGGCGATCACGGTGAACAAGAACACCGTGCCGAAGGAGACGCAGTCGCCGTTCGTCACGAGCGGCATCCGCATCGGCACGTCGGCGGTGACGACGCGCGGCATGGGCCTGGACGAGATGCAGCACATCGCAAAACTCATCGATCGCGTGCTCGGCGCGGTCGGCGATGCTTCGGTCGTGAACGCGGTGCGTGGCGATGTTCGCGCGCTCGCGCGCGCGTTCCCGCTTTACTCCTGAACGGGAACGGGCAGGCGTCGCACGACCGAAGCGACGCACTGCTCGGCGAGATCGCGCGTGGTGTAGCAGCAGAGGTCGAGGTCGGCGCGCCGCCACTGCCAATCCTCCGGGCTCGTGGCGTGAGGCTGCAGCACGTGCTCGAACGCCGGCATCGCTTTCATTGATGCGGACGCCGGCTGCTGCTCGCCGAGATGGCCGCTCCACTCGATGACGAGCAGCTGGCCATCGGCGATCGAGTTCGATCGCCCTCGGATCCACGAGAAGCTCAGACCGACGGGCCCGATTTGGACCGTGTAGCGGTCGGGCGTGCGACGGACTTCGGCGGCGATGCCGGCGGGCAGCGTCCCCGGCGTTTCGCAGAGGCGAAGCACCGTCGCCGACAGCGAGTCGAGCTCGCGGTTGATGAGCGTGAGGGCACGCTGCGACGTGAGGAACGACGTTCGCGCGCGAGCGCGCTGCTCCTCGTCAGCGATTCGCGCCGCACGCGATGCATCCGTCACACGCTTTGGCGATCCGCCTGACGCCGCGACTGCGTCCACGATCGCGTCGATGACGACGGCGCTGGTCGGTCCGCCGGACGACCGAATCACCTGGCCCTTGAGCCACGATGGAACGATCGACGTGTCGAGCGGGACGACGACGACGTCCTTGCGCTTCACCTTACCGATTCGCGCTTTGACGGCAGCGACTTCGGCTTCGTTCACCGGCGTCGTTCCCCACAGCCGCTGAAAGAGCACGACGACCACGCGCGCTTCTTTCTCGATCGACTTGCGGAGCGCGGCGGTCACGGTGGCCGTGACCGGTCCGTCTTTCGCGCGGGGAATCGTGAACACCGGCTTCGACAGGCGCTGCTCGAGACGTCGCTTCAACTCGGCGGCCGCGAGGGCGTCGAAGTCGGCAACGGAGATCGCCACATCGTATTTGAAAGCGCGCTTCATTCGCAGTCGAGACCGGAGGAGTGAAGGGCACGGCGACAAACGAAGCGAGCAGGCGCAGCGGAGCAGCGCTTCACCCCGAATAATCTAGCAGCGGGCACGGCCGCCCGCTTCCCGGCCGGCGCGCGTCCCCGGGGGGAGTTGTGGTCAGGCTGTCCGACTACCATCTTCTTGTCGTCGGCGGGGCGAAGTTCGGCCCCGCCGTCCTTTTTGAGCCAATTGGATCGCTATTTTCGAGGAGCGCGGTGGCAGAACTGGCATTTCGAGATGGGATTATGGACCGAATCCGGCTCCGGGAGCCGCGATTCGACGAGCGCGCCTACCTCTTCGTGCTCGCCGCCCTCGAATACTGCCAGCAGCGCCTGGACGAGCGCCGACACATCACGGGACGCGAACTGGCCCTGGCCTGCCGCGATCTGGCCCTGGAGCGGTTCGGCGTCATGTCCCGGCTGGTTCTGGAGCATTGGGGCGTTCGTAGCAGTGCCGATATCGGGGACGTCGTATTCACGCTCGTCGATTTGGGTTTGTTGATGAGCCAGCCCACCGATACGCGCGAGGAGTTCGCCGAAGTGTTCGACTTCGATCGCGCGTTCGAGCGGGAGTACCCGTGGTGCGGAGCACTCACCGTCTGACGACCGCGGGCGGCACGGGAAAGAAACTTGGCAGTATGAACGTCGGCTGACGTGGGAAGGGAGGAACGGGGACATGGAGAAGCCGATGGAGTGGCCGACGTGCCGAAGGTGTCAGATCGGCCTGTTGCTGCCATTGAGTGATTACGGTCGCGATGGCGCGCCGATCACCTACAAGGCCTGGGCGTGCAGCAATCCCGACTGCGGATTCAACCTGCGCATCGACAACGGTGAACTGAGCTACGGGCGCACCGTCGGCACGTCGCACAAGTAGTCTCTTTCATCTTCTTGAACGTGCGTTCGCTCATTCGCGTCGTCACCGCATCCGAATCGGCGGCGCGCGACAGCGCCGCGATCGCCGCCGGCGTACCGTCTCGCGCGTTGATGCAACGGGCCGGGGCAGCGGCGGCCGCGGAGATCGCGCTTCGCTATCGCGATCGGCTCAGTGCCGGCGTGCTCGTGCTCGCGGGTCCGGGCAACAACGGCGGCGACGCGTGGGTCGTCGCGCGGGCCTTGAGAGCCGCGGGCACGCCCGTGCGCGTCGTAGAACCGATCGAAGCCAAGACGCCCGACGCGCGCGCCGAGCGCGCATTGGCGCTCGGCGGCGGGGCGCCGGGTGGCGCGGAGGATCTCGCCAACTCGCTCGATCGCGGAGAGGCGGTCGTCATCGATGGACTGCTCGGGACCGGTGCGACGGGTGCACCGCGCGGCACAATCGCGACAGGCGTCAGCGCAATTCGCACGATGCGTGAGCGGGGCGCGACCGTTGTCGCGATCGATGTGCCGAGTGGTCTCGACGCGACGTCGGGAGCGACCCCAGGCGATGTGGTCGTTGCCGATCTCACGCTAACGTTCGCGTCCGTCAAGCGCGGCCTTCTGGTGAACCGCGGTGTCTGCGGCTCCGTCGTCGTGATCGACATCGGCCTCGATGGCTCCGGCGACGACGACTCGGCGCGACTCGTCGACGAGCGGTGGGTGGGCGAGCAGGTTCCTCCGATCAAGGCCAGTGCGCACAAAGGCGATCGAAGGAAGCTCGCCATCATTGGCGGTGCGAGCGGAATGGCCGGCGCCGCCGTGCTGGCCGCTCGCGCAGCGCTCCGCAGCGGCATTGGCATGGTGAAGCTCGTCGTCTCGAGCGAGTCGCTTCCGGCCGTGCAGCAACAGGAGCCGTTCGCGCTCGCCGCGAGTTGGCCCGACGACGACGCGAGCGTTGATCACGTCATCTCATCGTGGGCCGACGCAATCGTCATCGGGCCGGGCTTGGGCCGAGGAGATGCGAGTCGAATAGTGCTCACTCGCGTGCTCAGCGCGTTTCGCGGACCCGTCGTGCTCGACGCCGATGCGATCACGATGTTCGAAGGCCGCGCAAGTGAATTGGCAAAACTTCTCGCGTCGCGTCCGGCGCTACTTACACCGCATCCAGTCGAGTTCTCTCGTATCGCCTCGCGTTCGGTCCAGGACGTGCTCGATCAACGGTTCGATGTCGGCGCACGGCTCGCGCGCGAGATCGGCGCGACTGTGCTCCTCAAGGGAACGCCAACGATCATCTCAGATGCAAATGGACGGAGGCTCGTGAGCGCGGCCGGAACGCCGGCGTTGGCCACCGCCGGAAGTGGCGACGTCCTCAGCGGAATCGCGGGAACGCTGGTCGCACAGCTGAACGATCCGTTCACGGCCGGAGCGGTGGCGGCGTGGATCCACGGACGCGCTGCCGAGCGCGTGCCGATGAGTGCGCGTAGCGGAGCTCGTGGGATTGCGTTGGAAGACGTGATCACGGAGCTGCGCGACAGCTGGACGTTCGACGAACGCCCGACGCGGTACCCTGTGCTCGTCGAGCTGCCGAGCGTCGGCGAAAGGCAATGACGACGATTCCGCTCGGACCGGGCAGCGAGTTCGATGCGATTCGACGACTGCTCGATCGGTGGGGCGATCTCGCGAGAGGCGTCGGCGACGATGCGGCGGTTCTCAGCGTCCCGCGCGGCGATGCGCTCGTCGCGAGCGTGGACAGCGCGATCGAAGGTCAGCACTTTCGAGCTGAATGGCTGTCGCCCACTGAAATCGGCTATCGCGCAGTCGCTGCCGCGCTCAGCGATCTCGCGGCCATGGCGGCGGTTCCACGCGGCGTACTCATTGCGCTCGGCGTGCCCGCCGCGTGGCGTGATCGCCTGGACGAGATTGCCGATGGCATCGGCGAAGCCGTGAACGGCAGCGGAACGAGAGTGCTCGGCGGAAATCTCTCGGCGGCGGGTGAGCTGTCGATCACGACCACTGTGCTTGGTTCGGTGTTCGTGCCGCTCATGCGACGAGGAGCGAAGCCGGGAGACAGAGTCTACGTCACCGGACAGCTCGGTGGCGCCGCGGCAGCGCTGGCGGAATTCAGCGCCGGCCGATCGGGCGGCGCACATCGGCATCGGCTCGCGCATCCGATTCCGCGCATCGCGGAGGCGCGCTGGTTGGCCGATGCCGGGGCGACAGCAGCGATCGACATCTCCGACGGGCTTGCCGCCGACGCGAGACATCTCGCGACGGCGAGTGGAATCGCGCTCTCGCTGGAGTCGACGAAATTGCCGCTGGTGGCCGGCGTCGACGCGAATCTCGGGGTCTTGAGTGGTGAAGAGTACGAGCTACTCGTGACGGCACCTCACGCCTTGGATGTGGGGGAATTCGAGGCGCGATTTCGACTTCCACTCACAGAGATCGGTAAAGCCGTGGCCGGCGGTGCAGGGGACGTTACCATTGTGGGGATGCCTCACATCCAAATCGCTGGTTACGACCACTTCGTCGGTTGATGCGTCTTCCCTTCGCTGGTCTCGTTGCGCTCTTCATGACGGCCTTCCTCGGGCCAGTCGTCGTCGTGGCGCGATTGCTAGGTGTGAAGCAGGGACCGAGCTCGATCTACGCGCGCTCCGTGCGGCGATGGGCGAGGGCGATCAATTGGGCCGCGGGCGTGAAGGTGCAGGTGCATGGGCGCCAGAATCTCGAGTTGGCCGCGGGCGCCGTGTTCATCTCCAACCACGTCAGCTGGTTCGATATCTTCGCGCTCGCGTCCGAGGTGCCGTGGTGCAGCTTCATCGCAAAGTCTGAGCTCCGCCGAATTCCGATCTTCGGATTCGCGGCGGAAAGCGCCGGCATCGTGTTCCTCGACCGGGACAATCGCAAGCAGGCCTTCGAGCAGTACAAGGTGGCTGCCGCCGAGGTGCAGCGCGGCCGTGCCATTATCGTTTGTCCCGAGGGAACGCGCGGTCAAGACTATCATCTGCGGCCGTTCAAGAAGGGACCATTCGTGCTGGCGATCGCCGCGCAGTCGCCGATCATCCCGACGCTCGTGTATGGCACGCGTGAGGTGATGCCGAAGGGAACGTTCTGGATCCGATCCGGCAACGTGCACGTGCATTTTCTCGCGCCGGTGCCAACGCAGGGGCTCGCCTACGACGATCGATCCGAGCTGATGTCGGTCGTGTGGAACCACATCGCCGATGAGATGCGCTCGGCGTATGGAGTGGGTACAGCCGAACACCCGATCGCGCCCGAAGGGGTCCGGACCGAGTAGGCGGGCGTTACTCCGGCAGGTTTCCCTCGTCGCGCCACGGCGGCGTCTCACATTGCCCGCCACGCCGCTATTTTCCACGCACCCCTTCCTCTGAAAATGGTCACCATCTCCGACATCGCTGCCCGCGAAATCCTGGACAGTCGCGGCAATCCTACGATCGAAGTCGACGTCTCTCTGTCGAACGGCATGACGGGCCGCGCGGCTGTGCCCAGCGGCGCGAGCACCGGCGAACACGAGGCAGTGGAGCTACGCGACGGCGACGCAGAGCGGTATGGTGGCAAGGGGGTTCAGCACGCCGTCCAGAACGTCGAAGAGACGATCGGTCCTGCGCTGCGCGGACACGATGTGACCGACCAGCTCGGAATCGACGCGTCGATGATCGAGCTCGATGGAACGCCGAACAAGTCGAGCCTTGGCGCGAATGCGATTCTGGCGGTCTCGCTGGCGTCGGCGCGTGCCGGCGCGCAGAGCGTCGGTCTGCCGCTCTA
>Ga0070681_10001206_pt1 | contig 22475 bp, 22 predicted proteins | sample KBSC83BmetaG_FD_65650 | JGI IMG/M metagenome (GOLD analysis project Ga0070681, IMG submission 65650) | Corn rhizosphere microbial communities from Kellogg Biological Station, Michigan, USA - KBS C8-3B metaG | ecosystem: Host-associated > Plants > Roots > Rhizosphere | place: USA: Michigan...
CGCGTGGCCAAAGACAACGGCTTCTGGCTCTGGGAGACAGCGCAAAACTGGCGCAGCCCCGGCTTCGAAACCAACGACCTCTCCTTCCTCGATCGCTCCGACTACAAGTGGATGAACGCGAACGTCGGCAGCCAATGGGTGACGCCGGGATCCTGGTATCGGGAGATCGCGTGGCTGGTCGGTGGCCAGCAGCAATTCAACTACGATGGCGACAGAAACGACGCGCAGATGCAGGCTTATTACGAGAACATGTTCCTGAACTACTGGAAGATCAGAAGCTTCGTGATCTACCATCCGACCGTTCTCGATGACCGACTGACTCGCGGCGGTCCGGTGGTGATGCGCACAGGCTACAAGTTCGGAATGGTGGAGGTCTCGACCGACGCGCGACGGCGCGCTGTCTTCGACCTCACGACCCAGGTCAGCCGCGGTGTGAACTCGAACACTCACACCCTCATCATCCAACCGGGCATGGCGCTCAAGCCGGCGGCGAACGTCTTCATCAGCTTGTCGCCGAGCTTCGTTGCCGACGAGGACGAGGCGCAGTACGTGACGGCGGTCGATGATCCGACGGCGACGAGCTTCTACGGCACGCGATACGTGTTCGGGTTTCTCAAGAGCCGCACTCTGTCGCTGGACACCCGGGTGAACTGGACCTTCAATCCGAATCTCACCCTCCAGCTCTTCGCGCAGCCGTTCATCGCGAGCGGAGCGTACACGTCATTCCGCGAATTCGCCGCGCCGCGGACGTACAAGAAGCTGGTGTACGGCCAGGACATCGGCACGATCACCCGCACGCCGGCGACCCCGACATCGAGCGCTCAATACACGGTCGATCCAGATGGGGTGGGCGCCGCGCCGGCGTTTTCCTTTGGCGACCCGGATTTCACCGTCCGCTCGCTGATCGGAAACGCGGTGGTGCGCTGGGAATATCGGCCGGGATCGACGGTCTTCTTCGTCTGGACTCAGAGCAGAAATGGCTTCGACCCCAACGGCAACTTCGATTTCGGCGCGCAGAAGAGCGCGATCTTCCGCGATCGGCCGACCAACGTTTTCCAGGTGAAGGTCAACTACTGGATCGGACGGTAGAGACAAGAACGCAAATGGGATAGCAGAAGATGCGGGCGGCAGCGATGCCGCCCGCTCTTGTTGTGCGGGCTGCCGACCGCGCAGTTTTGACCCGTGCTCACGCTCATCGGCGTCGCGGTCGTCGTCATCGGGTTCGTCCTGCGAATCAATCCGCTGCTCGTGGTTACGGTTGCCGGACTGGCGACTGGCATGGCGAGCGGGCTCGGTCCCCTCGCGGTCGTAGCGGCGTTCGGAAAAGCGTTCATCACCAGTCGTTACGTGGCGATCGTATGGCTGGTGCTGCCGGTAATCGGTTTGCTCGAGCACGCCGGGCTGAAAGAGAGAGCGAGGGCGGTCGTCGCCGGTATTGGCGCCGCTACGACGTCGCGGGTTCTGCTCATCTATTTCGTGGTGCGGCAGATCACCGCTGCTCTTGGACTCACCTCGCTGGGTGGCCACGCGCAGATGGTCCGCCCGCTGATTGCGCCGATGGCCGAGGGAGCGGCGGAGAACAAATATGGTGAGCTTCCAAAGAAGATCCGGTTCTGGATCCGGGCCAATGCCGCAGCCGTCGACAACGTCGCGCTGTTCTTTGGCGAAGACATCTTCATCGCCATCGGCTCGATTCTGTTGATCAAGGGCTTTCTTGACCAGAACGGAATCCATGTCGAGCCGACCCAGCTGGCGATATGGGCGGTACCGACCGCGATTTGCGCGCTGATCATTCACTGCACGAGGCTGCTGCTGATGGAGCGGCGGCTCCGTCGCGATCTGGCGGCCGGGCAAGACAGCGAGTGATCACCCTCGAGCACATCTATTGGCTGAGCGGCCTGATGATGGCGGGCGTCGCCATCGTTAACTGGCGAGATCGCAGCAATCGAAGGCGATTCAACAACACCGCGTTCTGGGGGATCTACGCAATCACCTTTCTCGCCGGAACCTACCTGCCCGACGTCGTCAACGGATTCCTCGTCATCGGAATGGTTCTGGTGGCGAGCATCCGCGGGCTCAGCCAGAGCAGCAGAGAAAGCAGCACCAAAGAAGAGCGTGAAGCGAGCGCCAAGCGGTGGGGCAACAGACTGTTCATTCCGGCGCTGGCGATTCCAATCGTTACGGTGCTGGGCACCGTCGTATTCAAGAGAGTGAACATCGCGGGAATGCCGCTGGTCGACGTGAAGCAGGTGACGGTGATCTCGCTCGCAATCGCAACGCTGATCGCGCTGGCGATGGGAATGGCGATGCTGCGACCGCCGGCATCGGCGCCGATAACCGAAGCGCGCCGGCTGCTCGACGCGGTCGGATGGGCGGCGGTATTGCCGCAAATGCTCGCCGCGCTGGGTGCGCTGTTCGCCGTCGCCGGGGTGGGGAACGTGATCTCCGGTCTTGCGCAGCGCTGGATCCCGCTCGACCATCCTGCCGCGGTGGTCACCACTTATGCGGTGGGCATGGCGGTGTTCACGATGATCATGGGCAATGCCTTCGCGGCCTTTCCGGTCATGACAGCGGGAATCGGACTGCCGTTGATCGTCCAGAAGTTTGGCGGCGATCCTACGATCATGGCGGCGATCGGAATGCTGTCGGGTTTTTGTGGAACGCTGATGACTCCAATGGCGGCGAACTTCAACATCGTGCCGACTGCACTGCTCGAGCTGCCCGACGAGAACGCCGTGATAAAGGTACAGATCCCGACAGCGCTGGTGCTACTTGGCGCCAATGTTTTGCTGATGAATTTCCTCGTTTTCCGTCGTTGAGCTCCGCAACCGCCCGGCTTGATGCCGCAACCGCGCACACCTTCGCGCGTGCTGCGCTGTCGCACGTGACGCGAGAGTACCCGCATAAGGTCGATCACATCGTCAGCAGGCGAAGCGATCTGAAAGCGCCGCGCGAGCTTCACCCCGTTTTCTACGGCAGCTTCGACTGGCACTCGTGCGTGCACGGCTATTGGCTTCTGGCGACGTTGCTCCGGCTCACACCTGGGATCCCGGAGGCCGAGCAGGTCGAGGCATTATTTGACGAGCAGCTCACCCCAGGGAAGGTCAGGCGTGAGGTGAGATATCTCGCCCGTCCGTTGTCGGGCACCTTCGAGCGGCCCTATGGGTGGGCCTGGCTGTTGATGCTGGCCGCGGAGCTGGAGCGTCACGAATCGAGTCGGGCGAGACAGTGGCGGGATGCGTTGGCGCCGCTGGCGGAGGCATTCGCCGATCGGTTCCTGGCGTTTCTCCCGAAGGCGACTTATCCGACCCGGGTGGGAACACATTTCAACAGCGCCTTCGCGCTCACCCTCGCCCTCGAGTATGCGGAGATCGCGCGCCATAAGAAGCTGCAGACCGCGCTCACCGCCAAAGCGCGTGAGTGGTACTTCCACGACGCTGATTGCCAGGCGTGGGAGCCGGGTGGCGACGACTTCCTGTCGTCGGCGCTGATCGAGGCGGTATGCATGCAGCGCGTGCTGGGTGCAGCCGAATTCGCGGAATGGTTCGACGCATTTCTGCCGCGACTCGACCAGCGACAACCAGCGACGTTGTTCGTGCCCGCGACGGTAAGCGACCGCAGCGACGGAAAGATCGCGCATCTCGACGGACTCAATCTCAGCCGGGCCTGGTGCTGGCGATCACTGGCTGCTGCCTGGCCGAAGGATGATAGACGGCAAGTCGTCGCGGTCGAAGCGGCGGCGGCTCACGTCGGTGCGAGCCTGCCGCACGTCGCGGGCGACTACATGGGTGCGCACTGGCTGGCGACGTTCGCGCTCCTGGCACTCCTGCGATGACCGAGACCAGCACAAGCGAAGGCAGAATCGAGTCGGACATCACGAGGCGCCTGGCCCTCCAAGCCTTGTTCATCTCCGTGCTCGCCATCGCGATCGGCTACGCCGCTGCGTTCCGACGCGCGGGAACGCCGGTCTGGGCAGCGTGGCTGCTGGCAATCGGAATCCCGGTGGCCCTGGGCGCGATCATGATTCTCGGTGCGACGCGCGGTCGGCGTGGGATCGGGCCGCTCAAGCTGCCGTTTTTGTTCGTGGTGGCGACTCTGGCGATCGGATTTGGCGCTGCGCTGGCGCTGCCTGCAACCGAAGGACCGCTCAGCAAGCTGTGGCTCGGATTACCAGTGCGGGCGGCGATTGTGATCTACGGAGTGGGATTGCTGCCGATCATCGTGTTGCCGATCGCCTACGCGCTGACCTTCGAGAGCCAGACTCTGAGCGCGGAGGATGTCGAGCGGGTGCGCGCAGTCGCGCGCGAGCGCATGCGTCGAGAGGGCGAGACCGGACAGGACAGCGTTGAAAACGAGCGTGGCATATGACGACGAGCGCACCGATTACGGCGCTGCTTCAGGTCTCGCTGCCCAACGCCGCGCGCCCGGCGGTAGTCACCGTCGGCATACTCTACTTCACCGTCATCGTCGGCATCAGCATCTGGGCAGCGCGACGAACGCGAACCGCCAACGACTTTTTCGTCGCCGGGAAAGGCATCGGATTGATCGCCTTGACCGTGGCGTCAGTGTCCGTGTCGGTATCCGGCTTCGCTTTCATTGGCGGGCCGGGGTTCATCTACGCCGTCGGGCTCGGCGCGATGTACATCGTTTTACCGGCGGCGGTCACCAACGTCATGGGCGCGTGGGTGCTGGCAAAACGGATGCGACTGCTCGGCGAAGCGCGGTCACTGATCACCATTCCCGATGCAATCGGCGCGCGCTACCGATCGAGAGCGGCCCAGGGATTGTCGGCTGTCGCCATCCTGGTGGGAATCGTGGGATACATGGCCACCAACGCTCTGGCGATGGGAGTCGTGATCAACGCCATCTTCGACGTCGGGCTCGGCTGGGGAATCTGGATCGGCATGGGAGTGACGCTCGCTTATTCGGCCTCAGGTGGAATTCTGGCCGGCATTTACAATGACGTGTTTCAGGGCACCCTCATGGCCGTCGCCTCGGTATTGGTTTTCCTGTTCGTGCTCGGCTTCGGCGGCGGCCTCGGCGACATCTCTCGTACTATTCTCGCGCACGATCCGGTGCTGCTCGGACCGTGGGGGAAGATCACGCCGCTGGCGGCACTGTCCTTCTTTTTTATCTTCTCGATGGGGTCGCTCGGGCAGCCGCAAGCGGTGCACAAGTACTACATGCTCCGCGATCCGCTGCAGCTCAAATGGTACCCGCTCCTCAAGACCGTCGGTTTGATACTGGTGCTGCTCCTCTATTTCAGTGTCGGAGTCGGCGTGAAGGCATTCGTGCTCGATGGTCGGCTCGCACCGCTCACCAGTCCGGATCAGGCGACACCGGCGCTGCTGCTCAACGTCACGCCGATCGTTCTCGCGGCGCTGGTGTTCTCCGGCGTGGCGGCGGCGACGATGAGCGCCGCGAATTCATTCATCAACATTGGCGCGGCGATCGTCACCCACGACTTGCCGATTGCGTTCGGACGGCGGGTGAAGAACGAGCTGCGCTGGGGCAGAGCAGTTACGGTGCTGATTGCAATCGCAGCAGCGGTGACAGCGCAGCGCTCGGGTGCGATGGTCGCGTTTCTCGGGATTTTCGGCTGGGGGCTTTTCGCGTCCACCCTCGTTCCCGCGCTGGCGGTGGGCCTGAACTGGCAGGGCGCCACACGGAGCGGCGCGATGGCGTCGATAGCCACCGGCCTCGTCGTCACGCTGGCGCTGGAAACCGCCGCCTACTTCAAGGTCTTCACATTCCCCGCTGGTGTGACTGCATCGGCGGTGGCGATGGTGGCGTCGTTCCTCGTTTTCTTCGTCGTGTCGTGGCTGACCCGCAGGCGCGCAGCCGGGGAGCTCGATCCGGATGTCCGACTCGTCATGGAGCTCTGAGCGCTCGAACTACTCGGTCGCCGACTTCTTTTCCTGTTCGCCGGTCATGACGCGAACACTCTTGATGTTGACGAACTCGCGGATGCCGAACTCGCCCAGCTCGCGGCCGAAGCCTGAGTTCTTGACCCCGCCGAAAGGCAGGCGCGGATCGGATGCCACCATTCCATTGATGAAAAGCAGGCCGGACTCGACATCCGCGACAAAGCGATCCCGCTCCGCGTCATCGCGCGTCCACGCCGACGCGCCGAGTCCGAAGCTGGTGTTGTTGGCGATGCGGATGGCATCGGCGAGGTCCTTTGCCTTGAAGACCGATGCAACCGGGCCGAACAGCTCGTCGTGGGCCGCGGGTGCATCGCCCGGAATGTCGGCGAGCACCGTCGGCGCGTAGTAGAAGCCGCCGTCTCGATCGATCTTCTTGCCCCCGGTCAGGAGCCGCGCGCCCGCCGCCACCGATTTCCTGACCTGCGCGTCGAGATCTTCGCGAATGGCGCTCGTCGCCAGCGGTCCCAACTCGGTGGCTTCATCCATCGGATCACCGACGCGAACGGCGGCGACGCGGGCGACGAACTGCTTTACGAAATCATCGTAGATGCGCTCGTGAATGATGAAACGCTTCGCGGCAATGCACGACTGGCCGTTGTTAATCATTCTCGCCGTGACGGCGGTCGAGAGAGCCGCCTCGAGGTTAGCGCTCGGCATCACGATGAACGGATCGCTGCCTCCGAGCTCGATGACTGATTTCTTGAGATTGCGGCCGGCGGTACCGGCGACCGCACGCCCCGCACCTTCACTCCCGGTCAGCGTCACCGCGGCAACCCGCGAGTCGGCGATGATTCCCTCGACCGCATCAGTTCCGACGAGCACAGTCTGGAATGCATCGCCAGTGAATCCCGCGCGGCGCAGCACATCTTCGATGGCGAGCGCGCACTGGGGAACGTTCGAGGCGTGCTTCAGGATGCCGACGTTCCCCGCCATCAACGCCGGCGCCGCAAATCGAAATACCTGCCAGAACGGAAAATTCCAGGGCATGATGGCGAGGACGACGCCGAGCGGCTGAAACGCGACCCAGCTATTCCCACCTTCCATCTCGACGGGCACGTCGGCAAGAAAACGCTCGGCGTTCTCCGCGTAGTAGCGGCAGGCGGTGGCGCACTTTTCGGCTTCGGCCATCGCGGCCTTGATCGGCTTGCCCATCTCGAGCGTCATCAGCTTTCCAAGCTCGCGGCACTCGGCCTCGAGCAGCTCCGCCGCGTTGAGCATCCAGGTTGACCGATCTGCGAACGATGTGCGCCGGTGCTTCACGAAAGCGGCGGCAGCGCGGTCCAGGGTCTCGTTGATGCGGGCGGGTGGATAGGCCTCGAATGGCCTGACTGTTTTTCCGGTGGCCGGATTGATCGTGGCTATGCTCATCACGACCAAGGCTTCACTTACTGTGCCGCAACTCGCTTTTTGGAATCCGAAGCCTGGGGTGTTTCGGGTCACTGAGGTCCATCTGGTCCCACGGCACCTCGTACACCGAGTACATCCTCCCCCGGAGCGATTTGTGGATCGGCCTGATGAGCGTCCAGGCGGAAAGCCTGTCGATCAGCGCCGACGTCCCAACGAGATAGCCCTCGACGAGACACCCGTTGTCAGTGCGCTCGACCCTGAACTCCTCGATGCGGCCCACGTTTTCACCGTTCACGTCGCAGACTTTTTTCCCGAGCAGGAGCTCGGCGTTGAGCTCGATCATTCTTCCTCCTCCTTGCCGCCGCCCGGGATGCGCTCGATGATGTGCTTCGCCACCCAGATCTCCCAGTCCAGCGCGCCGGTGTCACGGGCCTTCACGTCGAGCTTGACATCCTTGCCGACCGTTTCGACCCTCGACCAGGGAATGCGCACCGCTGCATCGCGCTTGGGACCCCACAGACCGGCGAGACGGGTGGCAAGCGCGGCGACCGACGGGTGGATCCGCATCCACAGGGTATTTCCGCCGACGAGGATATGGGTGATCCGTGGCTGGCTCCGCTCGCCAACGTGCATCACCAGTCCACTGACGCGACCCATCGCGCAGTTCTCCCTGTCGGTCAGCTTCTTGTCGAGAACATCCCGGACGAGCTTCACATCAGCCTCCGATGATTTCCAGCGGAATGGATATGATCGCCAGCACGAATGAAATCAGGACGACGATCGCCACGACTGAATTACTCAACCAGCCGTTGCGGTGCTTGCCGAGGTAAATCGGATCGTTCATCAGGAAGAGAAACGGGACGATTGCCAACGGCAGTGTCGCCGAAGTCAGCGCCATCGACATCACCGTCACCTTGATCGGGTCGATGCCGAGCAGCAGCGGAATCGCTCCAAGCAGAATGATGATGGTGTAAACGAAAGCGAAGCGGGCATCGCGCGAGGGGTCGAGGTCCTCGCCCCAGCTCCAGCCCAGGCCCTGGGCGAAGAAGTATGCGATGGCGAGCGAAATCTCGAGCGCGGCGCCGAGGCAGGCGAAGAGCATCGAGAACGCGAACAGGTAAAACCCCCATTTGGTGAGCGCGGGGGTCATCAGCAGCGCGGCCTGCTCGAATTTCTCGACGTCGATTCCGCGCGGCTGAAGCGAGAGTGCTGCGGCGACGAGCACAGCCATCGAAAGAAAGCCGCCGAAAGTCATTCCGAATCCGGCGATGATGCGATTCATCGGGATGTAGCTCTCGTCCCATTTGTCTTCGATTGCGCCCGAGGAATAGAAGTACATGAGGTACGGTGAAATCGACGCGCCGAGGATGCTCACCGCGATGAATCCATATTTTGCCTTCTGGTCGCCGGGCATCGTCGGCAGGAATCCATGCGCGAGATTTCCCCAGTCGGGGTGCAGCTTCACCGCCGCGACCGCGAAGGAGATGGTTACAAGACCGAGCAGCGACGCGCCGTTCTCGATAAGACTGAAGGTGCCCTTCCACATCAGGAGCCAAACCATGATCGAGACCGGAAGTGCCCACCACCGGAAGCCGATTCCACTCAGGATCTGGAGCGAAAGCCCAATTCCGCCCAGCTCCGCGACCAGGACGAGGAAGGCCACGGCGACAATGCCGAGCATCACGATCGAGAAGAATGGAAATCCAAATCGTTCGCGGGTGGCATCGACAATGGTGTGCTTGCTCACCGCCGACAGGCGGCCCGACATCTCGACGAGAAAGATCAGGCAGATCGTTCCGAGCAGAATCGCCCACAGAAGCTTGTAGCCGTAGTTCGCGCCCGCCTGCGCGGCGGTGACAACCGACCCGATCTCGAGGAATCCTCCGACGCTGGTAATGATGCCGAGGGTCAGCTGGAGAATCTTTTTCACTGTTTCGACTCCGCGCTGTCGGCGAACTGCTTCACGAGCGTTTCATCGGCGATCAGCGAATCGAGCTGCTGTCTGAAACCGGTAGAGTTCTTGGCGGCAACGAGTGCGGCCATCTGTCCGATGTGGCCGCGGCTGCGCGTCAACACACTGGCCAGCGATGCCGTATCGACACCCGGGACCGGAGCCTTCAAGAGATCAGTGCCCAGCTTGAGCAAGGTTTGCTGGGAGACTTCCAGAGTCTGGCGGGTGTACTTGTCGGGCGTGGTGTGCTGGAGCCAGGCATCTGCCGCCATCCGCGCTGTCGCAACCCACGACAGTGCGGAATCGAGCTGCTCGGCGGGTGTCGGAGGCTTGCACGCAAAAAGAAAAACCAACGGGACGACGAGGAGCCGTTTCAGGCGCATGTGATTTACATTGTCTGCCTATGCCAAAAAGCCATCTGTCGGGACTCATTATTACACTTTTCGTGCTCGCCGGTTTTGACACTGCCTGCGGCCAATCGCAGGCGGGCACCGCGCAAAATCTCACGCAGCCGCCGCCGGCGCCGCGTGAGTTCAGGGGAGTGTGGATCGCGACGGTTGGAAACATCGACTGGCCATCGCAGCGCGGACTCTCGACCCAGGAGCAGAAGGACGAGCTGGTCGGAATTCTCGATCGTGCCGCGGCATTGCACCTCAACGCGGTGATCTTCCAGGTGAGGCCGGCCGCCGATGCGCTTTATGCATCGCCTTACGAGCCGTGGTCCGAGTACTTGACCGGACAAATGGGGAAGGCGCCGAGTCCATGGTACGATCCGCTGGAGTTCGCGGTGAACGAGGCTCACCGCCGCGGGCTCGAGCTCCATGCATGGTTCAATCCCTACCGTGCGCGTCATCCATCGGCGAGATCGCGGCCGTCCGCCAATCACATCAGCGTCACCAATCCCGAGCTGGTGAAACGCTACGGCGACATGCTGTGGATGGATCCGGGCGAGCCCGAGGTCATGGACCGCACCATCCAGGTCATACTGGACGTGGTGCGCCGGTATGACATCGATGGCGTCCACATCGACGACTACTTCTATCCGTACAAGGAGAAAGACCGCCGCGGGCGGGTGATCGATTTTCCCGACGCGACGAGCTGGCGGAAATACGTGCGGGCCGGCGGGAGGCTTTCGCGCGGCGACTGGCGCCGCTCGAATGTCGACAGCCTCATCCATTCGGTGTACGTGCGCATCAAGGCCGAAAAGCCATGGGTAAAGTTCGGAATCAGCCCATTCGGCGTGTGGCGCCCGGGATATCCGTCCATCACCGCCGGAAAATTCGATTCCTACGAGGAGCTGTACGGCGACTCGAGAAAGTGGGTGCTCAATGGCTGGGGAGACTACTTCACGCCGCAGCTGTACTGGCCGATCGATCGTCCCGATCTGAGCTACCCCGTTCTGTTGCAGTGGTGGGTGGAGCAGAACGCGAAGGGCCGCAACATCTGGCCGGGAAATTATCTGGACAAAGTCGACGGCTCGTCTACCGGATGGCCGGCGCAGGAGATTCTCGATCAGATCGCCGCGACGAGGGCACAGCGGGGGGCGACGGGCAACGTGTTCTTCAGCATGCGATCGTTCATGTTCGGACACGAGAATCTGCCGGAGAAACTCGTCGCCGGCCCGTACGCGAGTGAGGCGCTCGTCCCTTCGTCGCCATGGTTGGATAGCGTACCTCCGGCAACTCCGGTGGTGCGCGTCGCGCGTGACGCAACAACGGGCGCGGTGAGCGTCTCGCTCCAGCCGCAGGGTTCGGAAGCGCCGTGGTTGTGGCTGATCCGAACGCGGGTCGGATCCGACTGGACCACCGATGTCGTTCCCGGCTTGCAGCGTTACTACGCGCTGCAAAAAACCGCCAGCGGCGTCACGGCGGACGAGCTGGCGGTTTCGGCAATCGACCGCACCGGCAACGAGAGCGTGCCGGCACTGGTAGGACTGGTGACTACTTCACAGTGACTTCCTGCATCATCCCGTGCGCGAAGTGCGGCTTGCCGTCCTTTGCGTCCGGTATGAAACAGAGAAAGAGGTAGTTGCCCGGCGCAAAGTCCGCCGTGAAATACTCGGTGAGGCCTGTCTCCATCCCGGCCACTCCGCCCAGCGCCTTGCCCGGCGGGGGTCCTTCCATCTTACCCATCCACTTCATGAAATCCGCTGCGGAAACTCCGGGAGCGAGCTGAACGAGCTCGATCTCGTGGGTCTGCGGTCCAGCGTTGTGGACTTCGATGGTGCGGGTGCCCGCGGTAATCGGGGCGGACAGCTTGAAGTTGTAATCGAAGAGATCGAGCCTGGTGTCCGCCTTCACGCTCGTTGCGGTCGCCCCTTTAGCCGGTTCGACCTTGAGGGCGCGTACCATCCCCTTGGTGAAATGCGGTGGTCCGTCGATGTCCACGAAGCAGATCAGAGCGTAATTGCCGGGCTCGAGATTCATCGTCGCATTTGCCTCGAGACCGGGCACCGGTGCGTTGGGACCGCCCATCTCTTTCACCCACGCCGGCGGCGGGCCGGGATTGGCGAGAGCCGCGCGCAGATCATCGACCGTCTTGCCGTCGGTGAGCTTCAGCACTTCCATGTGGTGCAGCGCCGGTCCCTTGTTCAGGAATTTGAACTCGGTGAGTCCAGCGGGAATGACGTCGGGAGCCTCGAATTTGAAATCTTCACCGATAACGTGCACGACGTTGGCGGCGGTTGGTGCGGACGCCACCCTGGGCGTGGCCGGGTGCGAGCTCGCGTAAGTCCGGGCTGCGAGCGTTACAACTGCTGCTGCGGCGATAAGACCGACAATGGTCGTCGCTTTTGCCATGAAAACAACTCCTCCAATGACAGTTCTTGGTTTAAGGCGACACATTTTGTCGGTCGTCCGCCGCGCTGTCAACAGAGAATTCCGTGCGTCTCCAGAAGCAGGGACTTCACCTTGAGTGCATCCCCCGTAGCCGCGCCAAGCGCGGTGTTGTCGAAGATGCACCACACCCGCGCGCCAGCGACCGCAGCTTCCTCGAGACGGGTCGCGACGCCCTCCAGAATCTCCGGCGAGTACGCCGAGTAGTAGACGCGGGGCGAGCCGTGGAGGCGATAGTAAACGATGTCGGCACATCCAGCCGGCTCCGCGGCCGCGGGAACGCGAGCGGGGTCGGCCGCCACGCGCGCGATCCTGTACTCGCTCAGAATCGATTCGGCGTCCGCTCCGAACCACGTCTCGTGGCGGGGCTCGAAAACGACATCCCCCTGAAAGCGCGACCGCAGCTCAGCGAAGAAATCACGCGCGACCTGTGAATCGAAGGCGAAGCTCGGAGGCAGCTGTACCAGCACCGGACCTCTCTTGGCGCCGAGTCCCGATGTCTCATCGAGGAACCCCTCCAGCTCCGGCACCGCTCCAACGAGCCGGGCGGCGTGGGTGATCGTCTTTGGAAGTTTTACCGCGAATCGGAAGGAATCGGGAACCGACGCTGCCCACCGTTCGTAAGTCGAAAAACGGTGCGGGCGATAGAAACAGGAGTTGATCTCGACGGCGTTAAAGAGCGTTGCATAGCGCTGCAAATGCGTCCCGTCGGCACTGAACCGGTCGGCGTGCTCGCGGCGGATGTTCCACCCGGCGACCCCCAGGAAGACGGTGACGGAAGACGATTGTGGAATATCGCTGTGCAGCATCCTAGCTTGTGGCTGAGAGTATGAATCGACGACCGAACAGCTACGCACCCGGCGCGCCAACCTGTGCGCTGGTGATCGCAGCGATGGTGCTCACGGGGTGCGCGCACAGCTCCAGCGCGCTTCACGCCCGCCGTCACGTCAGCTATTGGGAAGCCCTCGCGGAGCTTCACCCGGCGGACGCGGTCGCTACCGCGCGCACCGATTCCGAGAAGGAGTTTGCGGAAGCACTCGGCAGCCTGATGAACGGGGAGATAGAAAAAGCGGAGAGCCGCTTTGGAAAGCTTCGTTCCACGGCAACCGACACGACAATCCGCACCGGGTCGAGGGTGATCTACACCGCGACTCTCCAATACCAGGAGAAGTGGGCCGATCTGGCCGCGCTCAAGAACGAGCCGACTCCGTTCTACATCGATCGGTCCGATCGCGCGAACATCGAGCTCTGGGCCGAGGCTTTCAAGAACCTGCCGCCAAAGACCTTTACGTTTCGATCGCCGGTGACGCGATTGATAATGTCGATGTCGGCGGTCGGAACGCCTCTGGTCCCGGTCACCATTGCCGGCAGGGAATACAACTTCTGGCTCGACACCGGCTCCAGCCTGACGATGCTGGCGTCGGACGTCGCGCGCGACCTGAAAATCACGTCGCTCGTCGACGATACGCTGGAGATCGTGACCAGCACAGGCAGAGTAAAAGCGAGTCCGGCGGTGGTGCCCCAGCTCCAGATCGGCCAACTCGTGATTCAGAACGCGCCGACGATGATCGTCGACCAATCCATGATGCAAATGCGGGAGCCGCGGCCGATCGATCGCGCCGCTCCGGTGAAGATCGACGGCATCATCGGATTCGACATCATCAGGCAGCTGGATCTGGAGATGGATTACGGCGACGCGATCATACGGCTGCGCAATCCTTCGACGGCACGCCGAGACTCCGAGCGGAACATGTTCTGGGTTGGACTTCCTGTCGTGGAGCTGACGAGCGCCGACGGCATTCCGCTTCATTTCGGTTTGGACACGGGCGCGCAGGTGACCTTCGTTACGGAGACGTTGCTCGACAAGCTGCAGCTCTCGCCCGCCCGCACCGAGAGCAGGCGGGTTGGCGGGCTGGGGGGCGAGATATCCCTGCGTGCACCGGTGCTGCCCGACCTCAGAGTCATGGTCGGAAATTTTCCTATCCTGTTCCGCGGCGCGGTTGTGCGGGCTCCCGTGTATCAGGTCCTCGCTTCGCTCGATGGCGTTCTCGGCGGCGACGTGTGGAACAGCGGAATCGTGCGCATCGACATGACCAACGGGATTTTCGCGGTTCGGAGAGCGCACTCGCCGTTCTAATTGGTTAGGTTGGTACCTAACATGGCAACCCGGGAATCTCTAATCGTCGAAGCCGCGGTGACACCGCGCTTCGACATTTTTTACGCGCTTTACACGTTGAGCGCCGATACGAGCTCCGCGCTCGACGAGTGGAAAGAGGCGGCGAACCGAAGGTTGTCGTCCGGCTTCAGTGCCGTCGCGAACCGGCTGGCGCCGCTACCAATCTTCTGGCCGCTCCTGGCCGATGCATTACAGTCGATGCCCGGCGAAATCTCCTTCGACGCGATCGTCAAATTCCTGAAACAGATTCCGCCATCGACGCTGCAGCGCGACGTTCTGTCCGGAGTCTTTCACGACACCGCAGCGGTCGACGCGCTGCTCGCGTCTCGTCGAACCCTGAAGCAGGTCCTGGGCGATGAGGATCTGCACGGCGCCGAGCTGGCGCGGCATTTCGGGTTGCGGCCCTACAACTCGGACTCGCCGCCGGTCAAAGCCATCGCTTACCTGCTGAACGAACCCGACGCGTATCGAAGCGACCTGGTGTCGGCGCTGCAGCTTTTCTGGGAAGATGGATTTGGCGAAGACTGGAGCTCGATCGTGCCGGAGCTTCACGCCGAAGCGGCGCACCTTCGCAGGTCGGGTCGCGGGGCAACACCGAAAGCACAGTTGGAAAGGCTCGATCTTCCGGTCTCGTTCGATGATCGCGCCCGGGAGATTCGCCCCAGGGTGGGATCGCCAGTCCGATACAGCCGCATCGATCGTTGCTACGTCGTACCATCCGGGTTCAACACCAGGAAGTGGTGGGCGAAGTACGAGACGAAAGATGGAACGCTCACGGTTTACCTTCCGGCGCTCGTGGATGTCCGTCTCTCGAGTGGGATCGCTCAGGAAAAGGTGGAGCGCGGTGTGCGCGCGGGTCGCGCTACAGAGATCAATGCTGAATCGGTCTTTCGCGCGCTCGGTGACACTACGCGTTACGCGATTGCGTCGATCCTCGCGCGCGCACCGACGACGTCCGCCGAGCTGGCGCGGAGTCTCAAGGTATCGAAGCCGACGATAACGCATCACGTCCAGACGTTGCGGGCGGCGGGACTCCTGGACGAAAAAACCGCCGGTAGCTCGACGAAGTTGACGCTCAGCCGGGAGACATTGGCGGCACTCTCGGCCGCCGCGCTCGAGCAGCTGTTCGACTCGACCAGCGATTTGGCGCTCTCCACGACCCGGAAACGTCGCCCCAGATAATCGCGGCTGGTCAATTTTTCGGGCATGGCCGGCGGGTTCCACCACGCCGCGCCCGCGATTTCAGCGGGTCAACCCCCCTTCCAACCTCAACCCAAAAGAAACCCGGCGGGTTTGACGGTAAAAAAAGAATCCGTAAAAAACCCAGAATCTTTTAAACCCTTTTCACGTAGGGTGAGTCTAAGAAGCAGAGACCGGAACGAACTCCGGCTGCAGGGATGGAGCTACTGGTTGAGCTTGTAGGACGGGTGGGCCACCAGTAGCCAGCCCCGTACCCCTAAAAAGGTACGGGGTTTTTCTTTTCCTCTCATTGATTCGCCGGCTCCGGATAGCCGGTGTCCATGATCGCGAGCCACCGTCCACCGTCACGTCGCCACATCGTGACGTATCTGCCGTGACCGAGCTCTTTGCCCGCATCGGCTGCGCGTCTGCTCGTCACCCAGTACCGGCCGGTCGTCGCGCCGATGTTGCCGCCGCTGTACACATACGCCTCGGCCGGCTCCCAATTGAGAGTGCTGGTGGTGTCGGAGATGTTCGGCAGGTCGAACTGTCTGATTGCATCGTGGCCGCGCACCATGTTGCCGCGATAGCGGATGCGGATGGCGTCGCTCGCATAGAATGACATCCATCCATCGATACCGCGGGCGTGAGTCGCAACCGCAAAATCGCGGTCGGCCTGCAACAGCGATGCTTCCGTTGCGGCGCCGGCTCCTCCGCTATTGACCGTCGCGCATCCCAGGGTGAGTGCGAGCAATGCGCCGCCGCTAACTCCTTTGTGCATGTAACCTCCGTGTTTGCGTGTCGTGACTGCGCCAGCAACCTACCGCCACTTTCACCGTCCATATGTCAACGCTAGGTTTGCGGTTCGTCAAATAACTGATATCACTCTGACGGAGTGAACATGGCTGATGCTTTCGCGCCGAACCTCCTGGCTGGCAAGCACGCACTCATTACAGGCGGCGGAAGCGGGATCAACTTCGCCATCGCGAAGCGGTACGCCGCCAGCGGCGCCGCGGTTTCGGTGATCGGCCGCACCAAGGAAAAGCTCGACGCAGCTTCCAATGAAATCCGCAAAGCCGGCGGGACCGCGGCCGGCTATCCGTGCGACGTGCGCGACTATGACGCCCTCGCTGCCGCGATCAAAGCCGCGCGCACCGCGACGGGAGAGCTCGATCTCGTCGTCTGCGGTGCCGCCGGGAATTTCCCCGCCCCGGCGCTCGGGATGTCCGCCAACGGCTTCAAGGCGGTCATCGACATCGATTTGCTCGGCACCTTCAACACCTGCCGCGCGGCGTTCGAGCATCTGAAACGGCCCGGCGCGTCGATCATAAACATCTCCGCGATGCAGGCCTTCACGCCGACACCGATGCAGGCCCACGTCTGCGCGGCAAAAGCCGGCGTCGACATGCTGACGAAGTGCCTGGCGATCGAGTGGGGTGTCGAAGGAGTGCGCGTCAACTCGATTGCACCTGGTGCAGTCGACGACACCGAAGGAATGCGCCGCTTGGCGCCGTCTCCGGAGATCCGCCAGCAGCTCACCCGCGCCATCCCGGTCAAACGGTTCGCGACGAAGGACGAGATCGCCGACCTCGCACTATTTCTTTCCAGCGATGCCGCGCGCTTCATCACTGGCGCCGTCGTCGTCTGCGATGGAGGCCAATCCATCGCCGGACTCGGCATGGCGATGATGGCGGCCATGAAGCCGCGCGCGTGACCGACCTCCGACGTTTGGCGATCTTCTGCGGCTCCAACCCGGGTGCACGCCCGGAATACGAAGCAGGCGCGCGCTCGCTGGGCAAAGCTCTCGTCGAGCGGGGGATCGGCGTGGTTTACGGCGGCTCGAGCGTCGGACTGATGCAGGTTCTCGCTGAAACGATGCTCGAGGAGGGCGGCGAGATCATCGGCGTGATTCCTAAAATGCTGGTCGAGCGCGAGGTAGCCAATACGGCGCTCGACGATCTTCGGGTCGTCGGATCGATGCACGAGAGGAAGGCGATGATGGCCGAGCTCGCGGACGGCTTCGTCGCCCTGCCGGGCGGGATCGGCACCCTGGAGGAGTTTTTCGAGATCTGGACGTGGGCACAGCTGGGCGTGCACGAGAAGCCGTGTGGGCTCCTGAACATCGCCGGCTACTACGATCCCTTGCTCGCGTTTCTCGACGGAGCCGTTGAAGAGCGATTCGTCCGCCAGATCCACCGCGACATGGTCATAGTGGAGAGCGAGCCGCGCGCACTGCTCGACCGGTTTGCGAACTACGAGGCGCCGCGGGTGGTGAAATGGCTGAACGCCGGAACCATCTAGTTCCAGGTCATCTCGTCAATCGACCGTGGCCAATCTTCCCTGAGCAGCCGGGAAAGCGCGCGATCAGCGAGGAGGCGGCCGTCCGTCTGGCAGCGCGGGCAATAGTTTGTCTCGTTGTCAGCGTATCGAATGCGCTGCACCGGCGTCCCGCAGACCGGACACGGCTTGCCAAATTTTCCGTGCACGGCCATCTCGTCGCGAAATGCGGTCACTCCTGTCGGGAAATCGCCTTTCGCTTCCTGCCGCAGCCGTTCTGTCCACTCGAGAAGCACCTCGCGGGTGGCATGGAGCAGCGTTGAGATCTCGTCGTCGGTGAGCTTGCTGGTGTGCTTGATGGGAGAGAGTCGGGCACGGTGGAGAATCTCGTCGGAGTAGGCATTCCCGATCCCGCTGAAGAGTCGCGGATCAGTGAGCGAGCGCTTGAGGGTGTGATTCTCGCGCCGCAGTCTCTCCGCGAACTGGTCCAGCGTCGCATCAAGAACCTCGAGCCCGCCCCGCTCGAATTGCTCCAATGCCTTCTTCCCTCTCACCAGCCACAGCGATGCTCGGCGCTTCGTACCAGCTTCGGTGAGGATCAGCGTGCCATTGGAGAAATCGAACGCCGCGAGCCCGATCTTTCCCGGAACCTTTGCTCCGGCCGGGACCCAACGCAGCCGCCCGGCGATCATCAGATGAATTACGAGAAACAGGTCGTCGTCCAGCTCGAGGACGATGCGCTTTCCCATCCTCCGTATTCCGGTGACACGTTTGCCATTCGCAGCACTGAGCGGCGGATCGACCGATCTCAGCAGGAATGGCTTGGGAATTCGAATCCGCTCCAGAGTCTGGCCGACGGTCCGCGCTTCCAGCGCCTCGATGTAGACGGTAATGTCCGGTAGCTCGGGCATCGCACAGCGTCGTCAGCGACGACGGTCACCCATTGCGGCGAGCAAGTAGCTCAGATTGGCCGTACCGTCCATGATCGGCTCGTTCGTCGAGTAGTCGCCGACGTCGTCGTGATAGACGATGAATCCGGTGTTGAACGGGGCGTACTCGTCCGGATCGTGGAGGCTGATGCCGCGAAGATTGTGGTAAATCGAAGAGTAGACTGGGCCGTCGAGCATCGCCCCGGTCAGCTCGACCTTCAGCTGATCGGCGACGACGGAATGGGGAGTGCGAGCGAACACTCCGTCGTGCGGTAGCCCGATCACCATCGATACTCCCCACGGATTGGTACCGAACAGCCAGTCCAGCGCGGCCTGTTCGTATTCGCGGAACTGATTGTCGCCCGTCATGCGTCGATACAGGTACGCCTGGGTCGCAAACGAGGCCATCAGGTTGTTGGAGCACCAGATGAACGGAATTCCAATGCGAAACCCGTTGTCAGCGCGCCGGATCACTGCTGCCAGTCCGCGCTTGTAGTAATCGGCGACGATTCTTCGATCGGCCGCGGTCGCGTTGCGCCAGATCTCGTAGTGACCGTTGTTGTGCCACGGAAACCACTGATAGTGTTTGGCGGTGTCCGCGCCCATCCACGGCGTGACCGGCTCACGCGACGCATAATCGAGCGCGTCCTTCAGGTAGGCCCGGTCGCGAGTGAGCGCGTAGAGCTCCGCCGCGGCGAGCTCCATGTCGTCGACCCAATTGTCTTCTTCGTAGTAGTACGGCGCGTGACCGGGCGCGCCCTGACACACCCCTGGATATTTCTTGCCCACCGCGTAAGCCGCGAACGCCTTCTGCCGCAGCTTGCTCGCGAAAACCGGATCGCTCGTGCCGTAGATCATCGACGCCAGCGCAAAGGCCGACGCGTACTTCCCAGCCGTTGACGCCTTGCCGTCCGACCTGTTCTTGTACTTGAACAGTCCCTGCGGCTTTCCGGTGCACGGATAGACGGGACGCTCCTTGCCTTTTCCCCAACCGTAATCCGCCGAATCATGTGGCGGAATGTCCCAGTACGTATGATCGCGGTCGTCGCCGAGCTGGTTGTATATCTCGGAATCGTCGGGGAACATTCGCACCAGCCACTGGAGACCGTGACGCGCTTCGTCGAGGATGTCGGGGGTGCCATTGGGCCCGGGAAGACCGCGTGAATCGAACTTGTCGGCGAATGATTTCGGGTGATCGCGATACGCCATCAGCATCACGTACGTCGCGTTGGTCGACGTCATGACGTACTGGAGGTAGTCAGACGCGTCCGCCCAGCCCCCGGTGACAGGAATGAATTTCCCTTCACGCACCGGATCATCCACTACGATTCCGTCGTGGGTGTGCACGACGGTCTTGAATAAAGGGTTGTAGCCGGAGCGCTGCTCTCGCATGTAGTACAGCAGGGTGTCAGCGGCGCCGGCGTAGGCGTCGGCGCGAATGCGAACTGTCGGAGATACCACGCCGGCCGCCGAGACACGGTACTCCCCGGGCGATTTCAGCGACGAGAAGTCGAGGCGGTAGTTCGCCGCGCACGGCCCGAACGGCTTTGCTGCGACAGCCGATCGCTTCAGTACCTCGCGACCGCCGGCGTCGGCAACGGTGAATTCGCGAACCTCGATTGGGGTCAGCGAGCACAACACCGCGACCTTGGGGGCATCGGGCAGGTAGCCAAGCTGGTTGACCCTGATTGCCGGTGCGGTCGGAGGCGCCGATCCGCCGATTACCTGCGCAAAAATCAGAAGTGCGATCGAATTCATGGCGTCAGAGAATTAGGGAAGCGAATCGAGAACGCGGCGTTTCCCGAACGGGTCGATGTCGAAGGAAATCGCTCTTCCTTTGCCCGACACCGCGCCCCGCACGGTCGCCAGTGCCGTGTAATAATCCAGATACTTGAACGACGAGATGTAACCTCCCACAAACTCGTACTTGCTGACGGCGTCGCGCCACTGCGCCATCTCGTCGGTGACCGCCACATAGACGTATGGCTGAAAGGACTCCGCGTCTTCCCAATTGTCGGCGTAATACACACCGCGAATGCCACGATGCGGCGGATGCGCGGTCACAACACCTTCCAGCGATGCCAACAATACCGCGTCCTGAACGATCAGGCTGGTATTGGTGTGGTCCTTGTGAATGCTGTGGGGCCAATGCGTGATGATATACGACGGCTTTACCGTACGAATCACGTCGGCGACGTATCGCCTCGCCTCCTCGTCGTTCGGAATCTCGCCGTCCTTGTAAGGAGCGAAGATCGCTTCCGCGCCGATCACCGAGTCGGCAGCCAGGGCTTCGCGTCTCTTCTGTACGCCATAAGCGGCGGGCGACATGCGCGGATTTCCACCCTCGCCGAGGGTCATATGGAGGATGACGATGCGATCCCCGAGCTTGTGCTGTTTGATAAGCACCGCGCCGGCCGTCAGCTCCATGTCGCCAGCGTGCGCTCCGACCGCGAGGATGGTCCGCCGCGAAGTCGCACTCGCTGTCGTCTGCGACGCGGCGGTGCCGGCTGCGCACGCCAGTATCGCGTAGAACACGACTCGGAGTAATCGAAGGTTCATCGGCTCAAATGTCGCGCGAGACCAGAGCGCGCGCAAAATACTCCCGGGCAGCGTCCATATCGGCGGCGCGGAAGTAGTCCTGCCCGAGTGTCAGAGCGCCTTCGAGCGCAAGCGAGGTGAGCTTGGCCGCGAGATCTCTGATCTCCGCGTCTGCCAGACCCATCCGCCCGGCTCGGTCGAGCAGCTCCGCGCTTGGCGTGCCCATCAACTCCGCCGCGCGTCGGGAGTGCGGCTCCGAATAAACGAGCCCGGCGACGAACACCACCGGCGCGGCGAGTGAGGCGATCTCGATAGTATCGGCCGAGCGCAGCTCGAAGAATTCTTTCGGCCGGACCTCGGGGAAAAGGGTGGAGAGGTGAAACAGCCAGTCTTCGCGGGATAGTCGCGGATCATCCAGGCGAGCTCGAAACGAACCGTAGCCCGACGATGGTGAATCGTTGCGCATGTAACCGGCGTCGAGCGCGAAATCGAGATACCGTCGCGCGGGATCCGCAGCCTCATAAATGATTCCTGTGCGCGATGGGTCGAGGGTGCGCCACAGATACGAACGATAGCTCGCCCAATCGGTGCGCTGCGAGGCGTACTGCCTCGAGTTCGCGAACAGCGCCACCACGATTGGCGCGAGCGCATTCAGTAGCCGCCACCGAGTCTCCGGCTCCTCGCCACGCTCGACATTGATCTGCAGCGCCGCCGTTTGGCGCATCATCCGGACTCCCGACGGTCCGATCGACTCGAAGTATCGGGTCATTCCCGTATACCGCTCGCGATGCAGCTGCAGCGGTACGGCGTCGATGTCGTTGTATGGATCGACGCCCCGCGCGACGAGATCGATTTCTTCGTCGTCCATCGCCTCGCCCAGAACGGCGACGAGATCCTGGGCTTCAGCGATTGCTGCTGCGGCAGTCCGGAACGGCGCAGTGCTGATCTCGATCTGGCCACCCGGCTCGAACGAGATCACCGCGCTCGTCCGCGTCCGCCACGATGACGGGTCGTCGCCATTGCGCTGCTCGATCCATCCGGAGCGACGACCCAGCTCCATGAGGATGCTGCCTGTCGAAGGATCGCTGTCGAGAGCCGGCAGCGCTGGACGTCGGGCCGAGCGTGTGATCGGAAGCAGCTCCAGCTCGAGGCCGACCGCGTTGGGCGTAGCTGATTTCGACGGCGCGAAGAGCCGCCGCCGGATGTCGTCCAGCAACATCGCCTCAGTGAGGCTCACGCTCGCCCGTCAGGTGATCACGCGCGCCAGCGCGAGAGCAAATGCGCCGTCGCTCGCCGGCATCCACTTCTCGATCTTCA
>Ga0070681_10001207_pt1 | contig 22475 bp, 25 predicted proteins | sample KBSC83BmetaG_FD_65650 | JGI IMG/M metagenome (GOLD analysis project Ga0070681, IMG submission 65650) | Corn rhizosphere microbial communities from Kellogg Biological Station, Michigan, USA - KBS C8-3B metaG | ecosystem: Host-associated > Plants > Roots > Rhizosphere | place: USA: Michigan...
AATCTCGCCAAATGGCTGATCCCGACCTTCGGCTGGCAATCGACCTTCTATGTCGGCGGCGCCGTGCCGCTGCTCTTCGTCATCGTCGCGGCGTTCTATTTGCCGGAATCGGTGCGCTATCTCCTGCTCCACAACAAGGCGATGGAGCAGGCCGCCGCGATCATGCGCCGCATCGTGCCCGACCGGAACTTCCTCGCCGGCACGCGCTTCACCCTGGAGCCGCAGCTGCACGGCATCACCGTGAAGCATCTCTTTACCGACGGCCGAGCCTATCCGACGGCGATGCTGTGGATCGCCTTCGTGATGAACCTCTTCATCCTCGTCTATATGATCTTCTGGATGCCGACCCTCTTACGCGAGGCGGGACAGCCGCTCAACGTCGCCATCACCGTGACGATCATGTATGGGATCGGCGGCATCGTCGGCGGACTGGTCACGGGCTTCATCGCCGACCGCATCGGCTCGCTGCCCAAGGTGCTCGCAGTCGCCTATGTCGGGGCGACGATCTTCATCATCGTCGGCGCCTTTTCCGTGCACGAGACCGCGATCCTCTATCCGGCGATGTTCCTGACGGGGTTCAGCATCAATGGCGGCCAGCCCTGCCTCAACACCATCGCCGCCACGTTTTACCCGACCGCGATCCGCGCCACCGGCATTGGCTGGGCCTTGGCCGTTGGGCGCATCGGCGCGGTGATCGCACCGCTGATCGGCGGTTTTCTGGTCGCCGCGCATTTCGCCGTTCCGACCGTGATCCTCGCCAATGTCATCCCGGCGATCATCGCCGCGGCGGCGATCGTGCTCTTCCATCGGCGCCACGCGGCGCAGCAGCGGTAGAGAGGAAAAATCTTTCTAAATCATAAGGTTGTCTGGCGTCTGCGGCGCCGGGATTCCTTAAAAAGATTTCACTAAAAAAGTGGGGGAAGTCGCCGCGAATAGGTACATAGTACTAACCGCCCTCGCCTTTGGCGAGGCGCCACGCGCAGTTGACTGCCGGCCGTTGCAAGACGGCCGGCTTTTTTATGGGCGCTGATTTTATCGACCGACCGGCCGCCGCTCTATAACCCAGCCGGGTATTGTCTTTTGCCGGCCGGCGCGGCCGGATTCTTTTTTCCAGCCGCTGCTCCTGGCCGACCCGCCCGCTCGCTGTGCGAGCGGGCCCGGAGGGTTCGATCGCAAAGCGATCGAACGGAGTCGGCGGTCGAAGGAACCGGCGCGGCCGGCTATTGCAGCTTGAAGCCGAGAAGCGGCGCCAGCGCCGCGGCCGGCAGGACGGTGAGGCCGGGCGGCGGCGTGAAGAGCGCGGCGCTTTGCGGCCCTTCTTTGAGCCCGCTCAACACCATCTCGATGCGGGTCTTGTGCCCGCCCGGCGCCGTGACCGTGCCGGAGAGCTTCATCAACACGCCGCGCCGGCTGATCCAGGCAAAGCCCGCGCCGTGCGTGCCGTCGGGCGCGGTCGCATTGATGCGGTATTTGGCGGTGGCGATCCCGTCGACCGTTTCCTCGCCGAGCGGCGTCTTTTGGAGCGCCGCATCGTTGAGCGCCGCCAGCAGCGCCGGGAACGGGAACTGGATCATGGTCTTGAGGCCGGGCAGGACGACGAAGCCCGATTCCGCCTTGCCGTCGAGGATGAAAATATCGGTCATGCCGAGCAGCTCTTGGTCGTGGCGCTCGCGGCCCGGGATGTGGAACATCCGCCCGTTATAGGTCTTGCCGTCGACCGTGACGTTGCGCGTCGCGCTGTAGGAGAGCGGCGCATCGAAGAGGCCGGCGGCGCGCGCCGGCGCGGCCAAGCCGAGGGCAAGAAGAACAATCAGACAGGCACGACGCATGGCGATCACAACCTCGACCGAGAAGGGGAACGAAACAAGGCGCAAGGTTCAAGGTCCGAGCCTAGCGCAGGCGCGGGATTGCCCAGCAACTGCGCACTTCCTTCATGCCGATCCGCGGATAATAGGTTTCCGCCGCCGGCGCAGCGACCAGAATCAATGTCGCAGCCTCTCCGGCCCGCGCATGCGTCTCGGCGATGAGACGTTTGCCGATGCCCTGGCGTTGATAAGCAATATCGACCGCGAGATCGGAAAGATAGCAGCAATAGGCGAAATCCGTGACCGAGCGCGCAATGCCCACGAGTCTTCGCCCATCGCGCGCCGTCGTCACGATGTCGGCGTTGCGCAGCATGCGGTCGAGCCGCGCCAGATCCTCCGCGGGGCGGCGCTCGGCGAGTGTCGAGGCGACGAGGATATCGCGAAAGTCTTGCGCCGAAAGATCCGGCTCGAGCGCGTAGGTGATCGGCATGATGGTCCGGGCCGTTGGAAGAAGGAGACCGGACTTTAGCGCCTTCCGCGCGAATTGGGTTCGACTTTGTCAACGCCGCCGCGGCGATGTTAGACTTGGCCGTAAGATGAAAAGGAGAATCGACGCATGCCCGGCCGGATCGAGGCGCAATTGAAGGACTTGAAGATCGAGCTGCCCAATGCGGCGTCGCCCATGGCGAATTACGTGCCGGCGGTGCGCGCCGGCAATCTGCTTTTCGTCTCCGGCCAAATCTGCCAGTGGAACGGCGAGCGGCGCTATGTCGGCAAGCTCGGCGCCGAGGTGAGCCTCGAGGACGGCAAGGCGGCGGCGCGGCTCTGCGGCTTGAACCTCCTCGCCCAGGCGCGACGCGCGCTCGACGGCGATCTCGACCGCATCCTGCGTGTCGTCAGGCTCGGCGGCTTCGTCAACGCCGTGCCGGGCTTCACCGAGCAGCCGCAAGTCGTCAACGGCGCCTCCGACCTGATGGTCGAGGTGTTCGGCGATGCCGGGCGCCATGCCCGCGCCGCGGTCGGCGTCGGCTCGCTGCCGGGCGGCGTCGCCGTCGAGGTCGAAGCCGTGTTCGAAGTGAAATAGGCGGGCGCGCGATGGCCGATGGCGGCGAGCGCTTCACCATCCGCGTCGTCGAGGATCTGGCCGCGGTTCCGGCGGCGCAGTGGGATGCCTGTGCGGGCGAGGAAAATCCCTTTCTCTGCCATGCCTTTCTGCAATCGCTCGAGGAATCGGGCTCGGCGACGCGCCGCACCGGCTGGCTGCCGCAGCATCTCCTGCTCGAGGATGCGGCCGGGCGTCTCGTCGGTGCCGTGCCGATGTATTTGAAGAGCCATTCCTACGGCGAATATATTTTCGATCACGGTTGGGCCTCGGCTTATGAGCGCGCGGGCGGGCGCTATTATCCGAAGCTCCTCGCCGCCGTGCCCTTCACGCCGGCAACCGGCCCACGGCTTCTTCTCCATCCCGAGGCCGATGCCGAAGCGGCCGAGTATCTCGTCGCGGCGATGCTCGAAGTCGCACGCCAGCGCAAAGTCTCCTCGCTGCATGTGAACTTCCCGCCGCAGGCGGAATGGGAGCTGCTCGGCCGGCACGGGTTTTTGCAGCGCATGGGCCGGCAATTCCATTGGGAGAATGCGGGCTACAACAGCTTCGACGATTTCCTCGAAGCGCTCAATTCGCGCAAGCGCAAGCAGATCCGGCGCGAGCGGCGCGACGCGCTCGAGGGCGGGCTCGAGATCGAGACGCTGACCGGCGGCGATCTCAAGCCGCAGCATTGGGATGCATTCTTTCGCTTCTATATGTCGACCTCCGACCGCAAATGGGGTTCGGCCTATCTGACGCGCGAGTTCTTCGATCTCATTCATCAGCGCATGCCCGAGAAGATCGTGCTGGTGATGACGAAGAAAGCCGGGCGTTATGTCGCGGGCGCGCTCAATCTCCTCGGCCGCGACACTCTGTTCGGCCGCAATTGGGGCTGCGTCGGTGATTTCCCCTTCCTCCATTTCGAGGTCTGCTATTACCGCGCGATCGATTTCGCGATCGCGCGCGGCTTGAAGCGCGTCGAGGCCGGTGCGCAAGGCCAACACAAGATTCAGCGCGGCTATCTCCCCTCGCCCACTTACAGCGCGCATTGGGTGCGCGATCCGGGCTTCGCCCGCGCGGTCGAGGATTTCTGCCTGCGCGAGCGCCGCGCCATCGAGAGCGAGATGGACGAGCTCGAAGAGGAGCTCTCGCCCTTCAAGCGCGAGGCGGATTAGTCCGCCTTGCAGGGCTCGAGCCTTGCAGCTCATCGTTGTCGCGAGGTCGTCGGCAATGCGCGCGCCCCGCGACGATGACTGGCTTTGGTTGGCACCCTATCTCCGACATAATCGATTAATGTGCTGGTAAGCGCCTGGGCCGCTTCACGGCCAACCTGGGATCGCAATTCTTTTTCCGCGGCAGAGATCGCCACGTGGACAATATTGATGAGCCTATGGCCGCGCGAGGTCAGCGCGATAAGTTTCGCGCGACGGTCATTGGGATATGAAATCTTGCCGACGAGTCCCATAGCTTCGCACGCATCGACGATTTCCGCCATGGACTGCTTCGATATCTCGGCCCGCGCAGCCAGATCCGTAAGCCGCGTGCCCGCAAGATCGATATTGCGCGGAAGATGCAGGTGCACCATCCGAAGGTCGGGAAAGCCGTGTTGATTGACGTAGGCGAGGATTCGCCTATCGAATAGCCACGCGGCCGCGAAGAGGAGGCGGCTCATATTCGTCCGCCGCCACCGCGTTTCGCCTGGAAACTTCGATGATGTCCGCTGCGCCATTCGCATCGCTCTACCCCGGCGCAGCTTAGCCAAATTGATTGAGTTTGACACCCGTCGGAGGCATACTCGTCAGGTAACCTGACGAAAGAGGCCAAAGGGTGGCGGATTCCTATGATGTCATCGTCGTCGGCTCCGGGCATAACGGGCTGATCGCCGCTGCCTATCTCGCCAAGGCCGGGCAGAGAGTCTTGGTCCTCGAGAGGAACGCCTGGTTCGGCGGCGGCGTCGTGACCAGCGAAAAGGTCGCCCCGGGCTTCCGGCACGACTGGCATTCGGCGACTCACATCATCATTCAGGCCAATCCGCTGCTGCTCAATGACGAGCTGGGTCTGCTCGCCAAATACGGACTGAAATACATCCATCCCGACGGCATTTTCTCGACGATCTTCGACGATCACAGCTCGATCATCAGCTACGCCGATCTCGATCGCACCTGCGCCTCGATTGCCGCCCTCTCGCCTGGGGATGGCGAGGCTTATCGGCGCTTTGCCCTGAAGAGCAAGGCCGTGCTGCCGCTGATCACGGCAGGGATGTTCGTGCCGCCCGTGCCGCAAGGCCCATTCTGGGCGCTGCTCGATCAAAGCGCTGAAGGGCGCGAGATCATGCATGCCGCTCAGAAAAGCCTTCTCGATCTGGTTGAAGAGCTCTTCATCAACGAGAAGGTAAAAATCCATCTCCTCAAATTCGCCAACGAACTGCTCATCGCGCCTGAAGAAAAAGGCACAGGCCTCGCGCTTTTCACCATGCCCGGCTTCGTCCACACCTATCCTTCGGGCGTCCCCGTGGGCGGTAGCGGCGCGCTTGTCGAAGCATTGATGCGCTGCCTCGGGGATCACGGCGCCGAATTCCGTAACCAAAGCGAGGTCGAGAAAATCCTCGTCAGCGGCGGCTGCGTCGGCGGCGTGCGTCTTGTCGACGGAGAGACGATCACCGCGAAAACCGCAGTCATTGCCCAGATCCATCCGTGGCTGATCGAGCGCTATGTCGACGGGCTTGATCCCGTCGTCGCCGGCAATGCGAAAGCTACGGCGACGGCGAGTTTCTCCATCATGGCGGGGCATCTCGCGCTCAACGCGCCGCCGCGCTATCGCGCGGGCGAGGACGCAGCGAAGGTCGCGCTTGTCAATTTCGCGCCCGCGAGGCTCGAATCTTATCGTCGCATCTTCGATGATTTCCGCTATGGCGATCTCGGCCGGCACGCGATCATGGCGGCGCATGTCAACAGCCAGTTCGATCCGACACGCGCGCCACCGGGACAGGCGGCGGTGACCATCTTTGGCTTCGGTCCTTGGGCGCTGCGCGAGGGCGGGTCCGAGGCGTGGGCGACGCGCAAGCATCAATACGCCGATTGGCTGCTGAACCAGTACCGGCATTACTGCACGAATGCCGGGGATGCGGATATCGTCGCCTACCAATTCGATTCGCCGCTCGACGTGCTGCATCACTCGCCAACCTTCCAGCATGCCGATGTCGGCGGAGTCGGCAAATACCTCCATCAATTCGGCGGGCACCGCCCGACGCCGGAGTTGTCGCAATATGCCGTGCCGGGAGTCGAGCGGCTTTACCTCGCCGGGACTTTCATGCATCCGCCGGGCGGCGTCACCGGCGGCGGCCGCGCAACGGCCGTGAAGATCTGCGGTGATCTCGGCATCGATTTCGACCGCCTGGCGCGATAGCGCGATGAAGTTCTACACGCCCGAGAAGACCGACCTCATCAATGTGACCGCGGTTCGGCCGCATCCGGATGGGTTGTTGATCGAGGGCAAGATCATGGGCGTCATGCCGATGAGGGCGGTGCTGCGTCCGCGTGAGCTGCGCGCCGGGCTGCTCTTTCTCACCCCCAAAACCATTTGGACCCTGCTGCGGATGCTGGTCTCGCGCGGCCAGTAAGCGATCCGCAGACTTGCGCGGCCCGTCAAGCGCCGTCATCAGCGGGCTCGTGCGTCAGCAAGCACCCGCAAGACTTGTCACTCAGCACCGATCGGCCGGAACCCGTTGACGAGTGTCGCGCCGCGAAAGATTATTGGGACGAAAAGCGCAGGCGCCGCGCCATCAAGCGCCTCAGGCGACGGCCGCGCGGCGCCGGCGCATCAGCCGCTCCCAGAAGAACAGCAGCACCGCGAGACAAACGCCCGCGAGATTGACCCACCGGCCGCCGGCAAAGAGGTTGACCGGAATCAGCAGGCAGATGCCGGCAATGCCGTAATAGGCGCGCCAGGCAAAGGCGAGCCGGCGCACCGAATAGCCCATCATCGCCGCCGAGATGAACCACACGCCGACAATCGCGGTGATGAAGTCGATGATGATGGCGAGCGGCGTGCCGATCAGCAGAAGGGTCCCGGAGAAGACGAAGAAGAACGGGATGACGAACACCGTCCAGCCGAAGCGCATCGCGGTGTAGCCGGTCAGCATTGGCTCGGCATCGGCGAGATTGGCCGCGGCAAAGGCGCCGATCGCCACCGGCGGCGTGATCATCGACAGCATGCCGTAATACATGATGAACATATGCGCGGCCATCGGCGCGATATGCATCTGGATCAGCGCCGGCGCCACCAAGGTCGCGAGCAGGATGTAGACGCCGACCGTCGGCATGCCCATGCCGAGCAAAATCGACGCGACCGCCGCCAGCAGCAGCAGGCCCATGAGGCTGCCGCCGGCGATGTGTAGCAGCGAGAGCGTCAAACCAAAGCCGACGCCCGAATAGTTGAGCGTGCCGATGATGACGCCAGCGGCGGCGCCGACCATGAAGAGGCTCAAGACCGAGAGTGCCGTTTCGCGCATCATCACGGCGAAGTCGCCGAAGCCGATGCGCTTTCCTTGAAAGCCGAAGACCAGCGCCAGCAGGATCAGCGACAGCGTCGCGAGCAGTGCGGCGGTTTCCGGCTCGTAGCCGAACGAGAACAGCGCGACGATCAGCACGGCGAAGGGGATCGGGAAGTACCAGCCATCCTTCAACACCTTCGACAGCTTCGGTATCTGCGCTTCGTCGATCGGCAGGATGTTGTTGCGCGCGGCTTCGAGATCGGCCTGGATGAAGAGCGCGGCGTAATAGAGCACCGAGGGCAGGGCCGCCGCCAAGGCGACCTCGGCATAGGGCACCTGCAGGAACTCGGCCATGAGGAAGGCGGTCACGCCCATGACCGGCGGCATGAGCTGGCCGCCCGTCGAGGCGGCGGCTTCGATGGCCGCGGCGACATGCGGCTTGAAACCGGCGCGCTTCATCAGCGGGATGGTGACCACCCCGACCGTCGCGACATTGGCGACGACGCTGCCCGAGATCATGCCGAAGAGCGAGGAGCCGAGAATGGCGATCTTCGCCGGGCCGCCGCGATAGCGGCCCATCAATGCGATCGAGATGTCGGAAAAGAAATTCGATCCGCCCGCCTTGAAGAGGACATTGCCGAAGAAGACGAAGGCCATCACCACGGTGGTGATGATCTTCATCGGCATGCCGAGAATGGCGGTCGAATCCCAGGCGGTATAGAAGGTGAGGCGTGCCGGCGGGATCGAAAGGCCGGCGAGATCGCCCGGCAGGTGAGCGGCCACCAGCGCGAGCAGGAAGAAGCCGACGGTGACGATCGTCAGAGCCCAGCCGGTGGTGCGCCGCAATCCCTCGAGCATGAGGAGGCCGAGCACCGCCGCGGCGAGCACGCCGTCGGGCGTCGGCGACGACACCATCTGCGACAGATCGGGGAAGCGGACCCCGATATAGACGCAGGCAAGGAAGGACGCGAGCGCTGCGGCAAGGTCGTACCACGGCACTGCGCCGGTCCGCTGCCGCCCGCTGACCGGCACATGCAGGAAGATGAGAGCCATGGCCAGCGCCAAAAGGAAGGCGAGATACTGCTCGGAATAAAGAACGATCCCGACACGGCGGAAAAGATCGGCGGCGAGCGCGAGCACGCCCGCGGTGAGCGCGATCGCCAGCACATTGACAAGTTTTTTCATAGCGCCTCTTGCTCGCGCCGTGCGCGCATCATGCTTGCCCCGCGGTGGAAGGCGCGCGGCGCCTTCTCCCTGTTCGTTTGCTTGGGTTCTAGCAGAGTTGGGCGCCTTTCACCACGGTTGCGCAGCTTTGCCGCGCTCATCGCCGTCGCGGATTGCATTTTCCGGCGATTGCGCTAGCGTCTGCGGAGATTCGGCGGGTCTTGACGCCCGCCCGCGCCCGCAAAGGCGCAAGGCAACGACGAAGGCAGACAGGGAGACGTTCGAGATGACGGTGTTCCGGGCTTTGGCATGTTCTCTCGCGGTGGCGCTCCCGCTCGCGGCCGGTGCGGCGCATGCGCAAGTCGTCAGCGTCGTCACCACCCCGGCCGGCTCCTTCACCAATTCATCGGGCGCGGCAATCGCCAAGGTCCTGATCGATCACGGCAAGCTCCGTGCGATCGTGCAGGCGCAAGCCGCCAACGGCCTTGATTCCGTGGCGAGCGGAACCGCGACTTTCGGCCTCTCTAATTCCTTCGACACCACCTTCTTCGTCGAGGGCTCCCGCTATTACAAGGAGGAAGGGCCGCACAAGAATGTGCGCACGGTCGCATCGCTCGTTCCCTATCGGGTCGGCATGTTCGTGCGCGCGAGCTCGGACATCAAGTCGATCGCCGATCTGCGCGGCAAGCGCGTGTCCTCGGGCTTCAACGCGCAAAAGACCATCGGCACCATCATCGAGGCGCATCTCGCCAATGGCGGCCTTACCTATGCCGATGTCCAGCAGGTCCCGGCGCCCAATGTCGTGCGCGCGGCGGAGGACTTCAACAGCGGCAAGGTCGACGTGCTGTTCTTCGCCATCGGCTCGGCGGCGATCAAGCAGGCGGCGGCGACCGTCGGAGGCTTGCGCGTCCTGCCGCTCGACACCTCGCCCGCGGCTTTGAAACGCATGGAAGACGTGATGCCCGGCGCCTATACGGTCCATGTCGAGCCCGCGCCCAATCTCGACGGCATCGCCAAGCCGACCGATCTCATCGCCTTCGATATGGTGATGTATACGCGCGCCGATGTTGCCGAGGATACGATCTATCGCGCGACCAAGGCGCTTTACGAGAACAAGGCCGCGCTGGTCGCGACCTTCCCGCCTTTCGCAACCTTCGACCCGAAGCACATGGCGAAGATCGTGAAGGACGTGCCCTTCCATCCCGGCGCGCTGAAATTCTACAAGGAAGCGGGGCTCGCCCCGAACTCCTAGATCCGAACGCGATGGGTCTTTCGTTTCCGGGGTAGCCTCGCCCCGCTCGCTTGGCCGGAGTGGCGGTCGGATCGTTGAAGCGATTCGAATCGAGTCCGCACGCTCGCAATTTCGCACTGCACCATCTTGGCGAGAAGACCGAGCGCGCGGCTTTGGCGTGCAATTACCCCGCTCGATACCACTTCCGGGCAGGCGCGCAATGGAGCATATTGTTAGCCGAAACATCGCGTCTTGCCTCGGCAAGCGAAAGCAAGACCGAATGACGCCAAGGCGACGGGAACGGGTCCCGTTCAAGCCAAGGCGCAAAGGGGAAACGTCATGTCCTTTCTCAGCAAGGAACGCATCATCGCGCCGCCGGGCTATAGCCGGTGGCTTATCCCGCCTGCCGCGCTCTGCGTTCATTTGTGCATCGGCCAGGCCTATGCGTTCAGCGTCTTCAACATTCCGATGACCAAGCTCATCGGCATCACGCAGAACGTGCCCGCCGGCGGATGGGATCTGCACAATCTGCGCGCGATCCCGTCCTCGCCCCAGGATTGGGCGCTGACCAATCTCGGCTGGATTTTCAGTCTCGGCATCTTCTTCCTCGGCGTGTCGGCCGCTCTCTTGGGGCGCTGGGTCGAGGAAGGCGGGCCGCGCAAGGCGATGTTCACCGCCGCTTTGTGCTGGGCCGGGGGTTTCCTCCTCTCGGCGATCGGCGTCTATGTCCACAACATCTGGGTGATCTATTTCGGCTATGGGATTCTTGGCGGCTTCGGCCTCGGCATCGGCTACATCTCGCCGGTCTCGACCTTGATCAAATGGTTCCCGGACCGGCCGGGCATGGCGACCGGCATGGCGATCATGGGATTCGGCGGCGGCGCGTTCATCGCCTCGCCGCTCTCCGTCTGGCTGATGTCGCAATTCACCCGCGCCACCCATGTCGGCGTCGCTGAGACCTTCATCACCATGGGCATCATCTATTTCTGCTTCATGATGGTGGGCGCCTGGATCGTGCGCGTGCCCGCGCCGGGCTGGAAGCCCGAAGGTTGGGTCGCGCCCGCCGAGCCGAAGAAGCTCGTCACGACGAAGAACGTGTTCGTCTATCAGGCGCTGAAGACGCCGCAATTCTGGCTGATCTGGTGGGTGCTGTGCCTCAACGTCACCGCCGGCATCGGCGTCTTGGGCCAGGCCTCGGCGATGAGCCAGGAAATGTTCCCCGGCCGCGTCACCGCGGTCGCCGCGGCGGGCTTCGTCGGCCTGATGAGCCTCTTCAACATGGCGGGGCGCTTCTTCTGGGCCTCGGCCTCGGACTATATCGGGCGCAAGAACACCTATTTCACCTTCTTCATCCTCGGCGCGATCCTCTATGCGCTGGTGCCCTATACCGGCAAGGTCGGCAGCGTCACCGGGTTTGTTTGCGCCTATGCGGTGATCTTCAGCATGTATGGCGGCGGTTTCTCCACCGTGCCGGCCTATCTGCGCGACATGTTCGGCACGCGCTATGTCGGTGCCATCCACGGCATGCTGCTCACCGCCTGGTCGATGGCCGGCATCTTCGGTCCGGTGCTGGTCAATTACATCCGCCAATACAATGTGACGCATGGCGTTGCCGCGGCGCAGGCCTACAACATCACCATGTATGTGATGGCGGTGCTGCTGATCATCGGCTTCATCTGCAACTACTTCATCCAAGCGGTGAACGAGCGTCACCACATGACGCTCGAAGAAGCCGAAGAGATGGCGATCTGACGGCGGAGCGCAGGAGAAAAGCATGAGCGATCGATATGGCGATGCCGCCGCGGGCAATGGATGGAAATTGGCGTTGGCGTGGATCTTCGTCGGCGTTCCCCTCACCTGGGGCGTGATCCAGACCTGTCTCAACGCGCTGCTGCTGTTTAAGTAGCGCCGCAATTCCCGCCGGGCGGCGCGTAAACCGTCCGCCCGGCGTTGGATTCCGTTCGCGCCATGCTTAAATCCCGATTGGGATTTCCGGCAGGGAAAGCGGCATGCGGCAAGCGCTTCACCGGCTCGCGGTCGAGACATCGGGCCGCGGCCTCATCGAGATCACCGCGCCGGTGCGCGATTGGCTCGGCGCGCAAGGCATCGCCGCCGGGCTACTCACGCTCTTTTGCCGCCACAGCTCGGCCTCCCTTCTCATCCAGGAGAACGCCGATCCCGATGTGCAGGCGGATCTCCTCGATTTCTTCGCGGCGCTCGCGCCGGAGGATAAGCGCCGCTATCGCCACACCGCCGAAGGTGCCGACGACATGCCGGCGCATGTGCGGGCGGCACTGACGCCGACGCATCTCGCCATCCCGGTCGAGCACGGCGCGCTGCTCCTCGGCACTTGGCAGGGCATCTATCTCTTCGAGCATCGCCGCGCGCCGCATCGCCGCGAGATCGCTGTCCACCTGATCGGCGAATAAGCTGCAGCACGGCGCTGGGAGCGTCGCATCGATCCCCCGCATTTTCGGCGCATTTGCGACAAGTCCCGTCATTTGCCTGTTAAGTCCGAGTAAAGAGATCGCGCTTAGGCTCGGCCATTGAGGGGATATGCGAGGTCGTAGAATGAGCCTGGCAGCCCAGTTGAATGCACAGCGCGAGGCCGATGAGCGGGCGCTCGCCGCCGCGATGGCGCAATGCACGAAGCTCGTGCAGTCGATGCGCCTCGTCACGCCCGCGGACGCGGAGCGGACGGTGCTGCTGCTCGCCGAATTCGTGAAGCACACGCCGAAATTGCCGCTCGAGGCGAAGCGCAAGCTGCTGGCCGACGCGCGCGCCTTGGAATGCGCCGCCAATATGCGGGCGACCGATGCGGCGCTGCACCTCGCCCTGGAGAAGGCGCGCGAGAACGCGCCCGCCGACCGCAACCGCCTCATCGGCGAAGCGCGCCGCTTTTGCAGCAAGGCGGCATCGCTCGGCGCGGAGCCGGGCTTCAAGCTCGCCGCCCAGCGCAAGATCGAGATCATCATGATGACCGGCGGGGTGGAGCACAAAGGCCCAACCCTCGCCAAGCCGCGCTCCGGCTGACGCGGCAAAACCGCGGCGTCGGCGCGGCCGCGCGCCTTCGCCACAAACCGGTCTCAGCCGGGCGGCGGATCGAATCGCGGCCTCGCCCGTTTCCCCGACGCCGCCGCGCCGCAACCGCCTTGCATGCGGAGGAGCCGCGCCTCTAAGCTTCTTGGGTTCATTCCAGTCAGCAGAGGAGTTCGGGGGAAGAGCACGCCTCGGGGGCGACCATGGTCTCAGGGAGAGACTCAATGCGTCTGCCGGTTGCGCGTTTCAGACCCAGCCCCGCTTTTTTCATCGTCGCGGTGGCGAGCGCCGCCGTCGCGCTCGTTCTTGGCCTCTGTCCGGCGCGCGCCGCGCCGCCGCCCGATGCCGACCCTTCCCTCGCGCCGTGGTTCCAGAGCCTGCGCCAGCCCGGAACCGGCATCCTCTGCTGCTCGCTCTCCGATTGCCGCGCCACCGCCTATCGCACCACGCGTGACGGCTATGAGGCGCTGATCGACAACAAATGGCTCGCCGTACCGCCGGGCCGGGTTCTGGAGCACACCGCCAACCCGACCGGCCGGGCGATCGTCTGCTATCTTCCCGGCCAGGGCATTCTCTGCTTCGTGCGACCCGCCGAAACCTGAGACGCTGCACGTTTTTCGTGCCGAATCTCGGAATTTAAGTTGAAACCAGTCTAATCTACTCTCTAAATTGGAGAAGGCGGCAGGCACGCACAGGGGGCGCGGGCGTGGCATCCGAATTACGTGTACGAGGTACATTCGGGGCCGGCGGATTGGGCGCCAGCGCCGCCCCGATGGCAGCCGGCAGAGCGGGTTCACGCCGCCAGCCAGGGCTGGCACGGCGTGAGGGCGGCAATGGCATATGATTTCCACAATGATCCGATTCTCGCCGCGGCCTATCAATATTGGCAAGGCAAGCGCGGCGGGCGCAGCATGCCGCGCCGCAGCGATATCGAGCCCAGCGAGATCGTGCCGCTGCTGCCCAATCTTCTCATCGTCGAAGTGCTCGGCGGCGGCAAAAGGCAGCGTTATCGCCTGGTCGGCACGGCGATCGTCGAGGCGTTCGGCGTCGAATTCACCGGCAAATATCTCGACCAGGTGTTCTCGGGCGAGCAATTGCGCAGCCATGAGGAGAATTACCGCATCATCGCCCGCGAGAAATGCACGCTCCTGCTCTCGCGCCGCTATCACTCCCCATCGGGGGGCGAACTCGTCTGTCATCGCCTCGTCATGCCGCTGTCGGAAGACGACCGCACGGTCAACCAACTGCTCACCGCGATGAGCTTTCACGCGCCGAGCGCCGGAGCGCGGCGGCAGGGCGCCCTCGGCGACGCACCGCATTTCGCTGTCATCGACTCCGAGCGCACGCTTATCCGCTAGGGCAATTCCGTCCCAGCGTGCCCCGCTCACACGGCGAGCTTCACCTTCCACTCCACCGCCTCGAAGCCGCTGATATCGGCAAGGAAGCAGAGGCCGCCGGCATCGACGAAAATGTGGCAGCCGAAGCGGTACCACACACCCTCGAGGATCAGCACGCCCTCATAGGCGCGGTATTCGCCGCCATCATCCTCGCGCTCCGCCCGCAGCAGCCGCGGCAGGATTTTCGCCTTGTCGCCGAGGCGGATATCCGGCCGGCCGATGAGGCAGCCATCGCACAGCACATCCTCGAGCCGCGTGTCGTAAACGGTGCTGAGATAGTCATCGACGGTCTGGAAGGCGTTCATCTCCGGCTCTCCGCGGCGAAATGCGATGCGGAGACCAGTCTAGCCGATCGAGAACAAAAAAAGAACAAAAATCTCAGCGCGGCTGCGCCACCGCGGCGCCGAGTGCCGCGAGTGCCGCCTTGGCAACGATCACATCCTCCTCGATCTTGGCGCCGCCCGCGGCGACGCCGCCCACCACCTGGCCCTCGACCGTGATCGGGAATCCGCCCGCAACATTGGTGAAATCGCCATCCATGCGGATCTGCATGCTCAGCACATTGGCCTCGGGCGCGTAGCCCGTCGGAAGGCGCTGCGAGGCCGAGGTGATCGCCTTCTTGATCGTGGTGCGGCCGGAAAAGAACCGCGCCCCGTCCATCATCAAAAAACCGATGAGCTGGCCCGAGGCATCGACCACGGCGAGGCTGATCTTGACGCCGATCTCATTGGCCTTGGCGACGCCCGCCGCGAGCATCTTCATGCTGGCTTCGTGCGTGACGCGATGGGTTGCTGCGAAATCGGCCATCTCGATCCTCCTCACTCCTGTTGCAGATCATCGGGCGGCAGCAGCGTTGCGCCGCGGCTCACCGCGCCGCCTTCGATCACCTCGGCATAGATGCCCATATTGACGTGCCCGAAATTCTCGGAGAGCGCCAGCGGCAGGTTGAGATCGCGCACGCCCGATTCGGGATCGACATTGGTCGCGGCGCAGCGCCGGATCGCTTTGAATCCGCGCAGCTTGACGCCGCCGATGGCGAAATCGCGGCCGATCCAGTCGAATTCCTCAAAGGCGGCGCTGCCGGCCAAATAGAAATTCGCGCGAAAGCGGCGCGGATCGAGCGCCCGTCCGACCTTCGCCGCGAGCGCGCCAAGCGATGCGAGCCCGATGATCGAGACGACCTTGCGCGCATTGTCGGAGAACATGTGCCCCGGCGCTTCGAGCAGCCGCGGCCGGCCTTGCGCCGCCTCGCCCATATAAGCGGCGAAGAAATCCTCGACCGCCGCGCGTCCGGCCGCGCTGCCGAGATCGGCGCGCACCTGCTCCTTGCCGTCGGCGCTGATGGCAAGAACGCCGCTCGCCGCATCGAAGCGCGCGCGCAGCCGCGCCAATTCCTCGTTCTTCCTCAGCATGAGAAAATTGTCCTTGGGCATCCAGGCCGGCGCCGCGGGATCGAATCGGTTGGTGCCGAGGCCCAAGGCGAAGCGCCGATCCTGCGGCAGGCCATCGCCCGGCGTGAGGCGAATCTCCGCCAGCGGCTCGGGCGTCAGCCCTTTCACCGGATAGCGATAGATCTGGTCGAGCGTGATCGCCATTGCTTCGAGCCGCCGCACGCTCGCGCTTTAGAAATTGTATTTGATCGAGTGATAGCGCGGCAGCGGCAATTGGAGCTCGAACGCCTCCTTGGGGAAGAGATCGCGCAATTGCGGCCGCGGTCCGTCCAGCACCTGGTCGTGCACGAAGCCGACAAGGGTATCGTAATTGCGCCGGTTGAGCTCGGAGAGCCCATATTCCCATGGATCGGGGCCGAGCAAGTCGGCCTCGCGCTCGCGGTAGGAATGACAGAAGGCGAGCGGGACATTGCGCGGATTGGCGAGGCGCAGGATTGCGAGTTGCTTCGCCTCCTCGAACGCCTTGGTGAGGCTCTCGACCACCCAAGGATGCTTCTCGACCAGCTTGGTCGGCACGGTCGTCACATGCATGATCGGGAACAGCCCGGTGCGCTTGTAATAGTCGATCTCGACCTGCTCGTAATCCGGCCAGAGCCGCGCGACGCGCCGGTCGCCCTTGGCATGGGCCTCGAACACGTTCGGCATGATGATCGCATCGACCTCGCCGTCGAGCGCCATCTGCTCGACATTCTTGCCTTTCGGCACGACCTCGATGCGCATCGACGGCGCCTGCTCCGAGGCTTCGTCGGGATCCTGGATCACCCAGGTGATCGAGCGGTGCGGCGCGCCATGCTCTTCCAAATGCCCGCGCATCCAATAGGCGGCGGCGGCGCCGATGCTGCGGCAGGCGACGCGCCGCCCGGCGAGATCGGAGGGCTGCGCGATGCCCTTCCCCGTGTTGATGTAGATGAAGCCGTGACGGAAGCGGCGATGGAGAAAGACCGGAATGGCGGTGATGTCGTCGCGGCCATGCGCCTTCTGCACGACGTAATGCCCGCCATTATATTCGTTGATGTCGCAAGCCTCGCCGGCGGCGACCTTGTCATGGATCGAGCGCGTGCCGGGATAGCGGTCGACGACGAGCTCGATGCCTTCGGGCTGCACCGTGCCGTCCTTCAGGGCGCGCACGATCTCGTAGCTGCCGGTCAGCATGCTGAGCTTCAACTTGCCGGCCGCGCGCTGGGCCGGCTTCTTCGCGCCGCTTTTGCGATTGGCGCTCTGGCGCAGCGCCCGCCGCGCGGGTTTCTTCGCCGCGGTTTTCGCCTTTGCCGTTTTGCGCGCCGCCTTCTTGGGGGCTTGCCGCTTCTTCGTCTTCTTCGCCATCGCTCCCTCGCCTCGCATGATTTATCGCTGCGAGGGATTTAGGCCAGGCGCAAGCCTTCTTCAAACGGTTTCGGTGGGAGAAGCCTGCTAAGCAGATTCCGGGAGGACGGAAATCACCCTCTCCGCCGCGAAGCGGGGGAGAGGGAGGGGCCCAATCGCGATAGCGATTGGGAGGGTGAGGTGGTGCATGGAACAGACACCCACCTCACCCGCTCGCCTCGCTCGCACCCTCTCCCCCCAAAAATGGGCGGAGAGGGTTTATTGATTTGCCTCGTACGAATGTACGTCGTCGAGAGGCGCCTCAGTGCCGCGTCGGCGGCGGCTCGGGCACGGCGAGCGACGCCGCCATCGCAAGATAGCGCAGCCCGCGCTCCTCGTAGCAGCGCTTCAGCGCGCGGTTCGGGGCGCTCTCGGCGCTTTCGAGCCATTTGGCCGCGAGCGCGCGGCACAGCGAGGCGTCGTCGAAGGTTTCCTCGGTCATCGCCCGCTCATCCCGGCTCTTCGTCCGGAAACTCGTCTTCCGGATCGCGCTTGCCGATGGTGGTCATCGCCTGCCAATGGCCGAGATCGAAAATCTTGATGTCGGCGGCCTGGAGAATGGCGGTGCAGCCGATCATCACATCGGTGGCGGTGATGCCGCTGTCCCGGGCAAAGGCGCGCGGCAACTCGCCGCGCTCGACCTTCGCCGCATAGATGCGCAGCACGCTGGCGAAGAGCTGGCCGAGCGCCTCGTCGGGCACATCGCCGAGACTCTCCTCCTTGAGGATTTGATCGAACAGCGCCACCACCTCGGCGCTCATCGCCGCGAGCGCGGCGCGGCGGTCATCCGGCCCGGCCATGATCCCGCCTCTGCCGCCGGCAGCGCCGGCCCCGCCTTATTAAGGCAATTCGATGCACCGCTTCTCGTGCCACGCCTTCGCTCTCCAATCCTCGCGATCGCCGGGCTCGCGCCAGCCTCCGCCTCGGCCACACCCGGCCGCGGCAATGCTTGCAGCAATTTAATGCCGCCGTCATCGCCGCGCAAATCGCCGGGGCTCAAATAAAGGTTAAGACCCGCGCGGGTGCTCCCTTCCCTTTTTGCACGAGGTGATCCGATGTCGCGCTTCCATTTCCCCCTTTCACGCAGCAAATCCGCCCTGGCGGCGGTGGTCATCGCCACCGCCGGCGCCGGCGTCGCGCTGGCGCCGTTGCCGCATGCGGCAACGCTCAGCGCCGATGCGCCGCTCGTCAGCGGCCTGCCCAGCTTTGCGCCGCTGGTCAAGAAGGTGATGCCCGCCGTGGTCAATGTCTCGGCGGTCGAAGGCCCGGGCGCCGCGAGCGATGAGAGCTTGGGGCAAAACAACCCGGGCGATCAGCAAGATCAGGACCAGGACCAGGCGGATCCCGGCCAAGACCCGTTCCAGGGTTTTCCGCCCTCGCCGTTCGATCAATTCCTCAAGCGGTTCTTCGACCAGCGCGGCATGGGACAGAGCCGGCCCGGCCGCGGCGTTCAGGAGATCGCGCTGGGTTCGGGCTTCATCATCGACCCGGCGGGCTATGTCGTCACCAACAATCATGTCGTCGATCACGCGAAGAAAGTCACCGTGATCTTCCAGGACGGCACCAAGCACCCGGCGAAGATCGTCGGCCGCGACACCAAGACCGATCTGGCGGTGTTGAAGATCGACGCGCCCAAGCCGCTGCCCTATGTCAGCTGGGGCGACAGCGATGCCTCGCAAGTCGGCGATTGGGTGTTCGCGGTCGGCAATCCCTTCGGGCTCGGCGGCTCGGTCAGCCCCGGCACGATCGCCGCGCGCGGGCGCAACATCAATGCCGGCCCCTATGACGATTTCCTGCAGATCGACGCCTCGATCAACAAGGGAAATTCGGGCGGCCCGACCTTCAACCTCGCCGGCCAGGTGATCGGCATCAACACCGCGATCTATTCGCCCAATGGCGGCTCGGTCGGCATCGGCTTCGCCATCCCCTCCGATCTCGCCAAGCCGATCGTCGCGGAGCTACGCGAGCACGGCAAGATCACCCGCGGCTGGCTCGGCGTGCAGGTGCAGACCGTCACCCCGGCGCTCGCCAAGAGTCTCGGCCTGCCCAAGGATGAAGGCGCGCTCGTCGCGCAGGTGACGCCCGACAGCCCCGCCGCCAAGGCCGGCTTCAAGGAGGGCGACGTGATCCAGTCCTTCAACGGGCACGAGATCACGAAGATGCGCGATCTGCCGATCATCGTCGCCGAGACGCCGACCGGCGAGGCCGCCAAGGTCACGGTGTGGCGCAACGGCGCAACCCAGCAGCTCGAGCCGACGATCGCGAAAATGCCGAGCAATCCGCAGGTTGCCGAATCGGGCGGCGCGAGCGCCGGCGGGCTGACGCTCTCCAGCCTGACGCCGGAGCTGCGCCGCCAGCTGCATGTTCCCGCTTCGGTTCATGGCGTGGTCGTGACCGCGGTCGCGGATGACAGCCCCTTCACCGCCCTCGGCCTCGAGCGCGGCGATGTGATCCAGTCGATCAATCAGAAGCCGGTCTCGACCCCCGAAGAGGCGACGGCGGCGATCCAGGCGGCGCAGCAGAAGAAGGGCGGCAACCAGCAAATCCTCATGCTGCTCAACCGTCACGGCGTCAACGAATATGTCGCGCTGTCGATGGAGGGCAATGGCGGCACCGGTTGAGCTCTGCAAAGCCACGATGCGCAAGAGCATTGCAACGTTCTCGAAGCAACCCGCGCCGCCTGCAAAGCGGCGCGGGCCTTGCCTTGCCGGCTTCGGCGCCGTGCTGCTGCTCGCGGCCGCGCTCGGCGGTTGCACCGGATCGACGCTCGCCAATCCCAGCGCGTCCGGCCTCGCGCTCGATTTCAGCTGGCCGCAGCCGCCGGCGCCCACATTTGCGCAATCCCTCAACCCGCCACCACCGCCGCACCACGTAACGGTGACATGGAACCCTCGGCGCTATTCGCATGACGAGATCGCGCAGATCGCCAATCAGCAATGCCTGACCTTCGGGCGCGAAGCGACGCCCGCGAGCGGCGTCTCGGGCGGCGCGCTCAAGACGCAGCGCTTTCATTGCGTCATGACCGCGGCATCGGGCGGCGCGTTGAAAGGCTAGCGCGCGGCACGGGCCCCCTCACCCCTTCAGGCCGCCGGCTCGACGCGATCGATCGACTCACTTCCCGTGCAACGCGACGACGTAGCGGCGGTCGATGAGCGCGGCGCTATCGATCGATGGTTTCAGCATTCCCTGCGCTTTGTACCAGGCGATCTGACGCCGCACATCCGCCACATCGAGCCGGGCCTCGGCGTCGGCATAGGCGACGCTGTTCGCAACATCGGCAACCGGCCGGTCGATGCTGCGGGCGATAAGGCGCTCGATTTCGGCTGCCATCGGCCCGTCCTGGCGCTTCTCGCCCGGCCCCGTGAAAGCATCGTGATAGTCGCGCATCGCATGCCGATAGGCGGCCAGAAACCGTTCGACGAGCGCGCGCTTGTTGTTCGCCAGCTTGGCCGAGGTGAACGCCGCGGCGAATTGCCAGGACACTTCATCGTCGATCCAAGCGAGACGCTTCATATCGCCGCGGGCGAAGAGCGGCAAAGCCGCGGCCGAGGGCAGCATCGCCGCATCGGCCTTACCGCCGATCACCGCTGACACCTGATTGGGGATCGACTGCAACGGCACCAAGCGGAGCGATCGCAGGTCGAAGCCATATTTCTGAGCGAGAAGCGCCACGGCGTAATGCGGCGGCGACCCGATTTGCGTGACGGCAAAGGCATGGCCTCGAAGCTGCTTCGGCGCAGTCAATCCCGCGGCAAAGGCCGTGCGCGACGCGACAAGCGCTTGATCGTGAAATCCCGGCGCTTCTCGATTGCTCGCCGCGATGATGCGCAACGCGCCTTGACCGGCGAGGCTGTAAAACCCCGCCGTCAGCGCGGCCACGCCGAAATCGATGTCGCCCGCCGCAACCGCCACCGCGATCGGCTGGCCGCCCGCGAGGAATTTGATCTCCGCCGACAGATTCTCGGCGGCGAAATAGCCTTTCTCCTTGGCGATAAAGATGGCCGCTCCCGGCGTGGCTTTGACGACGCCGATCTTGATCGTCTCGGCATGCGCACGGCCGACGGTCGCCAGCAGAAGGGCGAGCGCGATACCCCGCCACCGTCTTTCGGCCGCGCCCTCTCGGCGCCACGATGATCCGACCTCGAACGAAGCCATGATTGGGCCCTCCTCGCCCCCACAAATCTTGACCTCGCCTCCGCTATAGGTAAAAGTTCTTTTTTTGACTTGGCCTATAGCCAATTACCTATAGAGCAATGATGCAGTGGACGGATCGCATCGGACGGAGGCTGAAGCTGCGCGACCTCCACGTCCTTTTGACCGTGGTCCAGATCGGCAGCATGGCAAAGGCCGCCGAGACGCTGTCGATTTCGCAGCCGGTCATCTCGAAAACGATCGCCGATCTGGAACGCAGCATCGGCGTGCGCTTGCTCGACCGAAACCCGCGCGGCATCGAGCCGACCGCATACGGCCGCGCGCTGCTCAAACGCAGCCTCGCCGCGTTCGATGAATTGCGGCAAGGCGTGCAGGATATCGAGTTCCTGGCCGATCCCGCGGTCGGCGAGGTGCGCATCGGCAGCGCGGAGCCGATGGCGGTGGGATTGTTGCCGGCGATCATCGCGCGGCTTTCGAAACAGTGCCCGCGCATCGAATTCCGCGTCGAGCCGATCGACAACAATCTGCGGCATTTTCCCGAGCTGCGCGAACGCAGGATTGATCTCGTGCTGGGACGGCTGCGCGTGCCGGCCGAAGACGATCTCGCCGCGCAAACCCTCTTCCACGACCGCCTCTATGTCGTCGCGGATGCTAAGAATCCTTGGGCGAGGCGCCGCCGCATCGCGCTCGCGGAGCTCAAGGATGAGCCGTGGATCCTGCCGCCGCCCGATGTCTGGACCGGATCGCTCGTCGCGGAGGCGTTTCGCCGGTGCGGGTTGGAGCCGCCGCGCATCACCGTCCGATCGCCATCGCTTCATTTGGTCGACGGCTTGCTCGATGCTGGATTTCTCGGCATCGCGTCGGGCTCCGTGCTCCATTACGCGGGCCGGCGCCGCGCCTTCAAAGCGCTCGCCGTAGACCTGCCGGTCGATCCGCGCCCCACCGGAATCCTGACTTTGAAAAATCGGCTGCTCACCCCGGCAGCCGAGCTTTTCATCGCCTGCGCCAAGGAGGTGGCAAAGCCTCTCGCGCGCGGCTAGAGGCGGCGCGGCTTGCGGTTAGATCATCCCGGCGCGGGCGGCGATCGCGGCGGCTTCCGAGCGGTTGCGCGCGTTGATCTTGCGTAGGATCTGGCGCACATGAAGCTTCACCGTCACCTCGGCGAGCTGAAGGTCGCGGCCGATCTCCTTGTTCGAGGCGCCGGACGCCAATTGCACCAGCACTTGCCGCTCGCGCGGCGTCAAGCGATCGCCCGGCACGCGCGATGGAGGATCGGCCGGCACGCGCGCCGCCTCGGC
>Ga0070681_10001208_pt1 | contig 22475 bp, 23 predicted proteins | sample KBSC83BmetaG_FD_65650 | JGI IMG/M metagenome (GOLD analysis project Ga0070681, IMG submission 65650) | Corn rhizosphere microbial communities from Kellogg Biological Station, Michigan, USA - KBS C8-3B metaG | ecosystem: Host-associated > Plants > Roots > Rhizosphere | place: USA: Michigan...
TGCCCGCTGAAGCGTTCTCGGTCAAATCGGCGAAGGCGCGTTCGAGCGCGCGATAGGAATTGTCGTCGATCGGCGTGAAATAGACCTGACGGCCGGCGAAACGCGCGAGGCGATAATCGCGCGGCCCGTCGAGCCGCACCACGTCGAGATTCTGCTTGAGGAGGGCGATGAAGGGCAGGAAGCGCTCGCGCTGCAGACCGCCCTCATAGAGCGAATCGGGCGCGCGGTTGGAGGTTGCGACGATCACCACGCCCTCCTCGAAAAGCGCGGTGAAAAGCCGGCCTAGGATCATCGCATCGGCGATATCGACGACATGGAACTCGTCGAAGCACAGCAGCACGGTCTCGGCGGCGATCGCCTTCGCCACCGGCTCGATCGGATCGCCCTTCTCCTCGCGCCGCGCATGGATGCGCTTGTGCACGTCCAGCATGAAGGCATAGAAGTGCACGCGCTGCTTTTTCTCGATCGTCGCCGCCGAGAAGAACGCGTCCATCAGCATGCTCTTGCCGCGGCCGACGCGGCCATAGATGTAAACGCCTTTGGGAATGTCGGGCGGCGGGCCGAGCCCCAGCCTTTGCCGCCAGGTCTTGGCGCTTTTCGGCCGATAGACGGGCAGCGCGTCCCACAGGGTTTGCAGCCGGGCCGCGGCGCGCTCCTGCATCGCATCGGGCGCCAATTCGCCCGCCGCGAGGCGGGCATGAAAGAGCGCGAGCGGCCCTAAGGCGCGAGCGTCGGCGTCGGAATCGGACAAGGTTCGCGGAAGCGGCCCCGCCTCATCGGCGCGCCACCATCATCTTCTTGATCTCGCCGATCGCCTTGGCCGGGTTGAGGCCCTTGGGGCAGGTGCGCGTGCAGTTCATGATGGTGTGGCAGCGATAGAGCCGGAACGGGTCTTCGAGCGCATCGAGCCGCTCGCCCGTGTGCTCGTCGCGGCTGTCGGCGAGCCAGCGATAGGCCTGGAGCAGGATGGCGGGGCCGAGATAGCGGTCGCCGTTCCACCAATAGGAAGGGCAGGCCGTCGTGCAGCAAAAGCACAGGATGCATTCCCAGAGACCGTCGAGCTTGGCGCGCTCGGCCTCGGATTGGCGGCGCTCGCGATCGGGCGGCGGCGGCGAATCCGCCTTGAGCCATGGCTCGATCGCGCGGTACTGCGCATAGACCTGGTTGAGATCGGGAACCAGATCCTTGACCACCGCCATATGCGGCAGCGGATAAATCCGCGCCTCGCCCTTGATCTCGTCGATCGCCTTGAGACAGGCGAGCGTGTTGGTGCCGTCAATGTTCATGGCGCAAGAGCCGCAAATCCCCTCGCGGCAGGAGCGGCGGAAGGTCAGGGTGGTGTCGATCTCGTTCTTGATCTTGATAAGCGCGTCCAAGACCATCGGCCCGCATTGATCGAGATCGAGCTCATAGGTGTCGAGGCGCGGATTAACGCCGTCCTCGGGATTCCAGCGATAGACCTTGAAGCGCTTGACGCGTTTGGCGCCGGCGGCGACGGGATAGGTCTTGCCGGGTCCGACCTTGGAGTTGCGCGGCAATGTGAACTCAGCCATGACGCCTCAATAGACCCGCGCCTTAGGCGGGAAGACCTGCACTTCGTTCGAGAGGGTGTACATGTGCACCGGCCGCGTGCCGAGCTTCACCGCGCCGTCCTCGCCGAGCCAGGCAACCGTGTGCACCATCCAATTCTTGTCGTCGCGATCGGGGAAATCCTCGCGCGCATGCGCGCCGCGGCTTTCCTTGCGGTTGACGGCGGAATAGATCGAGACCTTTGCCTGGGCGATGAGATTCTCGAGCTCGAGCGCTTCGACAAGATCGCTATTCCAGATCAGCGAGCGATCGTTGACGACGAGCTCGCGGACGGAACCGGCGATGTCGTCGATCCGGCGGCGGCCGTTCTCCAGCGTCTCGGCGGTGCGGAACACCGCGCAATCCTCCTGCATGACCCGCTGCATCGCCAAGCGGATCTCGCCGGTCTTGAGCTTACCCTTGGCGTTGCGAACGCGATCGAATCGCGCCAGCGCCTTGTCGTCGACCGAAGCAGCGAGCGGCTTGTGCGGCTGGCCGGGCTTCACGATTTGCGCCGTCCTGAGCGCCGCGGAGCGGCCGAAGACGACGATGTCGAGTAGAGAGTTGCAGCCGAGCCGGTTGGCGCCATGCACCGAAACGCACGCCGCCTCGCCAATCGCCATCAGCCCCTGCGCGACGCGCTCGGAATCGGTGGGCGTCGGCGCCAACGTTTCGCCATGATAATTGGTCGGGATGCCGCCCATGTTGTAATGCACGGTCGGCAGGATCGGGATCGGCTCCTTGGTCACATCGACGCCGGCGAAAATCTTCGCCGTCTCGGAAATCCCGGGCAGCCGCTCATGCAGCACTTTGGGATCGAGATGCTCGAGATGGAGCAGGATGTGATCCTTCAAGGGACCGCAGCCACGGCCCTCGCGGATCTCGATCGTCATGGCGCGGCTGACGACATCGCGCGAGGCAAGATCCTTGGCCGAGGGCGCGTAGCGCTCCATGAAGCGCTCGCCTTCGGAATTGGTGACATAGCCGCCTTCGCCGCGCGCGCCTTCGGTGATAAGGCAGCCGGCGCCATAGATGCCGGTCGGATGGAATTGGATGAATTCCATATCCTGCAGCGGCAGTCCGGCGCGGAGCACCATCGCGTTGCCGTCGCCGGTGCAGGTATGCGCCGAGGTGCAGGAGAAGTAGGCGCGGCCGTAGCCGCCGGTCGCCATCACCACCATATGCGCGCGGAAGCGATGCAAGGTGCCATCTTCGAGGTTCCAGGCGAGGACACCGCGGCAGGTGCCATCCTCGTCCATCACGAGATCGATCGCGAAATATTCGACGAAGAACTCGGCCTGCGCCTTCAAACATTGCTGATAGAGCGTGTGGATGATGGCGTGGCCGGTGCGGTCGGCCGCCGCATTCGCCCGCCGCGCCATGGCCGCGCTGCCGTAATTCGTCGTGTGTCCGCCGAACGGCCGCTGATAGATGCGGCCGTCTTCGATGCGCGAAAACGGCACGCCGAAATGCTCGAGCTCATAAACCGCGGGAATCGCCTCGCGGCACATATATTCGATCGCATCCTGGTCGCCGAGCCAGTCCGACCCTTTGACGGTGTCGTACATGTGCCAGCGCCACTCGTCATCGCCCATATTGCCGAGCGCAGCGGCAATGCCCCCTTGAGCCGCGACGGTGTGGCTGCGCGTCGGAAAGACCTTGGTGACGCAGGCAGTCTTGAGGCCCGCCGCCGCCATGCCGAGCGTCGCCCGCAGCCCGGCGCCGCCCGCACCAACAACGACGACGTCATAGAGATGTTCGATGACCGGATAGGCTTGCGGCATCCCTCTTATCCCTGAAAAGCGATGCGCAGCACGGCGAAAATCCCGGCCGCCGCGATCGCGAAGGCCACGAGCTTGTTTAGCACGATCGCGGAGATCTTCGTCGCCTCGTTGTGGATGTAGTCCTCGATCACGACCTGGATGCCGAGGCTCATATGATAGAGTCCCGCGATCAGCAGCAGCACGGTGACGATCGCCGGAAATGGCTCGCGCAGCCAGGCGACGACCGTGCTGCGATCGGCGCCGGTCAACGCGACAAGCGCGGCGACGAACCACAGAACGAGCGGGACGAGCGCGACCGCGGTGACGCGCTGCGCCCACCAATGCGCAACGCCCTCCTTGGCCGAGCCCAATCCCAGGGCGCGGCCGAGCGGCGAGCGCAAACGTGTCTCCTCGCTCATCGCTAGCCTCGCACCCAATAGCCTGCGATCCACGCGATGAGCGTCAGCACGATGCTGGCGACGACCACAGTCCAGCCCGAGCGGTAGGTGGTCTTGAGCTCGAAGCCCCAGCCCGCGTCCCAGCACAAATGCCGGATGCCGTTGCAGAGGTGAAAGAAGAGCGACCAACTCCAGCCCAGCAGCAGGAGCCGCCCGATCCAGGAATACCAGAAGCTTTGCGCTGCCGCGAAGGCGTCGGCACCGGCCGCGACGGCAAAGAGCCACCACACCAGCAGCAAGGTCCCGACCGCCAGCGCCAATCCCGTTGCGCGATGCGTGATCGATAGAACGGAAGTGAGTTGCGGCTTGTAGACCTGAATATGCGGCGATAGCGGCCGTTGTGCTTGCGACATCCGGGAGTCTCGGCTTCGATCGCGGGGCAGGCAGGAAGCGGTGTTGATTTAACCCGCAAGGCGGGTCAAGTCAACGCCGAGCCCGCATGCGAGGGTTGCGGTAGCGGCGCGCTCAGCGCGCGTCGCGCTCGGCAATCTCCGCCGCCAAAGCGAGCAAGCGGCGCGCGGCATCGGCATGGAGACGCTCGATCATCTTGCCATCGAGCGTCGCAACGCCATGTCCCGCTTCCTGCGCGGCATCGAAAGCGGCGACGAGGCGCCGCGCCGCCCCGATCTCGCGCGGCTCGGGCGCGAAGGCGGCGTTGGCGATCGCGATCTGGCGCGGATGGATCAGCGTCTTGCCGTCGAAGCCGAGATCGCGCCCCTGGCGGCACTGTGCGGCAAAGCCGTCATCATCGGTGAAATCGGGATAGACCGCATCGAGCGCGCAAAGCCCCGAGGCCCGTGCGGCGATGAGCGCGATGCCGAGCGCGGCGATGAAGGGCAGCCGATCGGGGCGCGGCCGGGCGCCCAGATCCTTCGCCAAATCCTCGGTGCCGATGATGAGGCCGGCGAGCCGCTTCGAAGCACCGGCAATCGCCTCGGCATGCAAAAAGGCGCGGGGCGTCTCCATCATGCACCAAAGCGCGAGCCCGGCGGGCGCACCGGCCGCAGCCAAGGCCGTCTCGCTGTCCCGCGCCTCCCGGGCGTCCTCGACCTTGGGCAGGACCACACCGTCGAGCGGCAGCGTCGCCGCGAAGCGAAGATCCGCATCGTGCCACGGCGTGCCGGCGCCGTTGACGCGCAGCAGACGCTCGCGCCCGCCATAGCCGCCGCGCTTGAGCGCCGCCGCGATCTGCGCGCGCGCTGTCTCTTTGCCGTCGGGCGCGACCGAATCTTCGAGATCGAAGATCAAGCCGTCTGCGGCGAGCTCGCGCGCTTTCTCCATGGCGCGTGCATTGCTGCCAGGCATGAAGAGCACGCTGCGGCGCGGGCGCGGCGCGGCCATCGCAGCCTCTTGCGTCAGAGGGCTTTCTGCGGCGTCTTCTTCGCCGTCTTGCCGCCGGCGAGGTGATCGCGCGCCAGCACCTCGGCGATCTGCACCGCGTTGAGGGCCGCGCCCTTGCGCAAATTGTCGGCGACCACCCAGAGGCTCAGCCCATTGGCGACGGTCGGGTCCTTCCGGATGCGGCTGACATAGACCGGGTCCTCGCCCGCCACCTCGACGGGCGTGACATAGCCCTCATCGGCGCGATGATCGACGACGACGATACCCGGCGCGTCTTTCAGCGCGGCGCGCGCCGCCGCCTCGGTGATCGGACGCTCGAATTCGAGCGTCACCGCCTCGGCATGGCCGATGAACACCGGAACACGCACGCAGGTGGCATGAACCGCGATATCGGGGTCGAGAATCTTGCGCGTCTCGACCGCCATCTTCCACTCTTCCTTGGTCGAGCCGTCATCGAGGAACACATCGATATGCGGCACGACGTTGAACGCGATCTGCTTGGTGAAGTGCTCGGGCTTGGGCGGCTCGTTGACATAGATGCCGCGGGTTTGGGTGAAGAGCTCGTCCATGGCGTCGTGGCCGGCACCCGAGACCGATTGGTAGGTCGCGACGATGACGCGCTTGATCCGCGCCAGATCGTGCAACGGCTTCAGCGCCACCACCATCTGGATGGTGGAGCAATTGGGATTGGCGATGATGCCCTTCTTCTTGTACTGCGCGATCGCCTGCGGATTGACCTCGGGGACGACCAGCGGCACGTCCTTGTCCATGCGGAACTGCGAGGTGTTGTCGATGACGACGGCGCCGGCCTCGGCGGCGCGCGGCGCATGCACGGCGGAGACCTTCGCGCCCGGCGAGAACAGCGCGATGTCGATGCCGTGGAAATCATAGGCCTCGAGATTCTTCACCTTGAGCACGCCGCGCTCGCCGAAGGAAACCTCGCTCCCCGTCGAGCGCGACGAGGCGACGGCATGCACCTCGGACGCTGGAAACTGGCGCTCGTCGAGAACGCTCAGCATTTCGCGCCCGACATTCCCCGTGGCGCCGACGACCGCGACTTTGAACGGCATGGTACTGCTCCTGATGGATGGGCGTTCACTTAATGTACCGGCCAGCGAATGACAAGCCTTTGGCTTTGGTAAAAGCCGTTTTCGCCCGGCCCGGGCAAGCCGCAACTGCCCGCAGGCTGCGCGGATCAGCCCTGCACCCGCGCGCTTGACCGGGCCAGGGACTGGCCCCAGTCTGCCGCGCATATTGGATCCTCCGTCGATCCCCGCACGGGAGAGGCCTTCATGAGCGTCACACCGGTCGAAAAGCGGCGCACCCCCGCCGATCTGCGCGCGCGCAAAGGCGGCGTGCCGATCGTCAGCCTCACCGCCTACACCACCCCCCAGGCGCGCCTCCTCGACCCGCATACCGACCTGCTGCTGGTCGGCGATTCCCTTGGCATGGTGGTCTATGGGCTGAGCAGCACCCTCCCCGTCACCCTCGAGATGATGATCGCCCATGGCGCCGCCGTGGTGCGCGGCGCGAGCCGTGCTTGCGTCATCGTCGATATGCCCTTCGGCTCCTATCAGGAAAGCCCGGCCCAGGCCTTCGCCAATGCCGCGCGCATCTTGGCCGAGACCGGCTGCGCGGGCGTGAAGCTCGAGGGCGGCGTGGTGATGGCGGACACCATCCGCTTTCTTAGCGGGCGCGGCATTCCCGTGCTGGGCCATGTCGGGCTGCAGCCGCAATCGGTGAACGCGCTGGGCGGATTTCATGCGCAAGGCCGCACCGAGGCCGAGGCCGCGCGCCTCATCGCCGACGGCAAGGCGGCGGCGGAAGCGGGCGCTTTCGCCATCGTGGTCGAGGGGACGGCGGAGCCGGTGGCGCGGCGCCTCACCGAATCCGTGCCGGTGCCGACCATCGGGATCGGCGCCTCGCCCGCCTGCGATGGGCAGATTCTCGTGACCGAAGACATACTCGGGACGTTCGATGTGTTCCGCCCGCGCTTCGTCAAGCGCTATGCGGAGCTCGGCGGCGCCATTTCCGCGGCGGTCTCGGCCTATGCCGAGGATGTGCGCGCGCGGCGCTTTCCCGGCCCCGAGCATGTCTATGGCGCGGCGGCTCCCGAGAAGCGCAAGACGCCGACCGCGCGTTGATCCCGCGCGAAGCCTCCGGCGCTTACTGCGCGGGGGCGAAACCCTTGCCGATCATGCAAGTCCGCACGATGTCGTCGCTGCGGGGAACCTCGCTGACGGCGAAGTTCTGGACATGGGTTTCCATCACCCCGGTCCGCTGCCAGTCGCCGCCGCGCGACGCCATGATGTCGGTCATAATGTTGGTGTCGCGCGCGGTCGCCTCGCGCGCGATGCTCTTGCAATCCGACAATTCGCGCTGCGTCACCTGGGGCGAAGTGCCTTCCTTGGTCCAGTCCGGCTGATTGGAGCAGGCGAGGAGCGCCAGCGCGCAGGCCAGCGTCAGGCTTCTTTTCATCGTTCAGCACCCCTTTGGCGCGGCGCGCGACCGCCCGCGGCAAGATTCGGTTAACCACCTCGGTATATAGACTAGCGCCCGATGGCGCCTCCGTCTCGTGCTCATTGTGAGGCGGTTCCTGGAGTTCAACCGCGACATGGTTCGGCGAGTCGTTCTCATTGCTCTCCTGCTCTCGCTGGCGGGATGCAATGCGTGGCAGAACCGCGCCGAATTCGCCGCGCCGCAAAGCCGCTGGCCGGCCAACTACCCCTCGCCCGTCCCGGCGAACGCACCGCCGCCGCCGATCCCGGTGCGGTACTGCTATCGCACCTTGGCGGCGGTCGATTGCTTTGCCGAGGCGCGTCCCGATCGCATCGCCGGCTATACCGGGGTCTATCCAGACCCCGATAGTCTCGGCGCGGCGGCGCCCTATGCCGCCAAGGAACCCGCGGCGCCGGCCCGCTAAAACCGCCCGGCGCGAAAATCGGCGACGGCTTCGAGCAGCTGCTCCTGCGTGTTCATGACGAAGGGCCCATAGCGCGCGACCCTCTCGCCGAGCGGACGCCCCGCGGCGAGAAGCAACCGCGCCGGCGCGTCTTTCGCCCGCAGCATCACTTGCGTCCCCTCGCCCAGCACTGCGAGCGTGCCGCGCGGAACCTCGCGCGGCGGATCGCCGATGAGCGCACCGCCCTCGAACGGATAGGCGAAGGTCTGGTGACCCGCCGGAAGATCGAGCGAGAGCGCCGCCCCGGCGGGCAGCGCGATATCGGCGAGCAGCGGTGCCGTGGCGACGCCGCGGACCGGCCCCTCGACGCTGAGGAGGCTGCCGGCGATCACGCGGATTTGCGCGCCATCCGGGCCTTGGACGACCGGCACGGCGGCGGGATCGAATTCCTGATAGCGCGGCGCGGTCATCTTCTCCGCGGCCGGCAGATTGACCCAGAGCTGAAAGCCCCACATCAGCCCGTCTTCCTGCTCCGGCATCTCCGAATGGACGATGCCGCGGCCCGCAGTCATCCATTGGACGCTGCCCGGCCCCAACAGGCCGCTATGGCCGTGATTGTCGCGATGCCGCATCCGCCCGGCGAGCATATAGGTGACGGTCTCGAAGCCGCGATGCGGGTGATCGGGAAAGCCGCCGATATAGTCGGCGCCCTCTTCGGAACGGAACTCGTCGAGCAGCAGAAAGGGATCGAGCTCGCCAAGCGCTTGGTTGCCGATCAGGCGATTGAGGCGCACCCCCGCGCCATCGCTGGTCGGCTGGCCGCGCGACAGTTTCACCACCGGGCGGATCGCCGCCGCTGCGTCGAGCATGATGTTCTCCGAATGGGTTTGCCGACCGCTGATATGGGGAGCGCGCCAAAGAACATCCACCCGGCGCGCGGCCGGCGCGACGCGCAAGGCGGAGCGGCGGTCTCAGGAGGCTTTGGGCGTCTCGACCAGATCGTCGAGCTTCTCGCGCAGCGTCTTCACCTTGTCGCTCGGCAAAGCGTAAATCCACGGCGAGAGCTGCGCCTTCAACTCCGTTGCCTGCTTTGCGGCATCGCCGCTGCCCGAGACGGCAAAGCGCGCCCAGCTCTTGCCGTCCTTGTCGGCGAGGTCGATATCGACGGTTAGGCCGGAGAAGCTCACGAATTGCGCCTTGGCAACGCCCGAGGAGGGATAGTCGAAGCCCTTGGCCGGGCGCACATCCTCGAGCTGCAAGCCGCCCAGCACGCCGGCCGCATCGTCGAGGATGCTGTCATATTTGAGCTTCTTGTCTTTCGGCATTTCGGCAAGGCGCAGCTTGTCGGCGGGTTTGTCGCGCGTCAGCGTCACTTTGCTGCCATCGGGCTGGGTCAGCACAACGAGCTTCATTTGCGCCGCGGGCAGGTCGAGAAGCTTTTTGTCGAGCCAGTCGGCGGTATTGCCGGCAAGGTCGAGCGTGCCGCGCGCGAGCCATGACTGCGCATTGCCGGGCTTGCGCACATAGACGCCGCCCTCGCCGCCGCCGAGCTGGTCGGCGCGATGCTTGCCGATAATCGCCTCGCCGAGGAGCGAGCCCTTGGTGTCGGCCAAGGTGACGAGGATCGACTTCGAATCCTTGCCCGGGTCTTCGACCTCGAGCCGCGGATAAGACGCCGCCACCGCCGTTTTCGGCTCGAAATAGGTGAGATCGGCGAGGCCTAGCAGCGCCTGGCGCAGCTTGCCGAGATCGGCGGGATAATTGCCGCGTTCCTCGATGGTCCAGGCGGTGCCGTTGCGCGCGATGGTGGTTTTCTGATCGGCGTGATTGATCACCACCTTGCCGAGATCGGCGATGCGCGGGGCGAGCTCAGGCATGACGGGCGTACCCGCGAGCGGGTCCGCTTGCGGACCGCTGCCGCGCGAGACGACGACCGCCGCGATCACGGCCAGAAGCGTAATTCCAAGCAGCCAAGCCAGAGTCTTTCCGCGCATCCCTACCCCCTTACGACGACGCGCGCGCCTGCCGCTTGCGCCGCCGCATGCGCAAGATGCCGAGGCCGATCGCCGCCAGGCCGACAAGGATCGGCACCAGCGCGATATCGAAGAACTCCGTCCAAGCCTGCAGCCGGTCGATGTCCTCGCGCAGCGCGAGCTGCACCTGGCGCAGCTGGCGGCGGATCTGGATCATGTCGGAGCGGAAATTGTCGAGCGTCTTCTCCTGCTCCGCCGCCAGCGCGACGCCCGGGCGCGCGCCCTGCTCGCGCAGCTGCTTGATCTTGTCCTGGGTCTCCTTGAGCTTGGTCTCGAGACCTTTCTCGGTCGCCTGGTAGCGCGCATCCGCGACGCGCTGGATGTTGTTGATGAGCTCGAAAGGCCGTGCCGAGGTGCCGCGGCTCCGGAGGCTGATGAGATCGTCGCCCCCCGCAAGCACATCGATCGCATTGGCGACGAAGTCGCCATTGTTGGCGATCGGGATGGTCACGGTCTGGCCGAAGAAATCTTGGCTCTGCACCCAGAACCGGTCCTCGAGAATGTCGGTGTCCGCAACGAGAACGACGTTGATCGGCTTGGCCGAGGTCTTGATTTCGGGTGCGGCCGGCTTGTCCTTGGCCGGATCGGCCTTCGCATCCGCGGCCGGCTTGGCGTCGCCCGCCTTTGCATCCTCCGCTTTCTTCTCCTTGGGCGGACCGTCGGGGAAAGCGGTCTCGGCCGGGCCCGTCACCTGCGCCGCGAGCACCAGCGGCTTGTTGTCGGGCTTGAAGTCGCGCAGCAAGCCGCCGACATCGGGCATGCCCTGAACCTTCGCAACCGGGATCGCCATCGAATCGGTCGAGGTCGAGATCAGCGGCGTGAAATGCGTCTTGGCATCCTTCAGCGGCTCGAGAATGCCCGCGGACGCCATGTTGATATGCGTCAGGTCGGCGGTGATGAGGTCGTCGCGGTTGAGGTTCGTGCGATCGAGCGACAGCCAGGCGACGTAGTCCATCGCGACGACGTGCTGCGAGGTGCCGGCATTGACGCGGCGCGCAGCGCGGCGGTCGCCTGCGACCATCTTGGGTTCCAGCTCCACGCCCCAGGCCTTGAACAACTTGTCGAGATGACTGTCCAAGGGCGAGCCCGGCGGGTTGAGCTGGCTCGGATGCATTTGCTGCGTTTCCGAGTTGGGATCGACGAAGACCAGCGTCTTGCCGCCCTTCAGCACATATTGGTCGATCGCATAGAGCGTCTTGTCGGTGAGGTGCTGCGGATGGGCGATCATCAGCACATCGACATCCGCCGGGATCGCGTCGATGTCGCTCGAGAGGTCCTTGATGTCGTAGAGCGGCTTGATCTGGTCGATCACCGCATAGGGGATCATCGGCCGGCCCTGCATCGCCGCCATGATATCGCCCTCGAGCGGAAGGTCGGTGATGAGGCCGACCACCGGTTTTTTCGGGAAAGCGAGGCTGTGGACGAGCTTCGTCAGATCGTATTCGAGCAGCCGCTCGCGCTCGGGCTGGAAGAACGGAATGATCTGCTGATCGTCGGTCGAATTGGTGGCGGCGAGGCCGAAATAGACCTGCTCGCCGCCTTGATCGAGCGGTACGCCCTGGAGGCCGAAGGCCACGGCGCGGTCCTCGGTCGCCGAGAAGGGCTCGGGATCGAGCTCCTGGAGCTCGATCTTGCCGTTGGCGGCCGCCGCATATTCCTCGAGCAACTCGCGCACGCGCTGCGCATAGACGCCGTAGGACGGGATCTCCTCGCCGAGCTTTTTCGAATAATAGAATCGCAGCACCAGCGGCTCGCCGATCTTCGCCAACGTCGCCTTGGTGCCGGGCGAGAGCGTGTAGAGCCGGTTCTGGGTGAGATCGATCCGGGTGGTGTCGAGGGTGCGGCCGGCGATGATGTTGACCGCGACGAACAGCACCGCGGCGGAAATCAGCGCGATCGCGGCGGCGGTGCGACGGGAGGGCGGAAAGAGCTTCATCGGCGCCCTCAATCCGCTTTCGTGAGATCGACGATGACGGCGTTGGCGAAGAGGAACAGCGCCATCACCGTGATGAAGAAGGTGGCGTCGCGCAGATCGATCACGCCGCGCAGGATGGCGTTGAAATGGCCGTAGAAGCTGAAGGCGGCAACCGTCTCGGCGACGCCCGGCGGCGCCCAGCCTTCGAGCAGGCCCAGAACCAAGGTCGAGCCGGCAACCGTGAAGAGGAAGCAGACCGCGGCGGTGATGACGAAGGCAATCACCTGGTTCTTGGTCAAGGCCGAGAGCGCCGAGCCGATGGCGAGATAGCCGCCCGCCATCAGGAAGCTGCCGATATAGCTGGCGAGGATGACGCCGTTATCGGGGCTGCCGAGCACATTCGCCGTGATCCAGAACGGAAAGGTCAAGAGCAGCGCGATGCCCGCGAACACCCAGGCGGCGAAGAACTTGCCGAGCACCGCCGCGCCCATCGAGACCGGCAGGGTCAGGAACAGCTCGATCGTGCCGCTTTTCCTCTCCTCGGCCCAAAGCCGCATCGACAGCGCGGGGATGAAGACGAGATAAAGCCAGGGATGAAAGCTGAAGAAGGCGACGAGGTCGTCCTGGCCGCGATCGAAGTAATTGCCGAGGAAGAAGGTGAGCGCGCCGGCCAGCGCGAGGAAGATCACGATGAAGACATAGGCCAAGGGCGTTGCGAAATAGCTCGCGAGCTCACGGCGGAAGATGACATAGGTGCTGCGCATCGCGTTCGGCTCACGCGGCCTTGCTGGTGATGGCGCGGAACACGTCATCGAGACGCCCGCGCTCCACCCGGATGCCGGCAATCGGCCAGCCCGCCGTGCGCACCAGATCGGTCACCTCGGCGACGATGGCGCGGCCGTCGCGCGCAAAGATCATCAAGCCCGATCCTTCGGCGTCATCGACCGGCTCGACCGATTGCACGCTGGGCAGGCGCAAGAGCGCCGTCACCGCGTCGGGCGCATCGCCGGCGATCTTCAGCCGGACGGCGTTGTGATGGCGCGAGCGCGCCTCGAGATCGCCGGGCGTGCCGTCGGCCAAGAGCTTGCCGTGAGCGATGATCGCCGCCCGCGTGCACACCGCATCGACCTCTTCGAGGATATGCGTCGAGATGATGATTGCTTTCGTCGGCGCGAGCTCCGTAATGAGCGTGCGCACCTCGTGCTTTTGATTGGGATCGAGCCCGTCGGTCGGCTCGTCGAGGATGAGCACGTCGGGATCGTGCAGCAGCGCCTGCGCCAAGCCGACGCGGCGCTTGAAGCCCTTCGAGAGCGTGTCGATCGGCTGCGCCAGCACGCTGTCGAGCGCGGTGCGTTTCACCGCGAGATCGATGCGATCCTTGGCGTCGGCGCCGTCGAAGCCGCGGATGCGGGCGATGAAGCGCAGAAAGCCCAAGGGCGTCATGTCTGGATAAGCGGGCGCGCCTTCCGGCAGATAGCCGATATGGCGCTTGGCCGCGATCGGCGCCGCGACGATATCGGCGCCGCAGACGATCGCCGTGCCGCTGGTCGGCGCGAGAAAGCCGGTGATGACTTTCATCGTCGTCGACTTGCCCGCGCCATTGGGCCCGAGGAATCCCAAGACCTCGCCGCGCCGCACCGAGAACGACACGTCGTCGACCGCCGTCACCGGACCGAAACGCCGGGTGAGGTGTCTGACTTCGATCATGGACTCCATCGTGAAGCAGCTGCTCCCTGAATACTTTCTTGTCGCACTGGGCCTGCATCACGCCGTATTTCCACGGCGGAAATCAAGCCCGGGCGCGCCGTTACCGGCTTAATTCGGTGTAATGTTTTGCTTGACAGCCGCCCTCAACCGCCAAGCGCTTTGTCGATTTCCCCGATGATCGCCGCGCTGAGCGGCGCGACGCGCGAGGGCCATGATCCGGCGAGCGCGCCGGCCGGCCCGATGAGATATTTGTGGAAATTCCAGCGCGGCGTGCCGTCTTCGCCGAGCTCCTGCGCGATCCAGCGATAGAAGGGATGAGCGTCCGGCCCGACGATTGTCTCTTTCGCCGCCAGCGGGAAATCGACCGCATAGGTCGCCGCGCAAAACTCTTTGATCTCGGCCTCGCTGCCCGGCTCCTGACCGCCGAAATCGTTGCACGGCACCCCCAATAAAACGAAGCCCTTGTCGCGGTAGCGCCGCCACAGCGTCTCGAGCTCGGCATATTGCGGGGTGAAGCCGCATTCCGACGCGGTGTTGACGATCAACACCGGCTTGCCGCGCCACGCCGCAAGCGGCAGCGCGCCGCCGTCGATGCGGCGAAACGAAAAATCATAGGCGGTCACGGCGCGCTCCGCGCGAAACGCTTGGCGTCTTCGGCCGCATAGGCCGCGACCTTGAAATCGGCGGCTTGCGCCTTTTGCAAGCGCACGACGAGCTCGGCGAGCTTTGCCGCCGGCACGGCGCAGGTCACTTCGTTATTGGGCATGCCGGTGCGCACGCGGCTCAGCATGCATCCGCTCGAGACCGCGACCGCGCCTTCCTCGCGCGCGATCGGGATGATGTGGCATTGCGGCTTGCCTTCAAAGCGCAGCTCGGGCCAGGCGTCATTGACCAGCATGAGCTGCTTGCCGTTGAGGCGCAGGAACACGACATCGGGCGCGAAGGCGGCTTCGGCAAGCGGCCCATAGAGCACGGCGCCGGGCCTTTCCTGGATTGCGGGAATGCGGCTCGCCGCCTCGGCCGTCACCCATTCGCAGGCCAGCAGAGCAGCCACATCGGCGCCCGCCGCCGCCTCGGCGAAGCTCTTGAAGCCATGCGTGAAGCTGCCGACGCTGCAATTGCCGTGATCCTCGGCAATGGTCGCAAAGCTGCGCTCGGTCGCCTTCATCCAGAAAACGCAGCCCGCGGCGACGGCGCCGGTTCGGCCATCGGCAGTCGCGGGCGGCCGCTTCTCCGCCGGGCGCGGCAGGCCTTGGGGCGCTGCCGCCGCGAAGCCGATCGCGATCGGTGCGACGGCGAGGCCGAGCAATCGGCGCAGCTCGTGATCGAGCGCGGCGCAGTCTTCGATGCGCATTCCCCCTCCCCTAGCCGTAACGCTGCTCGCTCCAGGGATCGCCGCGATCGTGATAGCCGCGCTCTTCCCAAAAGCCGCGGCGATCCGCGGCGATGAGCTCGATCCGCCGGATCCATTTCGCGCTTTTCCAGAAATAAAGCTTCGGGACGACCGCGCGCACCGGCCCGCCATGCTCGCGCGCCAGCGGCGCGCCCTGCCAGGAATGCGCCAGCAGCGCGTCATCATCGTCGAAATCCGCCAAGGGCAGGTTGGTGGTGTAATCGTCATAGCTGTGAAAGACGATGAAGCGCGCCTCGGGCAGCGGCTTCGCCACAGCGAGAATATGCTTGGCGCTCACCCCGTCCCATTGATTGTCGAAGCGCGACCACGCGGTGACGCAGTGGATGTCGGAGACGTCGCGGAATTGCGGCTGGGCGCGGAACTCGTCCCAGCTCCAATCGATGCTCCTCTCGACCAGCCCGTCGATGACGAGCCGCCATTCTTTTGGCTCGACCTTCGGCACCACGCCGAGATCGAGCACCGGCCAGTCGCGCACGCGATGCTGTCCCGGCGGCAGGCGCTCGCCGCGCGGCGCGGCGCGGCCGGTCAAGAGCCGTCCGTCGCGCGCCCAGCGCTCCTTGCTTTCCACCAGTTTCGGGCGCGTCTGGCTCAGCCGGTCTTCGGGCTTGTCATTCATCGAGGCCTTCCTTGACCAAAGCCTAGCGCAGCGCATGCGGCTTTGCAGCCCCTTAGGGGACGCGCTTTCCGGTTGCGCGCCGCAGGGCGCTCGCCGAGACTGCTTTTGCCCCGATGATTTTCCTCACCCTCCTCAAAGGCATCGCCGTCGGCATCGTGATCGCGCTGCCGGTCGGCCCGGTCGGCGTGCTGTGCGTGCGCCGCTGCCTCTTCGAGGGCGCCGTGATGGGATTCGTCTCCGGCCTCGGCGCGGCCTTCGCGGATGCGACCTTCGGCGCCATCGCGGCGCTCGGCTTGACCGTGCTGCGCGACTGGCTGCTCGACTATCAGGATTGGTTCGGCCTCGCCGGCGGCCTCTTCCTCCTCGGTCTCGGCGTCAAGGCGCTGTTCATCGTCCGCGCCAACGAGCCGGAGCCGCTCGCCGGCGAGGCCATGCTCGGCGCCTTCGCCTCGGCCTATGCGCTGACCATCGCCAATCCAATCACCTTGCTGAGCTTTGCCGCGATCTTCGCCAAGCTCGGCGCCGATGCGGTGACCGGACTCGCCGGCGCGTCGGCCCTGGTCGGCGGCGTGTTCGTCGGCTCGCTGCTGTGGTGGCTCGGCCTCAGCTTCGGCATCGCCGCCTTGCGCAATCTCGCGGGCGAGGTGGTGATGCGGTGGCTCAACCGCATCTCCGGCGCGATCCTCCTCGCCTCGGGCGTCGGCTTGCTTATCCTCGCAACGCGCGGTTTGGTCGGCTAAGGGCGCGGCTTGGCCGAGGCCCGCTCGCCCTTTAAGGTCGCGCCATGAAGGCTCGACTTTTCCTCTTCGCCGCCGCGCTGCTCTTCACCCTCGCGCCCTGCCTCGGCCTGCGCGCGCAAACGCCCGCCCCGGCGGCAGCGACGGCGCCGACCACGCCAACCGCGCAGGAACTGCAGCAGCTCGTTGCGACGCTCAAAGACGACAAAGCCCGCGCGCAGCTCCTCGGCCAGCTTCAGGCGCTGATCGCCGCGCAGAACGTGCAGCAGCACGAGGAGGAAACCTCGCCGCTCTCCTGGTTCGGCGATCTTCCGGCGCAGCTCGACTCGCTCGGCGCCGATGTGCTCTCGGCCGTCCCGGTCTTCGTCGAGGCGCCGCGTTTCGTTGCTTGGATCGAGCGGCAGATCACCGAGCCGCAGCATCGCGCCTTCTGGATCGAGGTCTTCTCGAAGCTGGCGCTGATCTTCGGCGCCGGCGTCGTGGCCGGGGCGATCGCGCGCCTCATCCTGCACCCTGCGGCAAAGCGGCTCGCCGCCCCGTCCCATGCCGGGCTCGGCATTCGCCTGTTGATCCTCGCCGCCGCCGCGCTGATCGAGGCGCTTCCCGTGCTGGCCTTCGCCGGGGCTGCCGTGTTCGTGATGCCTTTCACCAAGCCGCATCTCGGCGTCCGCGCGGTCGCCGAGGTGCTGATCACCGCGACGGTGTGGGCGCGCGGTCTTCTCGCCGTCGCGCGCGTCCTGCTGCTCTCGCCGAGCGCCGAAGATCTTTGTCACCTGAGCGACGAGACGCGCCACTATCTCTACATCTGGCTGCGGCGCTTCGTGCATTGGGCGGCCTATGGCTATGCGGTGTCGGCGGGCTCGTGGTGGATCGGCGCGCCCGGCACGATCGACGGCCTGTTGATGCGCATCACCATCCTCGTCCTCGCGATTCTCGCCATCATCTTCATTTTGCAGAATCGCAGCGCGGTGCATGATTGGCTGCGCGGCAATGGCGAGACCGGCGGTAACGGCTGGCGCGTGCTGCGCTACCGCATCGCCGAGACCTGGCACATTCTCGCCATCGTCTATGTGATCGGCACCTTCGGCGTCTATGTGCTGAAGGTCTCGGGCGGGTTCACCTTCCTGCTGCAGGCGACGACGCTGAGCCTTATCGTCGTCGGCGCGGCGCTCGTCTTGGGGCGCCTGCTCGAGCGCGTGCTGCATCGCGGCCTCGCGATCCGCCCCGAGCTCAAGACACGCTTTCCCGCGCTCGAGACGCGCGTCAACCGCTACACCGCGATTCTGCAGATCAGCGGGGTGACGGTCATCTACGCCGCGGCCGCTTTGGCGGTGCTGCAGGCCTGGGGGCTCAACGCCTTCGTCTGGCTCGCCGGCGTTGCGAGTCGCCCCGCGACAGGGAGCCTCTTATCGCTCATCGTCATCCTTATCGGCGGCGTCGTGCTGTGGGAGTTCTTCAACTCGACGATCGAGCGCCGCCTGGCCGGCATCGATCCAGGCCGGCGCTCGCGCGCGCGCACCCTGCTGCCGCTGCTGCGCACCAGCATCCTGATCGTCTTCATCACCATCGCCGGGCTGATGATCCTCTCGCAACTGGGCTTCAATATCGGGCCGCTCCTGGCCGGCGCCGGCATCGCCGGAATCGCAGTGGGGTTCGGTGCGCAAACCCTCGTCAAGGATTTGATCACCGGTTTCTTCATCCTGCTCGAGGATACCTTCGCGGTGGGCGACGTGGTCGATGTCGGCAGCGGGCATTCGGGCCTGGTCGAGGCGATCTCGATGCGCAATTTCCGGCTGCGCGACATGGACGGAACGGTGCATACGGTCCCCTTCAGCACGGTCAACACCGTCAAGAACATGACACGCGACTACGCCTATTTCGTCGCGAGCGTCGAGGTCTCTTACCGCGAAGACACCGACGAGGTGATCGCCGCTCTGGTCGCGGTCGCCGAGGAGATGCGCAAGGACCCGGCTTTCGGCTACCGCATGCTGGAGCCGATCGAGATCATCGGCGTCGATGCGTTCAAAGAATCGTCCGTGGTCATCAAGGTGCGCCTGAAGACGCTGCCGATCCAGCAATGGACAATCGGCCGCGAGTTCAACCGCCGCATGAAAAAGGCGTTCGACAAGGCGGGCATCGAGATGCCGTTTCCGCACCGCACGATCTATTTCGGCGAAGACAAAACGGGCAACGCACCCGCCGCGCATATCCGCGTCGATCCGGCCGCCGAAGGCGATACCAAAGCCAACAAGTGATCGCTGTTACGCCTCGTCCTCGCCGCGCGCGAGCGCCTCGAGCGCGGCGATATCGGGCGTATCGAGCACGCGCCGCGCAATATCGAGGCCGAACCCCGCCCGCGCGAGGCTGGCCATGTCCTTCTGGCGCCATTGCGCCCGCAGCGCCGCGGCGCGGTAAGGACCGAGCCGCCGCCGCCGGGCGAGGGCGCAGGCCGCCTGGATCTCGCCGTTGCCGGCCGAGGCGAGCCCTTCGAGCGCCTCCTCGACGAGATCGGGGCCGACGCCCTTCTGCTTGAGCTTCCCGGCGATCCCATAACGCGAGGTGCCGCGGCGCGCGAGGCTCGCGGCGGTCTGAACGGCATAAGCGCGATCGTCCAGCAAGCCGCTCGCGAGATAGCGCGCGATCAAGGCCTCGACGAGCGCCGCGCCCTCGCTTTCCCCGCCCGCCCGCGCGACCTTGCGCAGGAGGATGCGGCGCAGATTGGCGCTCGAGCTCGCAAAGCGGCCGAGATAATAGATCGCCGCGTTCTCGATCTGCTGCGCGGTTAGCGGGCGCGCCGCGCCGCCACCCGATTTCCTCGCCCCTGCCATGTCCTGCCCCGCCTTGCCCCGCAATCCGACCCTGCCTTAAATCTGCCGACCCTTTCGGACGAGGATACGCTATGCACGCCCCGCTCGCCCCGTCGGTGCGCCACTTCGGCGCGGTCAACTGGCAGGGCCTGTGGACCCTCTATCTGCGCGAGGTCCACCGCTTTCTCAAAGTGGCGATGCAGACGGTGTTCGCGCCGGTGGTGACGACGCTGATCTTTCTCGCGATCTTTCTTCTCGCCATGGGCGGACAGTCGCGCCAGATCGGCGGCGTGCCGTTCCTCGAATTCCTCGCGCCCGGTCTCGCCATGATGGCGATCACCCAGAACGCCTTCGCCAACACCACCTCCTCGATCATGATCGCGAAGATGCAGGGCAACATCATCGATCTGCTGATGCCGCCGCTGACGCCCGCCGAATTGACCGCCGGCCTCGCGCTGGGCGGGTTGACGCGCGGCCTCATCGTCGGCGTTGTCGTCACCGCCGCCATGGCGATCTTCATCCCGGTCCATATCGTCTCGCTCTGGGCCGCGCTGTTCTTTGCCGCCGCCGCCTCCCTCCTGCTGTCGGTGCTGGGCGTCATCGGCGGCATCTGGGCCGACAAATTCGATCATCTCGCCGCGGTGACGAATTTCATCGTGACCCCCCTGGCCTTCCTCTCCGGCACATTCTACTCGATCGAGCAATTGCCGCCGCTTTGGCACAAGATCGCGCTGTGCAACCCATTCTTCTACATGATCGACGGGTTTCGCTATGGGCTGACCGGCCAGGCCGAGGCATCGCCCCTTATCGGCGTCCTGATGCTGACCGGCATCAACGCTGCGCTTCTCGGGCTGAGCTATCTGATGGTGGCGCGCGGCTACAAGCTCAAAGCCTAGGCGCGGGTCACCCGCGCCGGGTCAAGCGGTCGATCTCGTCTTTTTCTGCCTTGCTCAGCGTCCAGGACGCCGCGGCGACATTCTGCTCGATCTGCTCGGGCTTGGTCGCGCCGGCGATGACGCTCGGCACCGCGTCATGTGCCAAGAGCCAGCCGAAGGCGAGCTGCAGCAGCGTCTTGCCGCGGTCGGCGCAAAACCGCTCGAGCTTTTCGACGATCGCCCAATTGGCATCGTTGAGTTCGGAACCGCCCCGCCCGCCCGCGGCGAGGCGCGAGCCCGCCGGCGCCGGCGCGTTGCGCTTGTACTTGCCGGTCAAGAGTCCATTCGCCAGCGGGTAATAGGGCAGCAAGCCGAGCCCGTGCCGCTGGATCGCCGGCATCGGGTCGCGCTCGATCCCGCGCGAAAGCAGGCTGTACTCGTCCTGCGCCGTCGCCAGCGGCGTCAGCCCGAGCCGCGAGGCCGCCGCTTGCGCCGCATCGATCTGCGCCGAGGAAAAGCACGAGCAACCGATCTGGCGGACCTTGCCCTCTTTCACCAGCGCATCGAGCGTGCCGAGCGTGTCCTCGATCGGGGTTTGCGGATCGGGCCGATGGATTTGATAGAGATCGATCCAATCCGTGCGCAGACGCTTGAGGCTCGCTTCGATGGCCGAGCGGATATAGGCGGGTGAAGCGCCTTTCATCGTTCCCGCGGCATTCATCGCCATGCCGAATTTGCTGGCGAGCACGATGTCCTTGCGGCGGGCGCCGAGAATCTCTCCGAGCTGCGTCTCGGAGCCGCCGTAATTGCCGTAGCCATAGCCGCCATAAACATCCGCCGTATCGAACAGCGTGACGCCGAGATCGAGCGCCTTGTGGACGACCTTGCGCGTTCCTTCGAGATCGAGCCGGCCGCCAAAATTGTTGCAGCCGATGCCGACCACCGAGACTTTCGGGCCGTTCTTGCCGAGACTACGCCTGTCCAATGGAGTGATCCTTTCCGCCGCCGAGCGATCTATCTAGGGGTTTTGCTGCGACGGGGAAAGCCGTGGGAGATCAGCGCGGCGCGACGAAAGACGGGCGGTCGTTGAGCATCGCCGGATCGAGCCCGGCCGCGATCTGGAACGAGCGCGAAATCTGCTCGAGCTCGGCGCGCGGGATCACCTCCTCGATATGCTTGAACCCCTGCGGCGCGCGCTCTTCCGCGAGCTGCAAGGCGGCTTCCGGCCCGAGATTGCGATTGCGCAAGGTGACATCGTTCATCGTCGGCCGCCGCTTTTGGTCATAGCGATGAAGCGCCTCGATGGGATCGCTCGAGGCCATCAGCTCGGCCGTCAGTATTCGCGCATCGACGATTGCCTGCGAGCCCGCTTGCGAGCCGGTCGGCTGCATCGGATGCGCCGCATCGCCGATCAAGGTGACGCGCGAAAAGCTCCAGCGATCGACCGGGTGGCGGTCGACCAGCGGAAACTCGAAAATCTCCGCCGTGTCGGCGATGAGTTGCGGCAGATCGAGCCAATCGAAGCGCCAATCGCGGAACGCGTCGAAGAAGCGCTCCTTGTCGACCTTGCGGTTCCAATCCTCGCGCGGCGGCGCCGCGGTCGCGACCGTCATCTGCGCGATCCAATTGGTCAGCATCTTGTCCGAACCGTCCGCCGCCGGCCCGATCGGATAGAGCACGGCGCGCTGATGGAAATGGCCGGCGATCGCCATGGTCGCGCCGCCGAGGAAGGGCGCGGCCGGCATCGCCGCGCGCCACAGGATCTGGCCGGCGAAATTGGGCTCGCCCTCGCCGGGATAAAGCTGGCGGCGCACCGCGGAATGAATCCCGTCGGCACCGATGAGGATATCGGCCGCGTCCTCGACCGTCCCGCCGCCGATACGATCCTCGAACCGCGCCGCCACTTTGCCGCCGCGTTCTTCAGAGCGCAGGAAATGATGGCCGGGCCGCAGGCTGTCGGGGCCGAGCCGCTCGCGCACCGCCTCGGCTAGCAGCAGCTGCAGCTTGCCGCGATGGATCGAGTATTGCGGCCAATGGAAGCCGGCGGCGCGGCCGCGCGGCTCGCGCCAGACCGGTTGGCCGAATTTGTTGAAGAAGGCCAGCGCCTGGGTCGCCGTCGCGACGCCCGCGACCCGGTCGCCGAGGCCGAGCTCCGTCAGCTCGCGCACCGCATTGGGCTGGAGATTGATGCCGACGCCCAAGGGCGTCACCGTGCGGACGGATTCATAGACCACGGCCGGGATGCCGACCTGATTGAGGCTCAGCGCCATGGTGAGGCCGCTGATGCCGCCGCCGACGATCATCGCCTTCATGCCGGTCCCGCTCCCTTTACCCCGTG
>Ga0070681_10001210_pt1 | contig 22454 bp, 16 predicted proteins | sample KBSC83BmetaG_FD_65650 | JGI IMG/M metagenome (GOLD analysis project Ga0070681, IMG submission 65650) | Corn rhizosphere microbial communities from Kellogg Biological Station, Michigan, USA - KBS C8-3B metaG | ecosystem: Host-associated > Plants > Roots > Rhizosphere | place: USA: Michigan...
ACGCGAACGTTGTGGCTGCTGTTTCGGTCGCGGCACGACGTCTGTTCGTCGTACACCGTGCAGATCTCGACGGCACCGTCGGTCTCGCGAACGTCGAACGCGACGTCGCGAATGGATCCACGCGATCGCGGTACCTTCACCGCTCGCACCACGACGAGATCGCCCGCCGCTTCGCGCACACTGATCGGCCCGTCGCCGTTCGCGATCGTCAACGTCGCACCGTTGGTCATCTGCTTGGACCAGGTGAACGTGGACTCGTCGCGGCCTTGCTGCGCGCCGGCCTCGCGCGACAACAGGAGCGTGACGCCGACGGCGGCGACAGCGCGGAGGGAGATACGACTCATCATCCTACAGTTGCGAGTGGGGTCAGCTGATCCGACAGCCGAAGCTCATGAAAAGTTTGAATTTTCGTCAATGGATCCAATACAGCGTGGCGAAGAACAGCACGAACTTGAATGCCACGATGATGGGCACGACGGTCGCCACGAGCAATGCCGTCCGCGCGACCGTCGCCACGCGTCCGCTGCCGTACACGACTCGCTGCGCCACGTAGGCGTAGGTGCTCAACAGGAGCACCGTGAACACTACGTAGGGCGACTCGTCGTCAGACGGCCTGAAGCTCGTCGTCAGCATCAAGAGCCTGTAGTAACCCGTCAGCGCGATTCCTGCGGTCGGGATGACGAGCAGGACATATCCCACGAAGTGCGTTGCGAAGACGAGATGCTCGGCGAAAAAGCGCCGAGTTCCGATGTAGAGAATCGCGAGCACCAGCGCGTAGAACGGGATCAGGGCGACGACGATGAGCTTCGCGACACCCTCCGTTGCGCTGTCGTAGCGAGCGGTGAGCGACGCACGCATTGCGCTCGCGCGAGCACGCTGGCCTGGCGTCGCCGTCTGAGCGAGCGCTGGATATCGCTTGATCATCACGGCGCGCGTCACCTGTCGGTACGTCATTTCGTCGAGCTGCGTCGCGAGCGGTGCCGTGAGCACCGTGACGCCGAACTGCGCCACCAGAACGAAGTACAGCAGGTTGCAGAAAAGAAAGACGCGAAAGGGCGCGAGATACCGATGGCGCTCCGCGCCGAAGTAGGCGGTCGTGAGTTGCCCGGGCCGGAGCAGCAACGCGCGAAAGCTTCCGATCAGCGCCGAATCGAGATCGGTGATTGCCGCCGCGGCTTCACGAAGGAAATGTTTGACCGATAAGTCCTGTCGGCCGGCCAGCGCGCTCCCGCAGTCCGAGCAAAATCGGCCGACACCGTGCGCGCCACACGTGGCGCACTGGAGCGGCGTGAGCTCGCCGGCGGGAGCGGCCGTGGATGAGGTCACCCAGCCTCGTCTTCGAGAAGACGACGTTTGCGATTCACTCCCCACTTGTAGCCTGCAACCGAGCCGTCTTCTCGCACCACTCTGTGGCATGGCACGATCACGGCGAGACGATTCGTTGCACACGCGCGCGCGACTGCGCGCACGGCACGCGGATTTCCGATGGCTTGTGCGACTTCGCGGTAGGATTTCCGCTCGCCGGCGGGAATGTCGCGCAACGCCTGCCACACGCGCTGCTGAAACGCGGTGCCGCTGATGTCGAGGGGAACGTCGGTCGACGGTGTGCGGTGTGGATGTTCAATGCGATCGAGCACGCCTCGCACCCACGCGGGATGACCGGCTTCGCTGCGCTCGAGCCGCGCATTCGGGAAATCGGCGCGCAGTGCGCGCTCCACTTCAGCATCGCTCGCACCGAGCTCGACGGCGCAGACGCCACGATCCGTGGTTGCGACGAGAACCCGCCCGACCGACGCATCGGCGATGGAGTACTCGATGTCCACGCCGGCGCCACCGCGGCGATATGCGGCGGGCGTCATGCCGAGCAGCTCGCCGGCGCGCTCGTACACACGGCTGCTGGAGCCAAAGCCTGCTTCGTACGTTGCGCGACTCACCGTGTCGCCGGCGCGCAGTCGTGTCTTGAACAGGCTCACGCGACGAGCGTCCTGGTACTCCTTCGGCGTCACGCCCATGGCTCGCTTGAACGAGCGCTGAAGGTGCCAGGCGCTGAGCCCGGCATGCGCCGCCAGCTCGGACAGTGAGATCACGCGATCCGAGTTCGCATCGAGATATTGCACGGCACGCTCGATTGCCGGTCCGCCCGTCGATTCAGCGCGTGGAGTGCACCTGAGACATGCCCGAAAGCCCGCGCCTTCGGCATCGTCCGGCGTTGCAAAGAAGCTGACGTTCTCGCGCAGTGGCCGGCGCGACGGGCACGACGGCCGGCAGTAGATGCGCGTGGATCGCACGGCGTAGACGAAGCGTCCGTCGTGTCGCGTGTCGCGTGCGACGACGGCGCGCCACGCTTCCGCGTCGGAGATGTCGATCGAAGTGGTTGCTGGTTCGACTGCCATGGTCGCCATGATTTGCTCACTGTGGAAGGCGACCGCAAGCTACGGTACCGCCGAGGGGCCGGACTATCCGGGGATTGCTGTCAAACTGTCCCGGGAGGTCACAGGACAATAGGTCTCAGGTCGGCCTTTGGAGGTCACAGGATAATAGGTCTCAGGTCTGAGTAGTTCCTCGATCGTCGGACCTACCATGCTGTGACCTAAACATTCTTGATTTCGCCGATAAGCCCAGTGAGCGACGATTTCGCATCGCCGAATAGCATCGCGGTGCGCTTGTCGTAGAACAGCTCGTTCTCGATGCCGGCGAATCCCGCGGACATACCGCGTTTGAGAACGATCACGGTTTTCGCGCGGTCCGCATTCAAGATCGGCATGCCATAGATCGGCGACGCTTTGTCATTTCGCGCCGCGGGGTTCACGACGTCATTTGCGCCGATGACCAGCGCGACGTCCGCGCGATCGAACTCGGTGTTGATCTCATCCATGTCATACAACTTGTCATATGGGACGTTCGCTTCGGCGAGGAGAACGTTCATGTGGCCAGGCATGCGGCCCGCGACGGGATGCACCGCGAACTTCACTTCGCCGCCGCGCTTCTCCACCAGCTCTGAGAGCTCGCGAACGGCGTGCTGCGCCTGCGCGACCGCCATGCCGTAGCCCGGAATGACGATCACCAACTGCGCGTAAGCGAGTTGGATCGCCGCGTCCTCCACGCCGATCGAACGCACCGTGAGTCCCGCTGCCGACTTGCCGCTCGCAGTGGCTGTCTCGCTGCCGAACGCGCCGAACAACACGTTCGTGAACGACCGGTTCATCGCCTTGCTCATCAGGATCGACAGGATGAAGCCAGACGCGCCGTCGAGCGAGCCGCTGATGATGAGGATCACGTTGCCGATTGCGAAGCCCATCGCGCAGGCCGCGAGGCCCGAGTACGAGTTGAGCAGTGCGACGACGACGGGCATGTCCGCGCCGCCGATCGGCATCACGAGCAGCACGCCGAAGACGAGCGATGCGCCGATCATCGCGAAGAACGCCCACTCCTTCGACGGATCGACGATCGTGTAGACCAGGCCCGACAAAAGTGCCAGGAAAATGAGGCCATTGACGATGTTCTGGCCTTTGTAGGTGACCGGCTTGGAGGTCAGCCACTCCTGTAGCTTACCCGCCGCGACGATGGTGCCGCCGACTGTGATCGAGCCGAGCATGACCTCGAACCCGATGGCGACCATTCTCACATGCGAGGGAATCGTGCCGTCGACGATCTCCGTGTGGTACTCCGCGATGCCAACGAGCGTCGCCGCAAGCGCGCTCAATGTGAGCGACAGCGCGATTCGCTGCGGCATCGCCGTCATCGGCACCCACATACCCATCGGATAGCCGATGATCACGCCGAGTATCAGTCCACCGGCGATCCAGCGGTAGTCGATGATCGTGTGATTGAGCAGCGTGCCGACGATGGCGAACAACATGCCGAAGGCAGCCATCTGCATGCCGCGGCGGGCCTTGTCGGGACGCGTGAGACCGCGCAGTCCCAGAATGAACAGGACCGACGCAATCAGATAACTGGCTTCGATGAAGAGGTCGCGCATGCGAGGGAAGCGGGAAGAGGGAAGCGGGAAGCGCGGATCGACGGGAAGGGTTCGTCAGATCGCCAACTACGTGTGCGTGACTCCGTTTCCGTTGCTCTTCGCCTTCTCTGCTCCTGCCTTGGGGCTGCCGCTCTTGAACATCCTCAACATACGGTCAGTGATCAGAAATCCGCCGACGATGTTGCTCGACGCGCACACGACCGCGAGGAAGCCCAGGATCGTTGCCATCATGTTGTGCGCCGCTCCGGCGGCGATCAACGAACCGACGAGTGAGATGCCGGAGATCGCGTTGGTCGCTGCCATGAGGGGCGTGTGCAGCAGCGGCGGCACGCGTGAGATCACCATGTAGCCGACGAACGCGGCAAGAACGAGGACGTAGATCTCCAGTAACTGCACGTTGGACCTCTCGTGAGCGGTGAGCGGAACTACGGCCGTGCGGGAACAACATTTGGGCGAGCGTTGGTGCTACCGAAGCGCCTTTCCTTCGTGCGTCATCATCATGGCGCCCGTGATCTCGTCCGTCGGCTCGAGCACCAGGGCGCCGTCTCTCACGAGGTGCTTGAGCAGCTCGAAAATGTTGCGGCCGAACATCTGGCTGGCGTGAAAGGCAACGGTCGCGGCCAGGTTGATCGGCGCGATGATCGTGACGTCGTGCACCCGGATGGTTTCGCCGGGTTTGGTGAGCGCGCAGTTGCCGCCGGTTTCGGCGGCGAGATCCACGATCACAGAACCCGCGCGCATGGACGCGACCATCTCTTCCGTGATGAGCGTCGGCGCCGTGCGTCCCGGGATCTGCGCCGTCGTCACGACGAGATCCTGATCGGGAATGTGCTTGCCGATCGCGGCGAGCGTGTTGACCTGTTCTTCCTGTGTCTGGGTTCGCGCATATCCGCCCGCCGCTTCCGCCGTGGAGCTCACCAACTCGTTCGCGACGAACGTCGCCCCGAGGCTGAGCACCTGTTCGCGCGCAGCCGGGCGAACGTCGAACGCTGACACGACGCCGCCGAGGCGCCGGCCCGTGGCGATCGCCTGTAGACCGGCGACCCCCGCTCCGATGACGAACACCTTGGCCGGTGAAATGTTGCCCGCAGCGGTCGTGAGCATCGGCAGAAACTTGCCGAGTTCAGCAGCGCCGATCAGGACGGCCTTGTAGCCCGCGACAGTGCTCTGTGAAGACAACACGTCCATCGACTGCGCGCGTGTGATGCGCGGCACAAGCTCGAGGGCCAGCGACGTGACGTTTCGGTCGGCCAGGGCCTTTACGGTATCGGCGCTGTGGCCGGGGCGAAGCAGCGAGAGGAGGGTCGCGCCCGGGTCGAGCAAGGCGATTTCGCTGGCGCTTGGCGGTTGCACCTTCGCGACAATCGGGGATCCGCGGAATACGCTCGCCGCGTCAGGGCAAATCGTGGCCCCCGAACGTTCGTACGTCTCGTCGCGAAACCCGGCGCGGAGCCCCGCTCCGCGCTGTACGACCACTTCGAGCTTCAACTGTTTGACCAACCGGGCCACACTGTCAGGTGCGAGCGCGACTCGCTGCTCGCGGGGAGCGGTTTCTGTCGGAACGCTGATTCTCATTGAGAAGCGACTGGGTGGCGCGAGGATGCCTTGTCCGTCAAACGCGCGCCATCGGTAGACTGCTGAACGCCCAAGAACCTACGTCTCAGGCGCTCCGATGCAAATCGGGCGCGCGGGGACCCCGAGTGCATCACCGACGGACGCGGTTACTGACGGACAGACACGGCACAGCAGCCCCTCTCTTGTCAAGAACCGCTCCGGATTCCACTCGTGGCATCCGAGCGGTTTTCATGAGAAAAGAGCCTTGGGTTGCATGCCTCTCACGCGGCCCGGGCCCTCTTTGTGCCGAGCGCGCACCTAGCTTTCAGCCATCCTCTCAGGAAACTCTGATGTACCGTCCGATCTGCTCGCTCACTCGAATTCTGGCGTTCTCGTGCGCTCCGCTCATCGCGGCCGCGCAGCGACCGGACTTGCCGCTCAAGCACGCGCCGCAACCCACAAACGCCGCGATCTCCGCGTCCGATCTCATGACGCGGTTGTACATCTTTGCCGACGACTCGATGATGGGTCGCGAGGTCGGAACCCAGTACCATCTCAAGGCGACGGACTACATCGAGCGCGAAGTTCGTCGAATGGGGCTCGTTCCCGGCGGCGACAGCGGAACGTACTTCCAGAATTTGCCGGTGTTCGGGCACGGCATCGCCCCGAATAGCTCGCTCACGATCGACGAAAAAAAATTCTCGGTTCCAGCCGACTACATCCCGCGCGACAACAGCCTGTTCGGCGGGAAGGTGAGATCGATCGACGGCGCACAGGTGATTTACGGAGGCGTTTTCGCACCGCCCGGCGACACGAGCCAATTGCTGTCTCCATCGCAGGCGGCAGGCAAGGTCGTGCTGTTCACCGTGCCGAATGGCCCGGATGGAAAGCCGATCGTTCAGGGCTATCGCCAGCCGCTCACGGCGCACTATCGCAACGCCGCGGCGATTGCCGTCGCAGCATTGGACGGCTTCAACCAGGATGAACGAAAAGCGCTCCTCGAACCGTCGATGGCGCCGGCACAAAACACTGGCATCGCGTTGCCCGGCTTCTTCTACGTCAGCCCAGCGATGGCCGACGCCATGCTCGGCGCCAGTGTGTCGAGTGCGCAGCGCGGCGCCGTTGGCAAAACGATTCACGGCAGCATCGCGTTCGATTCCGTGCACGTACCGGCCCGAAATGTCATCGCGATTCTTCCAGGGAGCGATCCGAAGCTCAAGAACCAGTACGTCGCGATCGGCGCGCACAACGACCACATCGGGTTCAACGCCTCGCCGGTCGATCACGACTCGCTGCGCGCCTTCAACGCGGTGGTGCGCCCTCGCGGAGAGGACGATCCGGAGCGGGCTGCCCGGCCAGAGGAGGAAGCCAAGATCCGTCAGATTCTGGACAGCCTGCGGAAGATCCATCCGGCGCGGCTCGATTCGATCTACAACGGAGCGGACGACGACGGCTCGGGAAGCGTCGCCGTGCTGGAGATCGCGGAGGCGTTCGCGAAGAGCGAGCAAAAACCAAAGCGCTCGATTCTGTTCGTCTGGCACGCCGGTGAAGAGGAGGGCCTCTGGGGCTCGGAGTACTTCACTGATCATCCCACCGTTCCGCGGGACTCGATCGTCGCGCAGCTCAACATGGACATGATCGGCCGCGGCGGTCCGCAGGATGAGAAGGGCGGTGGCCCGGGTTACCTCCAGCTGATTGGGTCACGCCGGCTGTCGACCGAGCTGGGAAACATCGTGGAAGCCGTCGCGAAGACCGAACCGACGAAGTTCCATTTCGACTACACGTACGACGCCAACGGCCACCCGGAGCAGTACTACTGCCGCAGCGATCACTATGAGTACGCGCGGTACGGAATTCCGATCACCTTCTTCTCGACGGGCGGCCACCGGGACTACCACCAGGTGACCGACGAGCCGCAGTACATCGACTACGACCAGCTGGCGCGCGTGACCACCCTCGTGCACGATGTGGCGCTTCGACTGGCGAACCTGGATCATCGCGTGGTGGTGGACAAGCCGAAACCGGATCCCAAGGGGCGGTGCGTTCAGTAAAAACAGTGGCGCCGGGCGCTGGACGCCCGGCGTCATTCTGTCGATGTTCAAGCAGTATGAATTCCCGCCACGCCGCGCGCTGTCTCATCGCCGCCATCGCCCTCTCCGGATGCTCCCGCATGCAGCTCCGGAGCCCGATCGCCCCGATTCCGGTGGCTGTCCCGCCGACGTCGTTCGTCCAGACGACGTCGGACGTGAAAGCGACGCGGGTCATCGACGTGCGTGAAGGTCTCGCGAAGGCTGTCGCATTCAAGACGGCCTCGGACCTTTTGGCGCAGAACTACTCGGTCGACGTGAGCGACCCGAAAGCGGGCTTTCTCATGACGCCGTGGCAGGCCGGGACGACGCGCGACGGCGCGCCTGACCTGAGTTACCGCACCCGGATCATCATCCGCTTCCTCGGCGAAGAATGGAAGCAGGTCACGGTGCGCGCCGAGGCCAATTGGCAGCGCATCGACGGCTGGGACATCGGATACGACTCGAAGATGCTCGAGGACGTATCCAGTGATCTCAGAGCCAGGATCGGAGCTAAGCCGTAAACGGGCGACGGGCGACGGGCGACGGGCGACGGATCTCGACGATCCGGAAGAACCGAAGCGTTACTGTCGCTGTGTAAGGCCGGTGATCTCCCACTGCCCGCCATTTCGCTTGAGCGTGGCGTCGTACCTCTGCGGTACCGTCTCATCGACCGGCGAGTTGCGCCGCTGATACTTGAACAGAACGGTGAACCAGACTTCGGCCCGGTCGCCGGTGATCGTCGGAGTGCCTTGCTGTGCGGTCGCTGACACCTTTTCCGCGTTCACGAAGATCTGCTTCACGTTGCCGAGCAGCATGCGAGGCATCGCGGGGAACGCGTTCATGATCGCGACTTCGCCGTTGCCCATCGCCGTCGCAAAACGATCGAGTGTTTCGTGAATTGCCTCTTCGTCGGCGTTTGCGGGCGTCGGCGCCGCCTTGAGCGTTGCGGCCTTGCTGGCCGTGTCGATCGTGGCGGCGACCTTCTTCGTAGGCGTATGAGCAACGGGCGCTTTACGCGGCGAATCCGCGACGAGGCGCTTCGTGAGCGGCGGTGTTTGCGTGCTGTCCTTTGGAGCCTCCGCGACGGACGTCGCTGGCGCTTTCAGGCTGTCCTTGCGCGCGTGCCTGAAGACGATCGGCGCGCGAGTTCCTTCCGCCTCAGCGGTGGCCTCGGTTCGCTGGTGCCACAGGAACAATCCGCTGAACAGCGCCATGGAGCCAACGAGCGTTCCGATCGCAATGCGGCCGGCGCTCGGCCGGTTGATCCGCATGACCATGGTGGGCTGCATCGAGGGATCGGCAACCTCGCGCATGACGGTCGGCGCGCCGCGGCCGCTGCGAATCGACATCTGCACTGACGAGGGGTTGTCGAGATCCCAGCCGCTCATGACGAGCGCCGGATCGAGCGACGAGCTGACCTCGGCTGCACTGTCGAGCCGCTCCGACGGCGATCGTGCCAACATGTGCGCGATCAGCGTATCGATTCGCTTCGGCACACTCGGAACGATGTCTCGCACGTGCGGGGGCGGCTCGTGCAAGCGGCGGCGAATCATCTGCTCGCGCGACTCGGCGTCGAACGGCTTCGTGCCGCTGAGCATCTGGTACAGGATGCAGCCGAGTGCGTAGATGTCGGTACCGGCGTCCACCGGATCGCCGAGCAGTTGCTCGGGGCTCATGAACTCCGGCGTTCCGATGACGAGTCCGCTGCGGGTGAGCGAATCCTCGCGCGAATCCGAGAGCGCTTTCGCGATCCCGAAGTCCACGACCTTCGCGATCTCTCGGCCGTCTCGTTTGCGCGAGATGAGAACGTTGTCGGGCTTGAGGTCGCGATGCACGAGGCCGAGCTCATGCGCGGCCGAGAGCCCATCGGCGATTTGGCGCGCGATGTCGATGGCGCGGCGCGGAGGCAGCGCGCCCTCGCGCGCCATCAGCTCCGACAGCGACTCGCCGTCGATGTACTCCATCACCAGATAGACTGTCTTTTCCGCTTCACCGAAGTCGAACACAGCCGCGACGTTCGGATGCAGAATGCGCGCGGCATTCGACGCCTCGCGAGCGAAGCGCGTCGTGGACTCGGCGTCGTTCATGAGCGACGGGTTCATCACCTTGATCGCGCACTGCCGATTCATCTTGACGTGCTCGGCCGCGTAGACGCGGCCCATCCCGCCTTCGCCGAGCCGTGCGAGGATGAGATAGCGGTCCGCGATGACGCGTCCGATCATCGGATCGGCGCCGCTCTTCGGCTTTAGCGGTGCGCCGTCTTTGGGGCAGAAGCGGTCGCCGGTCTCGTATTCGGTACCGCAGTGCGGGCAGACCTTGGTGACGGTGACGTGCTCGTCCGCGTCGGGCGTTGGCTGTCGCGCCAGCAGTCCCGACCCAATTCCGGCTCTGATGTCCTCGCTCGACGACGAACCGCGCCCGGACGCGGTGTCGGCATCGGCGCCGGCATGTTTGGTCTTACGCTTGGGCTGGTCGCTGCTGGACATGACTATGAAGTGACGCTTCGCCAAGGGCGTGCCCGCCGGACCGACTTACGGCCAAACGCGCACCGAAAATTCGCAGGTCGTACGAACTACAGCAGCGAGGGCTCTCCGCACTTCCCTATGCGGATAGACCCCCGGAACAGGACTGATGGTGTGGTGGTCCCGTTTCTGCCCGGGATGTGCGGCACCATGGTACCACGCACGCCGACAACTGAATTATCGGCCCAACGTCGATACCCCATCGGTGTCGAAGTTTTCCACCGAACAGACGGCCCCAGCAGGGTTCATGCGCGCGTGTGGGCGCCGGCATGCGTCCATGTAGAGATCGTCACGGAAGATGGTATAGCACATGATCTTACAGCGGAGGGCAACGAATATTTTTCCGCGGGGATCGACGGGATCGAGGCAGGAACGGCTTACCGATTCCGTTTGGATGGCGGGGACTTTTTCCCCGATCCAGCCTCGCGATACCAGCCTCAGGGGCCACACGGCCCCTCAATTGTCGTTGATCCAACGGCTTACGAGTGGAGCGACGATTCGTGGCAGGGGGTGTCCACTGGTGGACAGGTCATCTACGAACTGCACATCGGGACGTTCACCGAGGCTGGGACTTTTCGCGGAGCCATCGAACGACTGCCTGATTTGGTCGACATCGGCGTCACGTTGCTCGAGGTGATGCCGGTCGCCGACTTTCCTGGAAAATTCGGATGGGGCTACGACGGCGTGAACGTCTTCGCGCCATGCCGGCTGTACGGAACGCCGGATGACATGCGCGCGTTCGTCGATGCTGCGCATGGCCTCGAGCTGGGCGTGATTCTCGACGTCGTCTACAACCACTTCGGTCCGGACGGCAACTACCTCTCGCGGTTTGCGCCGCGGTATTTCAGTGGCGACCGCACCGAGTGGGGCGACGCCATCAACTTCGACGGGCCCGATGCGGCGCCGGTTCGTGAGTATTTCATCACGAACGCGCGCTACTGGATCGAAGAGTTCCACCTCGACGGTCTTCGGCTCGATGCGACGCAGCAGATCTTCGACGCATCCGAGCGACACATTCTGACCGACGTCACCGCGACGGTTCGCCTTGCCGCGCGCGGAAAGGGCACGTTCGTCGTCGCCGAAAACGAGCCGCAGGACAGCCGCTTGCTCGCGCCGTGCGAAGTGGGTGGATGCGAAGTGGACGCGCTCTGGAACGACGACTTTCAACACGCGGCGCAGGTCGCGGCGACGGGCCGGGACGAGGCGTATTACAGCGGCTATCGCGGCGTCGCGCAGGAGTTCATTTCTGCCGCGAAATACGGATTCCTCTATCAAGGGCAGTTCTTCGCGTGGCAGGCCAGGCGCCGAGGAACACCGTCGCTCAACTACGAGCCCACGCGCTTCGTCACCTTTCTGCAGAATCACGATCAGGTCGCGAACACGGCGGCCGGCCGGCGATTGCATCGCGAGACGAGCCCGGGACGCTATCGCGCGCTCACGGCGATGCTGCTGCTGCTCCCGCAAACGCCGATGCTCTTTCAAGGACAGGAGTTCGGCGCGAGCTCGCCCTTTCACTATTTCGCCGATCATACGCCCGAGCTGTCGGCGCTCGTGCGATCGGGGCGTCGAGCGTTCATGTCCCAATTTCCGAGTGTGGCCGCGGCGGACAGCGAGCCGCATCCGGAAGATCCGAGTGATTCCTGGGCGTTCGTTTGCTCGAAGCTGAACTGGTCGGAGCGCCGCGCGCATCGCGAGCACGTCGCGCTGCATCGTGATCTACTGAAGCTGCGCCGGTGCGATCCGGTGCTCGCCGCGCCGCGACCACGCGGCGTCGATGGCGCCGTACTCAGCGACCACGCGTTCGTGCTTCGCTTTTTTGGGGGTGCCGGTGACGATCGACTCCTCGTCGTGAACCTCGGCGCTCGCCTGCACGCGGAACCGATCGCCGAGCCGCTCATGGCGCCGCCTGCGACACGGGAGGCAATCGTTCGCCCGTGGATTACCGTCTTTTCCACTGAGTCGCGCGCGTACGGCGGTTGGGGAACGCCGCGGCTCGAAACCATTCCCGACGGATGGTGGATTCCCGCGGAATCGGCCGTCCTTCTCGCACCGAGCGATGACACGACGTCTCATCGATAGGGTCGTTCGGACACTTCCGCTGCCCGAGGAGTTGGATGCGCGATTGAGCGCGCTCCTCGAGGTGGAGTGGCTGGTCACGAACGGCATCGGCGGCTACTCGTCGTGCACGGCTGCGGGCGTGATCACGCGACGCTATCACGGCCTGCTCGTCGCCGCACTTCCGAACCCACTCGGCCGTATGGTGATGCTCAACCACTTGGGTGAGCGATTGCGTGCGGAGGAAGGGCTGAGCCACCTGAACGTCGAAGAGCGAGTCGCCGGGCCTGTCGATCCCGTCGCGGCGGCGAAGGTCACCAAATTCGGACTCGAGTCCGGGCTTCCGGTGTGGGAGTACACGTCGGACGGGTTTCGAATCGAAAAGCGAGTCATGATGCCGCGTGGGCAGAACACCGTTCACGTCACGTATCGGTTGCTCGAGGGACCTGAAACCGCGGCGCTCGAGCTACGGCCGGCGGTTCACTTTCGCGGCTATGAGGATCGCGTCGACGCGATGACGAACAGTCCGGCGACGACGCGCTACACCATGATGTCGGCCGGCGACATGCACGTGCTGCAGGTGGACGATCAACAGGACTTGCCCGCGCTCAAGTTCCTCGTCGCCGGCGCGGATACGCATCGCTTCATCTCCGACGCAAAAGTGACGAGCGAGTACCTGTATCCGATCGAACAAAGCCGGGGATACGAATTTCGCGGGACGCTCTGGACGCCGGGTCATTTCGAAGTCACGCTGCGGCTCGGAGCGAGTACCACGCTCATCGTGTCGGTCGAGCCGGACGAGGTCATGCGTGCGTTGAGCCCCGGGGAAGCGGCGGTGCTCGAGCATGAGCGCCGACGCCGACTCGTCGACGCTGCCGCTCCCTCGCTGCAGGATGAAACCGGCGCGGAGCTCGTACTCGCCGCCGATCAGTTCCTCATCACTCCAAAGGGGCGATTGGCCGACGCAACGCGCGCGGCGGCGCTGGGCAATGAGGTGCGCACGGTGATCGCCGGCTATCACTGGTTCACGGATTGGGGCCGCGACACGATGATCAGCTTCGAGGGGCTGACGCTTGCGACGGGCAGGCAACGCGAAGGGAGCTTCATTCTCCGCACGTTTGCGCACTACGTGCGCGCGGGTTTGATCCCGAACATGTTCCCGGACGGCAGCAACGAGGGCCTCTATCACACCGCCGACGCGAGCTTGTGGTTCTTCCACGCGGTGGAGGCCTATCGGAAGCAGACCGGCGATGACACGGCGCTGCTGCACATTCTGCCGATCATGATCGACATCGTGCAGCATCACATCGAGGGGACGCGCTTCGGGATTGGCGTCGATCCGGCCGACTCGCTGCTGCGGCAGGGCGCGGAAGGCTACCAACTCACGTGGATGGACGCGAAAGTCGACGGCTGGGTCGTGACGCCGAGGCGCGGCAAGGCCGTAGAGATCAACGCGCTGTGGTACAACGCCCTGCGGCTGCTGGAGGCCTGGATCTTCCAGGTGCGCGGCGACGGCGAGGCGGCGGTGATCCGCGCGCGGGCCGACCGAGTGTATGAATCATTCAATAAGCGTTTCTGGATCGACGGCGCGAACTACCTGTACGACGTCGTCGACGGGGAGGAGGGCGACAGCGCGTTGTGTCGTCCGAACCAGATCTTCTCCATCTCGCTCGATCATCCGGTCCTCGACCGATCGCGTTGGGAATCGGTGATACGCGTCGTGCGCGAACGGCTGCTCACGCCCGTCGGACTTCGGTCACTCGCGCCCGGCGAGCCAGGATACCACGACCGCTATTTCGGCGATCTGCGCGCTCGGGATGCCGCTTACCATCAAGGCACTGTGTGGGCGTGGCTCATTGGCCCATGGATCGATGCGTGGCTCAAGGTGCATCCCGAGGATCGTGCCGGTGCTCGCGCGTTTCTCCACGGATTGCTTCACGAGCTTGCGACGTTCGGCATCGGCACGATCGCCGAGGTCTTCGACGCCGAACCTCCGTACACGCCCCGCGGCTGCATCGCACAGGCGTGGAGCGTGGCGGAGGTTCTACGTTGCTGGGCTAAGACTGCGCCAGCAACGACGGGAGGTGCAGATCCCTCGCTGCGCTCGGGATGACCGAATTCCGATCAGGGCTCGAGAGAATCGCGAAGCTGCCGGCGATCCTTCCGGATGTCGCGCTTGTCCTTGACGACGTCGTGCGTATCCTGGCGCCGGTCCTTGCGATCCGCCCGGAGGTCGTTGATGTCGCGCTTCGCTTCGCCATACTTGCCCGCGTTGATGTCCTGACGAACCTCGCGCTTGTCGACATTGACCTCACGGTTGTCGAGCTTCACTTCCTTCTTGTCCGTCGCGAGCTCACGCCGATCCTGACGCAGATCTTTCCGCTCGTGCTTCGTCGTGGACGTGGCCTGTGCACCCGCCATCCCCGCCACCGCCACCGTCAACACCGCTCCGAGCACCGCCATTCTCACGCTCTTCATACCACCCTCCCCCCTGTTGTTCACGTTGACGCGGCCATCGTCGGCGCGTTCACGGGGGGAGACGTCGCGCGCGCGGCGTTGTTAAAGAACGGATATCGCACACGGCGCGCACGTGATGTAGATCACGCGCGCTCACGGTCAGCTCCAGCCGTTTCGGCTGCGGAGATTCGTGATGTGGGCGACGTGGTGATCGCCGTGCCACGCGTACAGCGCGAGCAGCTGATCGAGATTCATGATCCCGTTCTCGGGATGATTGAGCCTGCGCGCGAAATCGTTCGGCGCGATGGACTCGAGCAGACGAACCCAACGATCGTGCAGCGCATCCATCAGAAGCAGCGACGTCTCGATCGGCGTCGTGCGCGTGTCGTCCAAATGCGCCCACGCGTTCTCGTCGTACGGTTTGATCGTGGGAACGTTTTCAGTCAGCGTGAGCTTGAACCGGGTGTAGGCGTTCGAGTGGCTGTCGGGAACGTGATGGACCACCTGTCGGACGGTCCATCCGTCCGGTCGATACGGTGTGTCGAGCTGCGCGTCCGTCAATCCGCGCACGGCGGCGCGGAGGTTGGCGGGAGTGTTGGCGATCGCGGTGATCGCAGCACGACGCTCGTCGGGCGAGAGCGAAGCGGGCCGCGTAAACTTTCCAACGGGATAGCGAAGGTCAGCGGTCATATGCAGGCGAAGGAAGCAAGAGGGCGATGATGGCTTGGAGCTCGCGGCAAGTTTACTGCGCGAGCAACCGTGGATCGAATGAAATCTCGTAATCCGGCTGATGAACGGGGGAGGCGGTCATGGGCGGGCAAGCGGAGCTGAAGGGACCGGACCTGGGCGCTGGCATCGATGCGTCTCAACTCAACCCGGGCGACAAGCTACTCGGGCACGCGAAAGGTGAAGCGGTGCTCCTGGCGCGCGTCGGCGACGAATATCTCGCGATCGGCGCGACCTGTACGCACTACGGCGGCCCACTCGTCGAGGGCGTGATCGACGGGGACACGGTACGCTGTCCGTGGCACCACGCGTGTTTCAGCCTGCGCACCGGGGAAGCGATTCGCTCTCCGGCGCTGTCTCCCGAACCGTGCTGGAAAGTGGAGCGGCGCGGAAGCAAGGTCGTCGTCACCGACAAAGTCGAGCGCGATCCGCTTTCGCCGACGTATCCCGTCACGACAGATCGCGCGCACCATCCGCTTGACGTCGTCATCATCGGCGCTGGTGCGTCTGGGAGCGCCGCCGCGGAGATGCTGCGACGATGCGGCTATGACGGACGCATCACGATGGTCGACTATGACGGCAACGCGCCGTACGATCGCCCCAACTGCTCCAAGGACTATCTCGCCGGCAACGCACCCGAGGAATGGATGCCGCTGCGGCCGAGCGGTTTCTACGCCGAGCACAAAATCGACGTCGTGCGCGCCCGAGCGAAGCGGATCGATACGAAGGCACGCGTGGTCGAGATCGATGGCCAAGCGGCGCTGCGCTACGACGCGCTGCTGCTCGCCACCGGCGCCGAGCCCGTGCACTTGCCGATACCCGGCGCTGATTTGCCGCACGTGCATTACCTACGCACGCTCGCCGATAGCCGCGCGCTCATTGAGGCGGCGAAGCAAGCGAAGCGCGCCGTCGTCATTGGGTCGAGCTTCATTGGACTCGAGGTCGCCGCGTCGCTTCGCGCGCGAAACCTCCACGTCGACGTTGTTGGCCCCGATGCCGTTCCGCTCGGCAAGGTTCTCGGCGACTACCTCGGCTCATTCATTCGTTCGCTGCACGAGTCGCACGACGTCGCATTCCACCTCGGCCACAAGCCGGAGAAGATCGAAGCGGACGCAGTGATACTGGACGACGGCACGCGGCTCACGGCCGATCTCGTCGTCCTAGGCGTTGGCGTTCGGCCGCGCCTCGAGCTGGCCGAACAAGCCGGTCTGACGATCGATAAGGGCGTGACCGTGGACGAGTATCTCGAGACGAGCGTGCCCGGCATTTACGCGGCGGGCGATATTGCGCGGTGGCCCGATGTCATCAGCGGCGAGCGCATTCGCGTGGAGCACTGGGTGCTTGCGCAACGCCATGGCCAGGTTGCGGCTCGCAACATCCTGGGCGCGCGCGAGCGGTTCGATGAGGCGCCGTTCTTCTGGAGCGCGCATTACGACGTGAGCATCAACTACGTCGGACACGCGGAGCGATGGAGCCAGGTCAAGGTCGATGGGGACGCCGAGAAGCACGATGTCGCGGTTCAGCTCGTGGAGGGCGCACACGTTGCCGCGCTCGCCACGATCTACCGGGACGATGCCAGCCTGGAGTTCGAGCTGAGGGAAGAGGGAAGGGGGAAGAGGGAAGAGGGGGGATGACGACTGACGGGGACGGGCGACGGACGACGGGCGCCATTGACATATGGCGCGCGTGATAAAATATTATCACCAAGAGATACTTCTTTCTCATCAGCCGTCGTCATCGTCCGTTCCCCTCTTTTCCTTGCCCAGTGAATCTGTCTCGTCGTGAGCGCCAGATCATGGATATCGTCTACCAGCGCGGGCGCGCGACGGCGGCGGAGATTCACGAGCAGCTGCCCGATCCGCCGTGCGCGGCGGCCGTACGCACGCAGCTGCGCATTCTCGAGGACAAGGGGCATCTGAGACACGAGAAGGACGGTCCTCGCCACGTCTACTTCCCGACGATTGCGCACAGCGTGGCGCAGCGCTCCGCGGTGAAGCATCTGATCGGCACGTTCTTCAACGGCTCGCGCGCGGCGGCGGTGGCCGCTCTCCTCGAAGAGTCGGATCGTCCGCTGTCGAGCGAAGAGCGACAGCAGATCACGAGCGCCGTTCGGCGGCTCCGGGCCGAGGGGAAATAGCGCGTGATCGCCTCCACCGGCCTTCTTGCCTTCGCGCACACCGAAAGCGCGCGCATCGTCGCGGCCGTCTATTCGATGGCGCTGGTGGCAGTGTTGCCAATCGTCGCGGCCGCTGGGATCGCGTGGATGGTTCGGAAATCGACCGCCGACGCGCGCGCGGTCGTGTGGCGCTCCGCGGTCATTGCGCTCGTCATCGTCATTCTTGGGCGATCCGTTCCGCTGCACTGGATTGCGTGGATCGTCCCGTCATTCTTCGCAGCACCGCTCATTGCCCTGGGACGGGTGCAAGTCACGGCGGACTCGGCGCATTCGCCCGGGCTCGTGCGCGACAGCGTTGGGCATGACGCCGGAACGCTCGCGTTCGTAATTCTGGCGATCTACCTCGCGGGCGTCGCGATTGTCGCGTTGCGGACGATCATTGCATGGCGCCGCTTGCATCGTGATGTCACCGGCACCGCGAATGTCGATCGAGATCTCACTCGCCTCGTGTCGAGCGCGCTTCCGCCACGTCGATGGCGTCGTGCGCCGCGGGTGTTCGTCTCACGCACGGCCGAGGTACCGATGACCTGGGGATGGTTCAACCCAATCATCGTAGTACCGAGCATGTGGGCCGCGCGTTGGAGCGATGACGAACGGCGCATGGCGCTCACGCACGAGCTTGCACACGTCCGTTCTGGCGATTGGGCATTCTATGTCGCGAGTCGCGCGGTGTGCGCGCTGCTGTGGTTTCATCCCGGCGTGTGGTGGATCGCGCGCGCGCTTCGCGAAGATTGCGAGCAGGCATGCGACAACAGCGTGATTGCATCCGGTGCTCGCCGCAGTGACTACGCTGAGCTTCTCGTTCGCGTCGCTGACCGCGAAATCGCGCCGGCGCATGCCGCGCTCGCGCTTGCTCGGCGCCGCGGACTTCGCGGCAGGTTGGCCGCGGTGCTGGACGCAGCGCACGATGTTCGTCCGTTGGCTCGCGGCCGAGCGCTTGCGGCGGTTTTGGTCACTATGACTGCCGCGGCGCCGATCAGCGTGGTGCAGCTCGCGCCGACGCGCAGCGTGCTCACGAGCCTCATGGCCAGTACGCAGTGGGAGTCGCGCGCCTACGCCGTGCTCGGCTTGGCCGAGCGAGCGGACTCCGTAGCGGTCGCCCGAAGCGCCGCCGAGCTCGACCCGAATCCGCGTGTGCGCGCCTGGGCGCGCTACGCGCTCGACCGCCGCGGGGGATTGCCGGCGCTCGTTCCTCTCACGCGCGAGCCGTAGCCGCTCGCCCTATCACAATTCCATGACAACGACGGCTGCACGAAATCCTACGCTTCGGTTGCAAGAGAGAAAAACTTATCTAGTTGCTGGGGCGGCGATTTCACTCGCGCTCGGGTTCGCCGATCTCGTACGTGGCGGCATCACCGTCTCGGCGTTGTTGCTCGCCCTCGCGTACTGCGTGCTCATTCCACTCGCGATCTGGAGCACGGCTGCTCCGCGGACGGAGAGTGATGCGGACGCGCCGTCGTACGGCGCCGCCGCGATCGTGAGCGCCGTGATCCTCGCGCTCTATCTCGTGACGATGGCGCCTTCGACCGCGATGTGGGACACGAGCGAGTACATCGCCGCGGCGTACACGTTCGGTCTGCCGCATCCGCCAGGAAATCCGTTCTTCGTCATTCTCGGCCGCGTCTTCTCGATTTTGCCGATCGCCGGAAGTATTGCCGCACGCATCAACGTGTTGGCCGCGATCTGCAGCGCGGTTTCCGCGGGCATCTGGTTCTTGATCGCAGAGCACGTGCTGCGCAGCTGGTTCACCACTCGATGGTTGCGTCTTGCAGGCGCGACGCTCGCGGCGGTGGTCGGCGCAACGGCGTTCACGGTTTGGAATCAGTCGGTAGTCAACGAGAAGGTGTACACGGTCTCGCTCATTGGCATCGCGCTCGTCTCATGGTTGATGGTCCGCTGGTCGGCGAATCCCACTGATAGCCGCGCCGACACGCGACTCGTGCTCGCGGCGTATCTCTGCGGGCTCGGTTACGCCAATCACATGGCGGGGATGCTGCCCGCGGTGGCGATCGCGATCGCAGTCGTCGTGCGACGGCCTCTCACGCTTGTGCGCTGGCGGCTGCTGGTCACCTGCGCCGTCGCGCTCGTCATCGGGCTCACGCCGTTCGCGACCCAGCCAATTCGTTCAGCGTATTTCCCGTCGATGAACGAAGGCGAGACGACTGGCTGTCGCACGCAGATCGGCGTGTCATGCACGTTCTCGAAGGGGACGTACGACGCGTTCATGTACAACCTCAATCGAGGTCAGTACGGCAAACCATCGCTCTCGGACAGACAAGCGTCGCTGGGCGAGCAGATCGGAATGTGGTGGCTCTACTTCCGGTGGCAGTGGCTGCGCGACGCGAACGAACAACATCCGTTCGCGCAATCGCTGCTGGCCGCGACGTTCCTCGTGCTCGGGTTAGTGGGCGCGTGGGTGCATTTCACACGAGATCGTTCGACGTTCTGGTATTTCGGAACGCTCGTCTTCACGATGACGCTCCTGCTGATCTACTACCTGAACTTCAAGCTCGGCGCATCGCAGAGCCCGACGACTCAGGCGCCGCACGAAGTGCGCGATCGCGACTATTTCTTCCTCTGGAGCTTCTCGGCGTGGGGTGTGTGGGCCGCGTTCGGATTGACGTACGTATGGGAAGCGATCGCGACAACGATCGGACGGAGCGCTGACGGGGAAGCGTCGTCACGTTCGTGGCTCGTGTCTGCGCCACCCATCGCGGCGTTTGCGCTCGTGCCGCTGTTCGGGAACTGGTCAGCTGCCTCACGAGCGCATCATCACGCAACGGCCAAAATGGCCGCGGATCTTCTCAACTCCGTCGAGCCATACGGCGTGCTGATCACGCGCGGCGACAACGACACGTTTCCACTCTGGTACGCGCAGGATGTGGAAGGCATTCGTCGAGATGTCGTGGTCGTGTGCACGTCGCTGCTCGGCACGGATTGGTATGCTCGGCAAATCATTCGCCGGCCGATCTACGACTACGATGCGGCAAAAGGGCCGGCAATCTACCGCGACAAGAATTGGGTCAAGCCGACGACGCCTCCGTTGCACATGACGTTCGACGAAGCGAACGCGATTCCCGAGGCGTACGACATTCAAAAGCCGGTGCAGTTCAACTCGCATGATCTCCACGCGGTGATCGATCCGAAGAATCTCGAGTACGGCATGCTGCTGCGGTCCGATGCGCTCGTGCTTCGCATGATTCAGGACTCGTGGCCGGAGCGCCCGATCTATTTCGCGCGATCGGATGTCGGATATCCGCGCTCTCTCGGACTGCAGAACTACGTGTTGACGCAGGGACTCGCGTCCAAAGTGTTCATGCCGCCGACGACCGCGGCAAAGGACACGGCATTCGTGCAGGGTGACGGATGGCTCGACATCGCGCGCACGCGAGCGCTGTGGAAGGAGTTTGGCGGCCCGAAGTCGATCATCGACGAAGGGCAGTGGGTTGACCGTCCATCCGCGAGCATCGCTGGGCTATACATCGTCGGCGGGATGGAGCTGGCCGAGGTGCTTCGGGCGGACGGGAATGCTCACGAAGCGCGCGATGTGTTCACGACGGTTCGAGATGTTGCGCGCGTGACTCGCTTGGACAACTTCGTCGATGGAGCTGAGTCGTTGTTCTCCGCGCCCGCCGGTGATTCGAACTCGGGTGTTCCTCTCAAGCTGGATGCGCCGGTGCCGCCCAAGCGCTGAACCGATCGCGCGTGCCGATATGGACACCCTCATCGCCGTGGCGACACCGAGCTTCGGAACACCCAGCCTGCGATGCGCCCGCGTGCGCCCAGTCGCGACGAGGGCGCGGACGCCGCGCCGACATAGAACCAGCGAGACGGCGCAATCTCTGACGTGACTGCTGGCGCGCGCGATGCAGTGGCTCGCGTCATCATGGAGCATCATTCGCTCAACGCCGGGCATCGCGCGGTGGCCACGGACGCCAGTCGATTGACGCTGGACGCCGCTGCTGCCGGCACGTACGAATTGCCACCGCGAGTGCCGGTGTCGCAGGTTCGCGCGTTTACCAACGCGCTCGATCGGTTGGGCTTCAACAGCCGATTGTTGCTGTCCGTGATCGGGCTTCGAGCGAGTGATCTCGACGATCCCGACGCGACGATCTCCGCCGCCATGCTCGATCGGTTCATGTGCGCGACGACCGAGGAATGTCGAATGCCGAATCTCGGCGCGCATCTGGCGGGCGTGACGCCGATCGGCGCGTTTCCGCTGCTCGACTATCTCGTCGTCATGACTGATACCGTCAGCGGCGCGCTCGATCAACTCGTTCGCTATTTCCATCTCGTCAGCGCACCGATGACGCTGAGCATCGTTCGGAACGATCAATCGGTGCGGCTGATCGTTGATCCCGGTGAGAATTCGTTCGGATCGCAGTACGAGGCGACTCTCGTCGTCGATCACCTGCGAGCCGAGACGGAGCAGCGGCTTCGCGTATCGTCCGTGAGCTTCATGATCGAGCCGGAGGATCGACGGGGTCTCGAGCAGCTCCTCGGCTGCACAATCCAGGCGCCGTCGACGTGGAGCGGCGTGGAGTTGTTCGCCGAGGATATGCGGCTGCCATTGCGCCGACGTGACTCCGCGCTGCGCGGAGTTCTCGAAGCGCGCTCGGCGCCCCTGACGACGGTCGAGCCACACTCGAACGAGGATGTGGTCGTCAGGACGATTCGAGCTGAGCTCGCCGCACGTATCGGCAAGCAAATGCCTTCACTCGAAGCACTCGCGCGTCAGCTCGCAAAGGCTCCGCGATCATTGCAGCGTCATCTCGCCGCCAAGGGATTGTCGTATCAGCGAATCCTCGACGACACGCGACGAGAGGGCGCCGAGCGCTTGCTAGCGGACGCAACGCTGTCGATCCGCGAGATCGGGTATCTCCTCGGCCTTTCAGAGCCGAGCGCGTTTCATCGAG
>Ga0070681_10001211_pt1 | contig 22450 bp, 26 predicted proteins | sample KBSC83BmetaG_FD_65650 | JGI IMG/M metagenome (GOLD analysis project Ga0070681, IMG submission 65650) | Corn rhizosphere microbial communities from Kellogg Biological Station, Michigan, USA - KBS C8-3B metaG | ecosystem: Host-associated > Plants > Roots > Rhizosphere | place: USA: Michigan...
TCGCGCGTGCTCAAGGCGATGCGCCGTACGTACACGCGCGAGCGCTATCTCGCGCTCGCCGACAAGATGCGTGCCGCGATCCCCGACCTTGCAATCGGCACCGACATCATCGTCGGCTTCCCCGGCGAGACGGAGGCCGACTTCGAGCAGACGCTCGAGGTCGTGGAGGAGGTGCGCTACGACAGCGCGTTCACGTTCGTCTACTCGCCGCGTGCCGGCACTGAAGCGGCCTCAATGGTCGACCAAGTTCCGCACGAGGTGAAGATCGAGCGGATGGGGCGCCTTGTCGACACGATCCAGAAGATCGCGCGCGAGCGAAACCACACGCGGATCGGCCGCGTCGAAGAGGTGCTGGTCGAAGGGACGTCACGCACGGATCCGTCGCTCCTGCGCGGCCGGACTCGGCGAAACACCATGGTCAACTTCACCGGCGCCGCGGCCGCAGGCGAGCTCGTCGACGTCCTGATCGAGGACGCCACCTCGACAACCCTTCGCGGGACCCAAACCGTGCCATCACACGCCCTCGTCACACTGGACGCATGCGCGTCCTGATCACCGGCTCCTCCGGGCAGATCGGTACGAACCTCGGCCTGCGGCTGCTCGCCGACGGCCACGACGTCTTCGGCGTGGACAAGCGCCAGAGCCCCTGGACGGACGCGTTTCCGACGCTCCTGCAGGATCTCGCCGGACACTACCCGGCGTTCCGCGGCGGCATCGGCGGAGTCGAGTACCCCGAGGTCGACCTCGTCGTCCACCTCGCGGCCCACGCGAAGGTGCACCAGCTCGTGCGCGAGCCGCACCGCGCGCTGGAGAACGCGATCATGACCTTCAACGTCCTCGAGTACGCACGTGGGCTCGGCTTGCCGCTCGTGTTCTCGTCGACACGTGAGGTGTACGGCGACGTGCACCGGTTCGAGGAGTACGCCGAAGAAGCCGCCGACTTCGCGTACACAGAGAGCCCGTACTCGGCATCCAAGATCACGAGCGAGGCGTTCATCTACTCGTACGCGCGCTGCTACGGCCTCGACTACCTCGTGTTCCGGTTCTCGAACGTGTACGGGCGCTACGACAACGACCTGTGGCGCATGGAGCGTGTGCTGCCGCTGTTCATGCACCAGCTCTCGCGCGGTGAGGGCATCACGATCTTCGGTGGTGACGAGAAGGTCCTCGACTTCACCTTCATCGACGACTGCGTCGACGGGATCGCCCGCGGCGTCTACGCGCTCGCCGAGAAGCGCGTTCACAACCAGACGGTCAACCTCGCCTACGGGCAGGGAAACACCCTCGTGCGCGCCGCGGAGCTGATCGCGGGCGAGCTGGGCGTCGAGCCGCAGATCGAGATCGCTCCGTCGTTGCTCGGCGAGGTGACGCACTACGTGGCCGACGTGAGCAAGGCGCGCGAGCTGCTCGGGTGGGAGCCGCTGACACCGCTCGCCGACGGGATCCCTCGCTCGGTCGCCTGGTTCAAGGAATGGCGGCTCGCGCATCCGGAGGAAGACCGCCCGTTCGAGCGGACGCGCTTCGCCGGCGAGGTCGAGCATGGCTTCAAGCAGCCCGCCCGCGCCCGCGCGTAGCGTCCTCGCGCTCTTCGGCCCGACCGCGTCGGGCAAGACGGCGGTGGCGGGGATCCTCCGCGACCGCCTCGGCGCAGACGTGATCTCCGCCGACTCCGCGGCGCTCTACGAAGGCATCCCCATCCTCACGGCGGCTCCGGACTACCCCGCGCGCTTGGTCGGCGTGGTGCCGCTCGACGAAGACATCTCGGTGGGTCGCTACCAGCAGCTCGCGCACGCGGCGATCGACGAAGCCGCCACCCCGCTCGTCGTCGGCGGGACCGGGCTCTATTTCCGTGCGGCGTTGTCGGAGCTCGCGATCCCGCCGCGGGGCCGGCGCGCGCATTGGCAGCAGGAGGTCGACCGACTCGGCCCGGAAGCCGCGCACGCTCTGCTCGCCGACCGTGACCCCGCGGCCGCAGCGCGCGTGCACGCAAACGATCGCCGTCGCGTCGTGCGCGCGCTCGAGCTCGCCGAGGCAGGCCACTCACTCGCTCCGGCCGACGACCGGCTCTGGACGGACGACACGCGAGCTCCGACCACGATCGTCACGCTCGACGTCCCGCTCGATGAGCTCGACCGGCGCATTGCCGCGCGGACGAGCGAAATGGCAGCGGCCGGGGTGGCGGATGAGGCGGCCCGCGCGTGGGCGCAACCGCTCTCGGAGACGGCGCGCAAGGTGCTCGGGCTCGAAGAGTTCGCGACGCTGCCGATCGACGAGGCGGTCGAGCGGGTGCGGGTGGCGACGGGGCGGCTCGCGCGCTACCAGCGCAAGTGGCTGCGCCGGATGCCCGGCGTCGTTACGCTCGACGCGACTCGGCCTCCGGAGGAGATCGCCGCTGACATCGTCGCGCTGGGACGCACAGGGCAACATCTATCTCGTCACGACTGACGCGGTCACCGCCGACGACGTGCGCGCGCTCTCGGTCGACAGCGACGGCGTGTTGCAGGTGCTCGGCCGCGGCGACGATTGGATCGAGATCGTGATCTGGAACCCGGACGGCTCGCAGGCGGAGATGTCCGGCAACGGCACACGCATCGCGGCGCGCTGGCACGGCGGCGACGTCGTCACGGTGCGCGTCGGCCCACGCGAGGTCACGGCAGAGCTGCGCGAGGACGGCTTGGTGGAGCAAGACCTCGGTGAGGTCACCGTCTCGGAGGCGGAGGAGGTCGACGGCATCCGGCTGGTCGCGGTCGACGTCGGAAATCCGCACGCAGTCGTGGACGGCGACCCCGACGACCTGCCGCGAATCGGCCCACTGCTCGAGACGCATTCACGCTTCCCGCAGCGGACGAACGTCCAGGTCGCACGGAGGCTCGGCGGAGGCGAGATCGAGGCACGCGTGTGGGAGCGGGGTGCGGGCGAGACTGCCTCGTCGGGTACGAGCGCCGTCGCGGTCGCGGCCGCCTTCGGCCTGCAGCCGACGGTCGTGCGCTTTCCCGGCGGGCCGCTCGAGGTGCGATTCGAGGGCCGGCGGGCGTTCCTCGCCGGGCCGGCTCGCCCGACCTAGGAGCCGATCCCGTAGTCGCGCAGCGCGTCGTTCAACGACGTGCGCAGATCGGTCGACTCGGAGCGCTGGCCGATGATCAACGCGCACGAGAGGTGGTACGTGCCGGCCGGGAACTCCTTCGGCCGTGTTCCGGGCACGACGACCGAGCGGGGCGGCACGTAGCCGCGATGCTCCACCGGCTCAGGTCCGGTCACGTCGATGATCGGCACCGAGGCGGTCAGGGTGACGTTCGGGGCAATCACCGCTTCGCGCCCGATGCGCACGCCCTCGACGACGATGCACCGCGAACCGAGGAAGGCGCCGTCTTCGACGATCACGGGGCGCGCACCCGGTGGCTCGAGCACCCCGCCGATGCCGACGCCGCCGGCGAGGTGCACGTCAGCACCGATCTGTGCGCCGGACCCGACCGTCGCCCACGTGTCGACCATCGTGTTCGGGCCGACCCACGCACCGATGTTCACGTACGACGGCATCAGGACGACGCCCGGCGACAGGTATGCGCCGTACCGCGCAGTCGCCGGCGGGACGACGCGCACGCCGAGCTCCTCGTAGCCGGCCTTGAGCGGAATCTTGTCCCGGTACTCGAACGGCCCAACCTCGCGCGGCTCCATCTGACGGAGGCGGAAGTAGTCGAGGATCGCCGCCTGGACGTCGCTGTTGACGCGCCAGCCGTCGCCGTCGGGCTCCGCGACGCGAACCTCGCCACGATCGAGAGCCGCGATCACCGCTTCGGTATCGCTCATTTCCCGCTCCGGCACCGGCAAAGCCGGTACCTGCGCGCTTTGGTGAGCGCCGTCAAGCCTACGCTCACAGCGCCTTCTCGATGATCGCCGCGGCGCGCTCGCACTCGGCCTGCGTGGGGACGAGGGCGAAGCGTGCGTACCCTTCGCCCGCCGGCCCGAAAAACGCGCCCGGAGCGCAGACGACGCCGTGCTCGAGGAGTCGCTCCGCGAACGGGATCGACGGCCCACCGACGTCGACCCACAGGTAGAACGTCGCGGTCGACCCCGCGAGCCGGAGGCCCTTCGCCTCGAGCGCAGGCAGCATCACGTCGCGCTTCCGCTGGTACACGCCGCGCACGGCATCGACATGCGTCTCGTCCGACCAGGCGGCGATGGACGCGCGCTGGACGAACTCCTGCGGTGCCGTCCCGACCGTCGGTCTGAAGTGACGCAAAGCGTCCGAGATCTCGACAGGCGCACAGACGAAGCCGGATCGATAGCCGGTCATGGAAGAGCGCTTCGAGAGCGTGTTGAAGACGACGACGTTCGTTCTGTCGGCGAGCTCGAGCGCCGACACCGGCGGCTGGTCGAACCAGAGCTCCGAGTACGCCTCGTCGGAGCAGAGGATGAAACCGTGCGTACGTGCGCGTGCAGCGAGCTCTTCGTAAAACGAGAGAGGCGCGACGGCCCCTGTCGGGTTGTTCGGGTAGCACGTCCAGAAGAGCGCGATCTCGTCCCACGCGTCGAAGGCATCGAGGTCTGGCAGCCAGCCGTGGCGCTCCGAGAGCGGCACGGTGACGACGGAGCCGCCGGCGAAGAGCGTCCCACGCTCGTACACCGGATATGCAGGCTCGGGAATCGCCACGAGCTGCTTCGCGCCGAGCGCGATCTGCGGGAACGAGAAGATCGCCTCCTTCGAGCCGAGCGTCGGCACGAGCTCCGTGGCGGGATCGACGTTCGCGCCGAAGCGGCGCTCGATCCACCCGGCGATCGCCGTTCGCAGCTCGGGAAGCCCCGTCGCGCGCGGGTAGGACGACACCTCTTCGACCGAGGCCACCATCGCTTCCCTGATGAAGGCCGGTGTCGGCTCGCGTGGGTCGCCCATGCCGAAGTCGATCAGGTCGATCCCGCGCGCCGCGGCTGCGGCCTTCCAATCGTCCAGCCGCGCGAAGGGGTACTGGGCGAGCTCGGCCAGGACGGGGGAGAGCTGCATGTCTAGACGCTACCGAGGAAGCGCTGAAGGGCCGCGAATGTCCGCTCGAGCTCCGCGATCTCGACCCGCTCGTCGGCGGCGTGTGCATAGCGCGTCCCGCCGGGCCCGAGATTCACGGCGTCGAGCCCGCGCGCTGCGAAGTCGGCGACGTTCGTCCAGGCCTGCTTCGGCTCGAGCTCGAACGAACCCGCCGCGCGCAGAGCTTGAACGAGCGGCGACTGTGCAGCGACGTGCGCGGGGGGTGAGTGCGAGGTGATCTCGGCCGTCGGGAACAGCTCGCGAATACGCGCCTCGGCCGAGTCGGGTGTCCGATCGGGCGCGTAGCGGAAGTTGATGTTCGCCTCGGCGCGAGCCGGAATCACGTTGGTGGCGATCCCTGCGGAGAGCTGCGTCACCGACATCACCTCACGGAAGACGAGACCGTCGATCTCGACGTCGCGCGGCTCGCTCGCCAGGACCGGCTCGAGTCCCTTCAGCGCGACGGCGATCGCATTCGTGCCGAGCCACGGCCGTGCGGAGTGGGCCGCGCGGCCTTCGAAGACCACCCGGGCGTTCAGGTTGCCGAGGCAGCCGAGCTGCAGCGTGTTGTCCGTCGGCTCGAGGCAGATGACGAGCTGTGCCTCGTCGACGATCCCCGTCCGCTCGAACACGCCCGGCAACGGGTTCTCGGCCGGGCCGAGCTCCTCGCGCGGGAAAAAGAGAAACGCGACGTCGTACGCCGCGTCCGACGTGTGCGCCCAGTGTGCGAGCTCGACCATGACGGCGAGGCCTCCCTTCATATCGCTCGCACCGAGCCCGATCACCTCACCGTCTTCGATCCGCCCGGGGAAGTTCCCCTGTGCCGGCACCGTGTCGGTGTGACCGGCGAGCAGCACGAGCGGCTTGCCGGAGCGCTTCGCGAAGATCACGGACTCCCCGTCGTCGTAGACCGTCTCGAGCGGCACAGAGCCGCGGATGAAGTCGTACAGCGCGGCTTCGTTCCGCGATTCGGAGGGGATGTTCACGAGAGCGAGGGCGCGGTCGGCCAGTGCCATACTTACCGCCGATGATTCCACGTACCCCGGAGCCCGAGCGCGGCTTCGTTCTCGCCGTGCTGGGCCAGGGGGTCGACCCGGAGGAGGAGCTCGCCGAGGTGCGCGAGCTTGCCCGGACGGCCGGGGTCGAGCCGGTAGGGGCGATCGTCCAGCATCGCGCACGCCCCGCGCAGCGCACCTACGTCGGCAAGGGAAAGCTCGAAGAGCTGAAGCAGCAGTACCGCGACGCCGGCGCCGAGAGCCTGCTCGTCGACGACGAGCTCGATCCGGCCCAGCAGCGCTTCCTCGAGAACACCCTGGACACGCGCGTGATCGACCGCACCCAGCTGATCCTCGACATCTTCGCGCAGCACGCGACGTCGGCCGAAGGGAAGCTCCAGGTCGAGCTGGCGCAGCTCGAGTACAACCTGCCGCGCATGCGCGGCATGTGGCAGCACCTCGAGCGCCTCGGCGGCGGCGTCGGGACACGCGGCCCCGGTGAGTCGCAGCTCGAAAGCGACCGGCGGACTGCACGACGCCGGATCACGCTGCTGCGACGTCGGCTCAAGGAGCTCGAGAAGCAGCGCGCAACACGGCGCCGCGAGCGGAAGCGCAACGAGACGCCCACGATCGCGCTCGCCGGCTACACGAACGTCGGCAAGTCGACCTTGCTCAACGCGCTCACGGGCGCCGAGGTGTCCGTGCAGGATCAGCTCTTCCACACGCTCGATCCGACGACACGCGGCTTCGACTTCGAGGGACGCCGCTACCTCGTGACCGACACCGTCGGGTTCATCCGGCGGCTGCCGCATCACCTCGTCGAAGGCTTCGCGTCGACGCTCGAAGAGACTCTCGTCGCCGACGTCGTGCTCCACGTGGTCGACGCATCTGCGCTCGACGACGAACAGGACCGCCAGCGTGAGGCAGTCGCCGACGTCCTGAACGAGATCGGGGCCGCCGACCTGCCCGTCGTGATCGTCCTGAACAAGATCGACCGCGTCGATCCCCTGGGACGCCGCCGGCTGACGAACCGCTTCCCGGACGCGCCGCAGGTGTCGGCGGTCACCGGCGAAGGGCTCGAGCAGCTGAAGGTGGAGCTGGCCCGGCGCTTCGAGGATCGTTGGGAGCGCGTTCGGCTCCTCGTTCCGTATGCCGAGGGCGCGCGCCTTGCGGAGCTGTACGCACTCGGAGCGCCGGTCGAGGAGCGCGAGGACACGCCGGAAGGCGTGCTCGTGATCGCACGGCTGCCGCGACGCGAGCTCCGGCGCTTTGCGCCGTTCCTCGTCGCCGAGTCGCGCTCGCGTCGCGAGAGCGCGTGACGGTCAGACTGGAGATCAAGAAGGTGCGTGACGGCGCCGTCGTTCCGGCGCGCGCGTATGCGGGCGATGCGGGGATGGATCTCGCGGCGTGCGAGCGCGTCGAGCTCGCACCGGGCGCGCGGGCGCTCGTTCCGACCGGGCTGGCGGTGGCGATCCCGGACGGGTACGCAGGCTACGTTCAGCCGCGCTCGGGGCTCGCGGCCAAGCACGGGATCTCGATCGTCAACACGCCGGGGCTCGTCGACTCGGGGTACCGCGGCGAGCTGCTCGTGAATCTCGTCAACCACGATGACGAGCAGGCGTTCGTGGTCGAGCCGGGGATGCGGATCGCCCAGCTCGTGATCCTGCAGGTGCCGCCGGTCGAGCTCGTGGAGGTCGACGAGTTGCCCGGCAGCGAGCGCGGCGCGGACGGGTTCGGGTCGTCCGGCTGATGGAGCCGCGGATCCGAGTGAGCTCGATCCTCCGCTGGCAAGGGCGCGTGCTGCTCTGCCGGCAGGAGAAGCCGGGCAAGGAGTACTGGCTGCTGCCGGGCGGAGGGGTCGACAGCGGCGAGACGTTGATCGAGGCGCTGCGCCGCGAGCTCCGCGAAGAGCTCGGGATCGAGGCGGATGTGCAGTTCGAAGGGCCGGTCGCGATCGTCGACTCGATCGCGCCGAAGACGATGGTCCCGTCGCGGAAGCACGTCGTCCACATCATCTTCTCGGCCGATCTCTCCCACCGGTCGCTGTCGGACGTCGAGACGCACGATGCCGCCGTGAAGGGCGCACGCTTGTTCTCCAACGACGAGCTGGACGAGATCGTCGTCCACCCGCCGATCAAGCGGTTCCTCGAGCGCTGGCAGCCGGGCGATCCGGCGGTGTACCTCGGCGCTCTCTGGGCGCGCTAGGTCAGAACCGCCCGCCGCGGCTTCGCGCACGAGCCGCGGAGACGGCATGCGCCTCGCGTTCCAGGTCATCCGGGAGCGGCTCGAAGCGCTCGTCGATGCCCGCGTGCGCGAGCGCTTCCTCGAGCAGCCGGTCGGCGAACCACGGGTTGCGCGGGAGGAGCGGGCCGTGCAGGTACGTCCCGTACGCGCGCTTGTAGCGGCAGCCCTCGAAACCGGACACGCCGTCGTTCCCGAAACCCGAGACGACACGTCCGAGCGGCTCGGCGCCGCCATCGAGGATCGTGCGGCCCGCGTGGTTCTCGAAACCGGCGAGCGTCTCGCCGGCCCACTCGCACTCGAGCAGCACGTCGCCGATCATCCGCCGCTCGCCGGCGAACGTATGCACCGGCAGCAGCCCGATCCCGGGCAGCTCCGTTCCGGCGACATCGCGATAGAAGCGGCCGAGCAGCTGGTACCCACCGCACACGGCGAGAAACGCCGCGCCGTGCTCGACCGCGTCACGGAGCGGCCCGCTCTTCGCCGCGAGGTCGTGCGCGACGAGCTCCTGCTCGCGGTCTTGTCCGCCGCCGACGTAGAAGAGATCGATCTCGCCGGCCGGGACGGTGTCACCCATGCCGATCGCGTGCACGTCGAGCTCGTGGCCGCGCGCACGTGCGCGAGACAAGAACACCGCAATGTTGCCGCGGTCTGCGTAGATGTTCAGGTAGTCGGGATACAGATGACCGACACGGATCTTCACGAGCGACGCTCCCAATAGTTGGTCACGTGTCCGCGCGCGGCGATCGTCCCGCGCAGCGCGAGCATCGCGGTGTAGGTGGGCAGGACGGTCAGCTCAGCGCCGGGAGGCGTGAGCTCGAGCCCGCGGTCGAGCGCTGCGTCGAGCGACGGAACGACCTCGATGCGGTCACGGTCGAGCCCGCCGTACGCGAATCGCAGCGCCAACTCCGCTGCGCGTGACCCCGTCGCCACCAGCCGGTCGAGGCCGGCGAGCAGCGGCTCGAAGTCCACGTCCCAGATCCAGGAGACGTCACGGCCGTCGGCGATCCCGTCGTTCAAGGCGATCACTGCGACGGTCGGCGCAGCACCCTCGACGAGCGTGCGGATCGCTTCGTTCGCACCGGCCGGGTTCTTGATCAGGAGCACGAGCACGCGGCGGTCGCCGATCGCGATCCGCTCGAAGCGGCCGAACGCAGCCGAGAACCGCGCGAGACCGTCGCGCACGTCGTCGAGCCCGATCCCGAGGGCCAGCGCGAGGGATGCAGCGCCGAGCGCGTTGTAGACGTTGTAGAGGCCCGGCAGCCGGAGCTCGATCCGTGCTTCTCCTTCTGGCGCGACGAGGCTGAAGGCGGCGCCGTCGAGCCCCCGCAGCTCGATGTCGCGCGCGGTCACGTCAAGCGGGGGCCGCGCATGACCGCACTTCGGGCAGCGGTAGTCGCCGAGATGCCCGACGTACGCCGCCGCATAGTCGTACGGCGTCCCGCAGCGCAGGCAGTACTTCGAGTCCGCGGCGTGCTGCAGCGCGGGCCGAGCGACGCGCGGGTCGTCGAGGCCGAACACGCGCCCGCCCGGCCGCGCAAGTGCGCCGACCTGCGGGTCGTCTCCGTTCACCACCAACTTGGCGTGGGGGAGGGCCGCGACCGCTTCGCGCCAGCGTGCAGCGACGAGCTCCAACTCGCCGTACCGGTCGAGCTGGTCGCGGAACAAGTTGCCGAGCAGGAGCGCCTTCGGCCACACGCGGCGGGTTACCTCGGCGAGCGCGCCTTCGTCGACCTCGAACAGCCCGAGCTCTGCGTCGCGTGCCTGGAGGAGCGCCGACGCGACGCCCGACACGAGATTCGCTCCCGAGTCGTTGTGCGCAACGCGCACCCGCGGCCGCAGGATCTCGGCCACCATCGCAGTGGTCGTCGTCTTGCCGTTGGTCGCCGAGACTGCAACGGAGCCCTGCGGGAGCCGTGCGGCGAGCGCATCGATCGCCGCCGGGTCGAGCTTCCACAGGAGCTTGCCCGGCAGCGTCGTCCCGCCACCGCGACCGGCGAGCCGGGACAGCGTGCCGGCGGCGCGGACGGCCGCGGCCTCGACGGCGAGGGGGAGAGGGGGGCGCATCGGCCCACCGTAACGGACTAGCCTCTACTTGCGCTTCGTTCACCTTGATCTACCATTATTGGATGGCTCGGAAGCCCTACCGGGCGATCGCGAAGATCGACCCGGCGGCCCTCGCCGAGTTCCGCGCGGGCATCCGGCGCCGCTACTCGGACGAGCAGATCCTGGCGGCGTTGCAGGCGTCGGCGGCCCGGCTCGGCCGGTCGCCGACGATGAAGGAGTTCGCAGCCGACCCGGAGGCGGGGATGCACCCGCAGACCGTGATCGAGCATTTCGGGACGTGGAACGCGGCGAAGCGGGCAGCGGGATTGATGCCGCGGAGGTTCGCGACGCGCGAGGAGCTCGTGACGCAGCTCCGGCGGCTCGGTGAGGAGCTCGGCCGCACGCCGACGGCCCAGGACATCCGCTCACGGCGCGGGACGATGCCCTCGGCGTCGCTCTACTGGCATACGTTCGGCTCGCTGTCGACGGCGCTCCGTGAAGCCGGCTTCGACGTTGCCGTCGGCGAGGAGAAGCTCGAGCGGGCGATCTCGCAGGGCGCCGAGCTCTCGCGTGCGCTCGGCCGGCTACCGAAGTTCGGCGACTGGCAGGAGGCGCGCCGCCGCGACGACGCACTGCTCACGGAGTGGCAGGTCTACCGGCTGTTCGACGCGCAGCGTGGGGCGTGGGGGACGTTCCAGTACCTCGTCCGCGAGCGGCTGCTCGACGAAGGCGTCGCCGTCGCGGCCGACGGCACGGTCGAGTAGATCGGCTAGATCGCCGCGATCGCCGCGAGGCGCGTCATGCAGAAGTCGCGCTCGCCGGGCGCCCGCACTGCGGGCAGGGGATCGGGCTCGACGTAGTCGAGATCCGGCTGGAAGCGCTCCCGGCGCACCACTTCGCCGCCTGCGAGCGCGAACCACGAGCCAGCCTTCACTTCGCGCTTGCGCAGCTTCAACCGGCAGTACTGCTCGACGGTCTCGAGCGCAAGCTTCGTCGAGGCGAAGAAGACGCCGCCTCGCCCCTCGCCGAGCCAGAGCGGACGGCCGCTGCCGCGGGCAACGAACACGACGCCGGGCTCGCGCTCGTCGAGCCAGCCTGTCGCGAGTGCACCGCGCAGATCCTCCAGCGCGCCCGGGTCGTTCCGCGAGTGGGCGGCGAGCGCGAAGATCGCCTCGGAGTCGACGGTCATCTTTGCCTCGGCCCGCGCGCAGGAGTGGGGGGCAAGGAGCTCGTCGTCGTTGGTGATGATCCCGTTGTGAATCCCGACCACCGGGCCGTGGCGGACCGGGTGGTTGTTGGCGCTGATCGAGGGATGGCCCTTGGTGTAGTCGCGGACGTGCACCAAGAGCTGCGTCGCCTTGTCGGGCACGGAAATCCGCTCCAGCAGCTGCGATGCAGGCGTCCGCTGCTTCACGACGGTCGCGTACGCGTCCTCAGCGCGGCGGTAGGCATAGCCGACCGCATCGGCGCCGCGTTCGGCGATTGCTGCGAGGAGCGCCTGGGCGGCCAGGGTCCGGTCGAGGGTCGACCCGGATTGAACGCTGTATCCCGCTATACCGCACATAACTCGATCCTATGAATGAAGACGGACGCCGGTTCGAAAAAGTTGCTCGAACCGACGCATTCTTTACATCTCAAGCTCGCGCTTCCTCCCGCCGATAGGGGATATGTGGAGCATCCGCTTCCTGACGCGGCGTTCGACAGCGAGCCCGACGCCGTCCTCGACCTTGTCGACGCCGAAGAGGACGAAGACGAGCCCGAGAACGCCACCCTCAGCGAGGACGAACGCCTTCAGACGGCCGACCCGCTGAAGCTGTACGTCCGCCAGATCGGCGACGGCCGGCTGCTCACTGCATCCGAGGAGCGCGAGCTGGCACGGCGCAAGGATCTCGGCGACGAGCTCGCCAAGCGGCGCCTGATCGAGTGCAACCTGCGGCTCGTGATGTCGATCACACGGAACTACACGAAGGCCGGCGTGCCGCTCCTCGATCTGATCCAGGAGGGCAACCTCGGGCTGATCCGCGCTGTCGAGAAGTTCGACTACAAGATGGGCTACAAGCTGTCGACGTATGCGACCTGGTGGATCCGCCAGGCCGTGACGCGCGCGCTGGCCGACCAGGGTCGGACGATTCGCCTCCCGGTCCACGTCGCCGAGCAGGTGCGTCGCGCGCAGCGCTCGCGCCGCCAGCTCGCGCAGAAGCTGAACCGCGATCCGTCGGTCGACGAGATCGCGCTGGACGGCGGGTTCACCCCGGAGCGCGTGCGGGAGCTCTTCGACCTCGTCGAGGACCCGGTCTCGCTCGAGACGCCCGTCGGCGACGGCGAGAGCATGGTTGCCGACCTGATCGAGGACGAGAAGTCCGAGTCGCCGGACGGCGCGACCGCCGACCACGCCAGGTCGGCCGAGCTCGCCGAGGCGATCGACCGGCTCAACCCGCGGATGCGGCACGTCGTCCTCCGCCGGTTCGGGCTGGACGGCCAGCAGCCGCAGACGCTCGAGGAGGTCGGCCAGGACCTCGGGATCACGCGCGAGCGCGTGCGCCAGCTCGAGTCGCGGGCGCTGAAGGAGCTACGGGCGGTCGCGCCCGGGCTCCAGCACTACCTGCAGACCTAGCGCGCCTAGCTGGTGGAGGCGACGGCTTCCATCTCGTGGAGCGTCGCGAGGCGCTTCAACGCTTCCACTTCGATCTGGCGGACCCGTTCCCGCGTCAGACCGAGGCGCCGCCCGATGTCCTCGAGCGTCTTCGGCTCCGAGTCGGCGAGGCCGTAGCGGAGCACGACCACGTGCCGGTGGCGCTCGGGAAGGGCCCGCAAAGCGGTGGCGAGCGTCTCCGAGCGCAGCGAATGCTCGACCTGCTCGTCGGGGAGGGGGCCATCGCCGGCGACGAAGTCCCCGAGCACCGCGTCGTCCGAGTCACCGACCGGGGCATCGAGCGATGTCGAGGCGCGCGCGGCGGCCCGCACCTCGCGGGCCTGCGTGAGCGGCAGGTTGGCCTCGTCGGCGATCTCCTCGAGCGTCGGCTCCCGGCCGAGGACGGCCCAGAGTGAACGCTCGGCGCGATTCATCTTCTGGAGGCGCTCGACGATGTGGACGGGCATCCGGATCGTGCGCGCCTTGTCGGCGAGCGCCCGGGCGACCGCCTGGCGAATCCACCACGTGGCGTAGGTGGAGAACTTGTAGCCGCGGCGCCAGTCGAACTTCTCGACGGCGCGGATCAGACCGAGCGTCCCTTCCTGGATCAGGTCGAGGAACGGCAGGCCCTGGTTGCGGTAGTTCTTGGCGATCGAGACGACGAGGCGCAGATTGGACTGGATCATCCGCTGCTTGGCCTGCGGGTCGCCGGCCTCGATCTTCTTCGCCAGCTCGACCTCCTGGGCGGCGGTCAGGAGTGGATGGCGGCCGGCCTCGCGGAGGAACAGCTGCAGCGCGTCCGTGGTCGTCTCCCAGGAGACCTGAAGCGGCGGCTGAGGCTCCGGGGCGGGCTCGTTGGGCTGGTCGGACTCCTCGAGGTCGTTGACGAGATCGATCTGCCGCGTCTCGAGCTCACGGTGCACGGCGTCGATCTCCAACGCGTCGAGCCCAAGCGGTTCGAGCACGTCGTTCAGCTCCGACTGCAGCAGCGTGCCGCGTTCCTCCGACGCGTCGACGAGCTGCCCCAAATCCTCGCTCAGGCTGAGGATGTCCGTCTCGGTCGCAGACACTTGGGACGGTTCTTAGCCGGATTTGCCTCCGTTCAAACCCTTTCCGTCGCGTTCATGCGAATGCACGAAAGTGTGTGTTCTGTCAAGTCAGCACAGAAACGGGCGACCGCGTCTACACCGCATCAACACGGCGCTTGCGCCCCACCGGGTCGCGACTTCGCGCAAGAGCAAACTCGGTTCCATGAACCGAGTTGCAGACCTGTCGCGTCGTCACCGCTTCGTCACGCGGCTTCTCCACTGATCCACAGGGTTCTCCCCAGGCCGCCTGAAAAGTCGTGGAAATGTGGACAATTTCCCGGGCGCAAAATGCGGCAAATGTGTGTCGTGGACGCTTGCAGGGACGTGTCCGAACCCGTAGATTCGTTCTTGCACCGAGCACGGAGCGCGAGTAGGTCGAAGCCGCTCCCGAGGGCCGTAGGCGGAAGCCGAAGGTTCACGGGGGAGGTGGACGAAAGCGCCACCGGCTCGGTGAATTTTTGCGTGGACATTTAGAGCGCACGGCACGGAAGACCAGCCGGCGCAGCGCAAACGGAATTCACCGCAAATTGCAGCAAACCGCGCCGAGGCGACTTGCACGCCGCCCCCGCACCCCGTAGGTTCCCTCTTGCACCGAGCACGGAGCGCGAGTAGGTCGAAGCCGCTCCCGAGGGCCGTAGGCGGAAGCCAAAGGTTCACGGGGGAGGTGGACAAAAGCGCCACCGGCTCGGTGAATTTTTTTGGTCCCGATCGACTCGCTAGGATCGCGCCCGATGCACATCCCACGCCCACCCGCGTTCGACCACGGCGTCATCTCGTTCGCGTGGGCCCTCTTCTTCGGGCTCTTCATCTGGATCGGCGGATCGGCGGTCGGCTACGGCAGCGCCGTGTGCTTCATCGTCGGAGCCGTCGCCGGCTTCCTGGTGTTCCTGTTCGTCCGCGTCTACGGCGAAGACGAGCCGCGCCGGCCGTGAGAACCGGTCAGCGCGAACAGCAATAGCCGCACGAGCTCGGAGCCGATCTTCTCGACGAGACGCGCGTGCGCTGACGGGCGCTCACGCCCGACTGCTGCGCAGTGCACGAGGATCAGGTGGTCCCCCCGCTCTTCGCGCTCAGGTTCCGGATGGGATTCGGCGACGCTCAACATGGCCTACTGGCGCTATCGGTCGGTCCTACCGCCCGAAAAAGCCCTCTTGGGAGGGGTCTTCTTTAGGAGAGCGTTAGGCGGCGCGCGTCGAACGCCGCCGACCACAGCTCTTCGTGGAACTCCGCCACCGTCGCCGCCGCGTCGTCCTCGAAAAGATGCTGCACGACGCCGACCTCACGATCGTTCACGAACGGCACGTCGAGGTGTGCACGCGAGACGAGGTTCACGGACACCTTCCCGCAGACCGGGCACCGCACCGCGAGCCCGACACGGTCACCGGTCGCAGCCGGCGCGAGCAGCATGAACGCCGACGGGAACACCGGACGCGGCCGTTCCTCCGGCCAGCAGAAGAAGCTCCACGGCCACTCCCCCGCTTTGATCCGTGACGCCGCCAGCTCGACGAGCTCGCCGCCGACGGGCTCGCTGCGCGACGTCATCAGGTTGAGGAAGGTCGTTTCGTCTTGCAGGCCGAGCGGCGCCCAGTCGAGCTCGCCGTGCGTGAGCAGCCCCGGATGGTCGTGGCCGCAGCCGCACGAGAACTCGACGCGATAGACCGACGGGTGATGTGGGCCGGGCAACTCCTCGAGCCGGCGGAAGCGCGAGAGCACGACGTGCGTCTCACCGTGCACCGGGCACGAGAACGTGTAGGTCGTCGTCAGCGAGTCGTACATGGGGATTCTCTACCCCATGTATCGGACGAAGGCGCCAGGCTCAATAGCCGTATCCGCCGCCGCTGCCACCGCCGCCGCCCATCTCACTGCCGGAGCTGGCCGGTTCGACGCCCTTGCCCGAGCTGTCGACGACGTACCAGATGCCACCGAACGTGTTGAGGTTCTCGCCCTTCGTGCTTCCCGGAGACGACCCGTCACCCGCGTAGTAGTAGAGCGGGTGACCGTGGTAGGTGACCTGCTGCGTCCCGTCCGCGCGCTTCGTCGTGACGAGCGCACCATCGTCGACGCCGCTCCCGGCGCTCGGTGACGCAACCGTGAGCGGCGGCCACGTGGCCGCGCAGGTCCCGCTGCACGTGCTCTTGCCGTTCGTGTCGGCTTCGAAGAGGTAGAGCGTTCTGCCTTTGGAGTCGACCAGGATCTGGCCGAGCTTCGATCCGGCCAGCTTCACCGTCGAGCTCTTGTCGGTGCTCTTCGACCCGCCGCAACCTGCGAGCGCGAGCACCAGCGCGAACATCAGCAGCCGTGTCATGCCCGGAAGTACGCGGCGCACCCGCGAACGGTTTCAGTACGTGATGAGCGCGTGCAGATCGATGTCTGCGAGCCGCTCACGACCGCCCAGGAACGTCAACTCGATGATGAAGCACGCACCGACAACGACCCCTCCGAGCTGCTCGACGAGGCCCTTGATCGCCTCGACGGTGCCGCCGGTTGCGAGGACGTCGTCGTGGATGACGACCCGCGCTCCGTCGCGGATCAACTCCGGGTGAAGCTCGAGGGAGTTCTCGCCGTATTCCAGGAAGTAGCTGGCACTCACCGTCTCCGGCGGCAGCTTGCCCGGCCGCCTCGCCGGCACGAACCCGACACCGGCCTCAATCGCGATCGCGGAGCCGATCCAGAAGCCGCGCGCCTCGGCGCCGAGGACGATGTCCGCGTCCTTGGAACGCACCCACTCGGCGAGATCGCCGACCGTCTCGCGGAGGAGCTGCGGGTCGGCGAGGAGCGGCGTCACGTCCTTGAAACCCACGCCGGGTGTCGGGAAGTCCTGGACCTCCCGGACCTTGGACTTCAAGTCCGTCACTGAGCCAAGTCTCGCAGGTCGCGCCAGAAGAGGAGCGACGAAAGCTGGCCCGAGAGCTCGGCAAGCTGATGCAGGTCACGGAGGGCCTGCGCGCGACGCTCGGGATTCCGGCCGCGCAGCGCCGGCGCGACCAGTTGCCCGAGGAGCGCGGCCTCCCTCGCAGTCGCCGTGCGGAACGTCCGCAAGTTCCTCGGCGCCACGCCGTACCGCGTCATCTGCGCGCACGTCGCGGCGACGTCCACGTCGGACTCGGGGTAGCGCTTCGCGGAGCCGCTCCCGTGGGGCGCGAGCAGCCCGAAGTCCTCGAGTTCCTTCGCCAGGTCCGGCGGGACTCCGGAGCGGTCGCACAGTTCCTCGAAGGTGATCGCGTCTTCCTCCGCGCCGAGTGCCGCCGGCCGCTTGCGCTTCCGCTCCTTCGCGCCGGGCGCGTCCAGCTCGTCCTTGATCACGCGCAGGGGCAGGAACTCGTCACGCTGCAGGCGCAGGATCTTCTGCAACCGCTCGAGGTCGTCCTCGCTGAAGAGGCGGTAGCCGCCTTGCGTCCGCCGCGGCGTGAGCAGGCCTTCGTCCTCGAGATAGCGGATCTTCGAGATCGAGATGTCCGGGAACTCCTCACCGAGGCGCCGGACGACCTCGCCGATACGCAGGAACCGCTCGCGCTGCTGAGGGGCGGTCGACGTCATGCGATGAACGTCAACCGGTACTTGCCGACCTGCAGCTCGTCTCCCTCGTGGAGCGGCGCTCGGTCGATGCGCTTGCGGTTGACGAAGGTGCCGTTCAGGGAGCCCTGGTCCTCGATCACGAACTCGCCTCCCTCGTCGACGAGAACGGCGTGGTTCCGTGAGACCGTGACATCGTCGAGGAAGATCTCGCAGTCCGGGGAACGCCCGATGCGGGTTCGTGGCCCGGCCGGCCGGAAGCTCTCCCCCGCTCTGCCGCCGCCCGCGCGGACGACGAGTGCCGGCCCCTCGAGGCCGAGCGCGTGCTCCTCGGTGAGCTCGGCGACGTCCTCAGGGGTGAGCGACTGCGTCGCCTCGGACGCCGGCTCCGCGCGCGGCAGCATCGCACCGCACCGCGCGCAGAAGTTCGCGGACTCCGGGTTCTGGAAGCCGCACTCGCTGCAATACACCTGCGTCATGCAGTCGGCGCTGTCTTCCCTGTGAGAATCGCGGTCAACCGGTCGACATCGACCTGATCGAGGACGCTCTGGCCTCCTGTCACCTGGAGGCGCGCTACGAGCTCGGCGCGCAGGATGTCGATCTTGCCGTGGAGCAGGCGGCGCTGGTAGCTGACCTCGTGCTCCTGGTGCTCGAGATCGTCGATCAGGGACTTCAGCTCGCTCTCCGAGAGTGAGCCGAGATCGGGTAGCGGTTCCACGCTGCCGCCTTTCGTTGGGGTCTGCGTTCGGAATTCCAGCAGAGGATTGGTAAACCGTCAACCTCTACTTCAGGGTTCGTCGCTCCTCAGTTCACCGGGCTGCACCGATCTCCTCCCGCTCGATCAGGTCGGTGACGAGCGTGCGGAGCTCCGTCTCGAGCTCTTCGGAGTCGGCAGGCGTCTCCCCTTCGGCGTAGAGGTGGATGGTCGGCTCGTCGCCGTCCGGCAGCACCTGCACCCAGCCGCGCGAGTCGAAGATCTTGATTCCGTCGGTCGTGTCGACGTTGCCGTCGGCGTAGCGCTCGTTGAGCACGCGCATGACGGCGCCTTTGAGCGCCCACGGGCACTGCACCTGGCGGTGGACGAGCGTCGGCCGCGGCAGTTCCGCGATGAGCTTCGACAGCGGCTCCTCGACGGGGGCGAGCAGCTCGAGGAGCTTGCAGAGGGCCGCAATCGCGTCGTACGCCGGCAGGAAGCCCGGGAAGACGTAGCCGCCGCCGGGAGCCCCGGCGAAGACCACGCCGTCTCCCGCAGCGGCGCGCGTCAGCTCGGGCAGGGTCGCCGGCGTCCGCACGACCTCGAAGCGACCGCCGACTACCTCCTCGACCTGGCTCGTGGCCGTGATCGGGACGACAACCTTCCCACCTTCGCCGCTGAGCAGCTTCAGGTAGAGCAGCAGCGCCTGGTCGGGGCGCACCTCGCGCCCACGCTCGTCGAGCAGGTAGATCCGCTCGGCCGAGCGGTCGAACACGGCACCGAAGTCCGCGTTGACCGCCGCGACGAGCCGCTGCGCCTGGTCGATCGTCTCCGCGAGCCGGCCCGGCGTCGACCCCGTATCGGACTCGAACGCGTGCGACGTGACGGCCTCGACACCGAGTGGGCCGAGGACGAGTGGGAGGACGAAGCTGCCGGCCGAGTAGCCGTAGTCGACGACGATGCGGAAGCCGCGCGCTTTGATCGCGTCCACCTCGAGGTCGGCGAGCAGGTCGCTGGCGTAGCTCTCGCGTGCGCGCGCCGGGTAGGTGATCGAGCCGACATCTCCGAACGGGACGCGCCGCAGCTCCTGGCGCGTGAAGTGCTTCTCGACCTCCCTCTGCATCTGGGCCGACAGCGCGACGCCCGGACGCTCGAAGAGCCGGATCTGCACCGCCTCCGGATCAGTCGTCGATGCGCCCACGTGAAACGCAGCGTCGTAGCCCTGCGTCTTCAGCAGGTGCTTCCCGACTGGAGCCGGCAGGGTGCGTAGATCGGCGACGTTCACCCCGGTCGAATGCAGGCCGGAGATGAGCGCGCGCTTGATCATGCGGTACGCCGGCGCGCTCTCCCGGCTCGCGACGACACGCGCACCGCGCTTCAGGGCCGTCCCGAGCGAAGCGCCGAAGCGCAGCGCGGTTTCCGGCGTGAGGTCGACGTTGACGAGACCGACCACCCCGTCCTGCGCGAACACACGCGTCGTGCCGCGCGACTCCCAAATGAGGCTCTCGAAGATCTGCGCCCCGTAATCGACTTCCTTGTACGGGTAGATGCGGACGCCCGGATAGATGACGGATTGGTCGCCGATCGTCACCTGGTCACCGATCGCGACGCCCTCGTGGATGCGCGCGTGCGCCCGGATGTCGCAGTTCCGGCCGAGAATCGCCCCTTCGACGACCGCGCCCCGGCCGATGTAGCACGACGCGTCGAGCACCGTGCGCGAGATACGGCCGCGCTCGCGGAGGGTCGTCGCCGAGCCGAGCACCGTGTACGGGCCGACGGACGCCTCCGGCGAGATGCGCGCGTAGTTGCCGATGAACGCCGGCCCTTCGACGCCTTCGACGTCGTCGATCTCGACGCCTTCGCCGATCCAGACGTCGCCGCGGATCTTCAGACCGGGGACGTTGAGCCGGACCCGTTCGTCGAGCGCGTCGAAGTTCGCCTGGCGGTACTGATCGAGGTTGCCGATGTCCTGCCAGTACCCCTCGCAGACGTAGCCGTAGATCGGGCGGCCCATCTCGAGCAGCAGCGGGAACAGCTCTTTCGAGAAGTCGTACGGCCGGTCGGTCGGCACGTGCTTCAGCACCTCCGGCTCGAGCACGTAGATGCCGGTGTTGATCGTGTCCGAGAACACCTGCCCCCACGACGGCTTCTCGAGGAAGCGCTCGACCTTGCCGTCCTCGTCGGTGACGACGATCCCAAACTCAAGTGGGTTGTCGACGGACTTCAGCCCGATCGTGACGGCCGCGCCCTTCTCCTTGTGGAAGTCGACGATCTGGCGGAGGTCGATGTCGCACAGCGCGTCGCCCGAGATGACGAGGAACGTCTCGTCGAGCGCGTCGGAGGCGAGACGCACCGAGCCGGCAGTGCCGAGCGGGCTCTCCTCGACCGAGTACTGGATGTTGAGCCCGAGGCTCGTACCGTCCCCGAAATAGGAACGGATCGCCTGCGGCAGGAACGCGACTGTGACGACGACGTCCTCGAAGCCGTGCTCGCGGAGCAGCTCCAGGATGTGCTCCATGCACGGCTTGCCCACGATCGGGACCATCGGCTTCGGCTGGTTCGAGGTCAGCGGCCGCAGCCGTGTGCCTTCACCGCCCGCCATCACGACGGCCTTCACGCGAACGCCTCGCGCTTCGCCTTGATCACGTACTCCGCCAGCGAGACGAACGCGAGGCCGAGGCCGATCCAGAAGATCACGAGCGGCCAGGTGGCGCCGTCGTGCGTGACCATCATGAAGCCGAGCGACGCGTAGAGAAGCCAGGTCGCTGCCTTGCCGAGCAGGTTCACCCGAAACTCGTAACCGCGCCCCATCAAGATCGGCGTGCCCGCGAGAGCGACCAGGTCACGTGCGGGGATGAGCAGCGCAAGCCAGGGGAGGCGGCCGGCGTGCACGAGCAGGATCACCGCGGCGTCGATCATCAGCCGGTCGGCGAGCGGGTCGGCGATCTTCCCGAACGGCGACTCGACACGCCACCGCCGAGCCAAGTAGCCGTCGATCTGGTCGGTGACGCCCGCGACGCCGAAGACGATCGCGGCCGGCCACGACCGCCCGCCGTCGCAGGTCGTGATGAGCCACACGTAGACCGGGATCAGCACGATCCGGCCGATCGTCAGCGCGTTCGGGATTCGGCGCCGCACCCTGACAGGATATGCCCATGAAGATTGCGGGCTTCGTCGACGCCCACTGCCATGGGTTCCAGCGCGTTCTGCGCGGCCGCGACGGCGGCGGCGACTTCTGGGCCTGGCGCGACGGCATGCTCGAGCTCGCCGAGTCGCTGACCGTCGAGGAGATCCGGCGCGAGTACGTCGAGGTCTACCGGGAGCTGCGCGCGAACGGGTTCACCGCGGTCGGCGAGTTTCACTACCTCGGGCTCGAAGAGGCGCGCGCCGCAGCGGAGGCGGCGGCCGAGGCAGGTGTCGAGTTCGTGCTCTTGTACGCCTGCTACCTCCGGGGCGGCATCGATCGGTTCCGCCAGGAGTCCGTCGCCGAGTATCTGCGTCAGGTCGAGGAGCTACGGGCGGACGGCATCCGCGTCGGGATTGCCCCCCACTCCGTCCGCGCGTGCCCGGCCGATGCGCTGCGCGAGCTCGGTGCCTACGCCGCTTCGCACGAGCTGCCGCTCCACGTGCATGCCGACGAGCAGCCGCGCGAGATCGAGGAGTGCGTCGCCGAGACAGGGCTGCGCCCCATCGAGCTGCTCGACGAGACCGGCTGCCTCGGCCCACGGACAACGATCGTCCACGCGACGCACGCCGACGGGCACGAGCTCGACCTGTTGGCCGCCGCCGGCGCGCGCATCTGCGTATGCCCGACCACCGAGGCCAATCTCGGAGATGGGTTCCTACCGGTCGCGCGGGTGCTTCACCGCGGCATCGCGTTGTGCATCGGCAGCGACTCGAACGTCCGCATCGACCCGCTCGAGGAGCTTCGCGAGCTCGAGGGGATCGCCCGCCGGCAGACCGGCACGCGCGGCGTCATGTCCCTCGACGCGCTGCTCGCCGCAGGCGCGGCGGACGGCGCGGTGGCGCTCGGCCTCGACGCGTGGCCCGACGCCACGATCGACCTCGCACATCCGCAGCTACGCGGTGTCGGTGAGCAGGCAGCTGCCGCGGTCTACGACGCCTTGGTCTTCAGCTGCAGCGGCGGCGTCTTGTGGAAGACGTCCGTCCAGTAGCGCGTCCGCACGAGGTACGCGTTCTCCGCCGCCACTCCATGGAGGCCCC
>Ga0070681_10001213_pt1 | contig 22417 bp, 26 predicted proteins | sample KBSC83BmetaG_FD_65650 | JGI IMG/M metagenome (GOLD analysis project Ga0070681, IMG submission 65650) | Corn rhizosphere microbial communities from Kellogg Biological Station, Michigan, USA - KBS C8-3B metaG | ecosystem: Host-associated > Plants > Roots > Rhizosphere | place: USA: Michigan...
GTCGCGTCACGGATGAAGTCTTCGATCACGGCGTGTCTCCTTCGGGGGTCGAGATGATCGTGCCGACACGCTCGCCGGCCGCCACCCTGGCGACGTTACCGCGTGCGAGCTCGAACACGTGAATCGGGAGCTTGTTGTCCATACAGAGCGACAACGCAGTCGTGTCCATGACTTTCAAGCCTCGCTCGATCGCCTGCAAGTGGGTCAGCTCGGGGATCAGCTTGGCGCCGCTGTCCTCACGGGGATCGCCGTCAAGCACGCCCTCCACGCCGTTCTTGGCCATCAGGATCGCCTCCGCCCCGATCTCGAGCGCCCGCAGCGCCGCCGCCGTGTCGGTCGTGAAGTACGGGTTTCCGGTGCCCGCGGCGAAGATGACGACGCGGCCCTTCTCGAGGTGGCGGACGGCGCGCCGGCGGATGTACGGTTCCGCGACCTCCTGCATCTCGATCGCCGACAGCACGCGGGTGTCCGCCCCGCTCCGCTCGAGCGCTTCCTGCACCGCGAGCGCGTTCAAGACCGTCGCGAGCATGCCCATGTAGTCGCCGGTTGCGCGGTCGATGCCCTGCGCCGCGGCGGACATGCCGCGATAGATATTGCCGCCGCCGATCACGAGCGCGAGCTCGAGCCCGTTCGCGCGCACGTCGACGAGCTCCTGCGCGAACTCGTCGATCGTTGCGGCGTCGAGGCCGTACTCCCGCCGGCCCATGAGGGCCTCGCCGGAGAGCTTCAGCAGGACGCGATTGAAGCCCATGCCGTCGCTACGCGACTGCGTACCAGGCGTAGTCGAGCAGCTCGATCCCCTGCTCCTTCAGATACTGCGCGACCGTTCCCGTCGACTCGTCGGCGCGGTACCAGGTCTGCTCCGTCAGGACGGCCTCGCCGAAGAAGCGCTTGTTGAGCTGACCCTCGACGATCTTGTCGCGGACGTTCTCGGGCTTCGAGAGCACCTCCTCGGACCGCGAAAGGATCTCGCGCTCCGCATCGACGAGCTCCTGCGGAACCTCGTCCCGCGCGCCGTACGTCGGGCGCGCGAACGTCAGGTGCAGTGCGAGGCTGCGGGCCGCCGCGGGGTCGCCGCCTTTCGTGCGCACGATCGCGCCGACCTTGTTTGCCGGCGAGTGGACGTAGTACGAGATCGCCTCGTCGGACGACGCCTCCATCCGCTTCGTGCCGACGACTTGGATGTTCTCGCCGAGCCGCGCTGCGAGCTCGACCCGCTCGTCCTCGAGCGTGTCGGCGTCGCCGCCGTCGAACACGGTCCGCAACGTCTTCTCCGCGTAGGCGAGGAAGTCGTCGTTGTTCGAGACAGGCTCCGTCTCGCAGCCGATCGCGCTGATTGCGCCGACCTGGTCGCGCACCATCACGCCGACCTTGCCCTCGCTGGTCGCCCGATCGGCACGCTTCGCCGCGGACGCCATGCCCTTCTCACGGAGGAGCTTGACCGCCTCGTCGAAGTCGCCGTTCGCCTCCTGAAGCGCGCGCTTGCACTCCATCATCCCGGCGCTCGTCGCGTCGCGGAGCTCCTTGACCATCGCAGCCGTGATGTCGGTCACGCGCTCTCCTCCTCCGAGGCAGCGGTGGTCGGCTCGTCGGCAGCGGCGGCGGCGGGAGCACCCTCGGCCTCGGCCTCAGCCTCGGGCTCGGCCGGAGCCGGAGCCGGAGCCGGAGCCTCCTCCTGCTTGCCGTTCCGCTTGGCGGCGATCTCGCCCTGCGTCACACGTTGCTTGCCGGCCTCGATCCCGTCGGCGATCGCCTTGATCACAAGCGCGCACGAGCGGATCGCGTCGTCATTGCCCGGGATCACGTACTCCGCCTCATCAGGGTCGCAGTTCGTGTCGACGAGTGCGATCACCGGCAGCTTGAGGCGCTGCGCTTCGCGGACCGCGAGCTGTTCCTTGCGCAGGTCGACGATGAAGACCGCGTCCGGCTGGCGGCGCATGTCGGCGACGCCACCCAGGTTCGCCTCGAGCTTCTCGAGCTCGGCCTCCATCGAGATGCGCTCCTTGGCCGGAAGCAGTTCGAGCTGCGACTCGGTCTTCAGCGAGCGCAGTTCGTGCAGCCGCTGGATCCGGTCGGAGATCGTGCGCCAGTTCGTGAGCAGCCCGCCGAGCCAGCGATGGTTGACGTACGGCATGCCGACACGGCGCGCCTCGTCGCGGACGGCGTCCTGCGCCTGCTTCTTCGTGCCGACGAAGAGCACGGAGCCGCCGCGTTCGGCGATCGCACGCGCGAAGTCGTGGGCGTCCTGGAGCAGTCCCTGCGTCTGCTGCAGGTCGATGATGTAGATGCCGCCGCGCTCGGTGAAGATGAAACGCTTCATCTTCGGGTTCCAGCGGCGCGTCTGGTGACCGAAGTGAACCCCGGCCTCCAGCAGTTCCTTCATGGAAACGACGGGCATGAGAGCCCCTTTCTCGGTTTCGATTGCGGTTCTCGCCGGGCCTCACGTGGAAGCCGGCGTCGAACGCACGGCCACCGTCCACGAAAGGGCGCCCCAGCGGGTCGAAGGGACGTGGAACCGCGGAATCGTAGCCGTTCAGAGCTTGTGTTGATTCAACACAAGGTAGGACGCGAGGTCGCTCGGGAGCTGGGAGCGGAGCTCCAGCCGCTCGCCGCTGATCGGGTGCGGGAAGGCGAGCTCGGCCGCATGGAGGAACTGTCGACCCAGCGCTGCGTCGGCCCGGCCGTAGACGGGGTCCCCGACCACCGGCAGCTCGATCGCGGCGAGGTGCACTCGGATCTGGTGCATCCGCCCTGTCTCGAGCTGGACGCGCAGGAGCGCGTGATGGTCGAACAGCTGCTCCACCTCGAAGTGCGTGACCGCATCGCGTGCCGACTCGCTGTCGAGGGAGACGCGCGTCGGATCGTGACGGTCGCGACCGATCCGGGCATCGATTCGGCCCCTGCGGGAGCGCGGCCGGCCCTCGACCAGCGCCACGTAACTGCGCTCCAGCACACGCTCCCGTACGAGCTGCGACAGCCGGTCGTACGCCTCCTCGGTCCGTGCCGCGGCCATCAGCCCCGACGTGTCGCGATCGAGCCGGTGCACGATCCCCGGCCGCTCGGGGTCGCCGCCGGCGAGCTTGCCCGCCAGCGCGTCGACCAGGGTGTCGCCGCTGTGGCCTGCGCCCGAGTGGACGACGAGCCCCGCGGGTTTGTCGACGACGAGCACATCCTTGTCCTCGTACACGATCGGCACCTCGGGGAGCTCGTGTTGAGTCACCACGAGCTCGGGCTCGTCGGCGAGCGTCACGACCTCGCCGCCTTCGAGGCGGTGGCTCTTCGGCCGCGCGACACCGTCGACGACCGCGCCCGCATCGATTGCACGCTCCGCCGCCGCGCGCGAGCCGAGTGCCTCCGCGAGAAACTTGTCGAGGCGCGTTCCCGCGGCCGTCGAGGGAACGTTCACCGAGCGGCGACGTCGAGCGTGCGCCGCGGCGGCCGCGGGGCGCGGTCGGCGACGACGAGCGCGACGAGCAAGATCACGACGCCGACGACGATGAAGCTGTCGGCGAGGTTGAAGATCCGGAAAGTCCACCAATTCACGTCGATGAAGTCGGTCACGTGCCCGAGCCGCAGGCGATCGAAGAGGTTCGACAGGCTGCCGCCGATCACGAGCCCGAACGCCGCCGGCAAGACCGGATGGCGAGCGGCCGAGCGGGCGAAGAACGCAAGCATCCAGACGATCGCAGCGGCGGTCACCACGACGACGACTGCCGTCGCCCCGGAGAACAGCCCGAACGCGATCCCCGTGTTCTGGACGTGGTGGATCGAGAGCGGCCCGGCGACGTGGACGGAGTCGTCGAGCGCCACCGTCGACGTGACCACGTACTTCGTCACCTGGTCGGCTGCGACCGCGGCACCGGCGACGAGCGCCAACCCGGCCCACTGGTGCGCATCCGCGCCCAGCGAGCGCTCCGCGACCGACACCGGTGCAAGCCCGTCCGTCGACGAGCCGACCCGAATGTCGCTCACGCGTCGGCCTTGCGCTGGTCGTCGATGCAGAGCCGCGCCCAGGGGATCGCCGCCAGCCGGCCCGCGCCGATCGGACGGCCGCACACCTCGCAGGTCCCGTAGGTCCCGTCCTCGATCTTCCGCAGCGCGTCCTTGATCGCGCCGAGCGTCTGCTGCGCGCCTTCCTCGAGGCTTTGATCGAGCTCGCGGTCGTAGGTTGCGGTCGCGGTGTCGCCGAGGTTGTTGTCGCCGGCCGTGACGATGTCACCGAGCTCGTCGGCAATGCTCCCAGGGTTCTCGCGATCGAGGAAGTCGACCGCGCTCAAGAGCCGCTCCTGCTCCTCGAGCAGGCGAGCGCGGTACTGCGAAGTGTCGATGTCCGTCATGCCCGCAGAGTACTCGGCGTGCGGGGCCTTGCCCTACCCCCAGGCGAAGTCCCGGCCCGACCACGGGATGTCGTCGTCGGCGTGCGCCTCCTCGGCGCCGTGCTGCACCGCTGCCGGCTCGGACTCGGGCTCAGGCTCGGTCTCGGACTCGACATCTTCGATGGAGATCGCCTCGAACTCCGAGGTGTTCTCACGGTTCGGCCAGCTCGGCGGCTCCGCCTGGACGTCCTCGTCCACAGGCGTCTCAGTAGGGCTTCGCTCCTCGACGATCCCGAGCGCGGCCCGAAGCAGCGTCTCCACCCGTCGCGCCTCTGCGAAGAGGCGTTCGCGTTCGCTCTGCGCGGTGCGAGTGATCGAGCGCGACTCCTGATGCGCCTCGGCGATGATCACCTCGGCCTTGCGTTTCGCCGACTCGACCGCTTCCGCGGCCGTGCGTTCTGCCGCGATCAGCGTCGATGCGAGCAGCGTCTCGCGCTGCTTGACCTCATCGAGATGGCGCTCGACGTCCTCGAGCCGGTCGGAAAGCTCCCCGCGCTCGCGCCATACGTCCTCGAAGCTGTCCGCGACGTCCGTCAAGAGAGCGTCCGCCTGCGGGCGCTTGTAGCCGCCGAACAGCGTTCGTTCCAACCTCACATGTCTCAGTTCCACCGGTGTGTACCGCACGTGTGCTCCTTCCTCCTAATGCAGCCGTTCGAGAATCGCGACCGCGATCCTGTCGACGGCGACCAGGGCGATCACCGCAACCATCGGCGACAGGTCGATTGGACCGGCGGTCGGCAAGATGCGACGCCAGAGTCGGATGTACGGCTCGCAGGCCTCGTCGAGGAACCGCTGCGCCGGCCGCAGCGAGTACGGCAGCTGGATCCACGACGTGAGGACGTAGAGGAAGATCGCGAGCGTGTACACGCCGACGAAAACGTCGAGAAAATGCTCGACGGCTGTCACTGTGTCGAGCAGCACCATAGGCCGCGTCTCCTTCGCGGCACGACGCGGGTTTCCTACGCCTGGTTGAAGAACCCGCCGCGCTCGAGCAACGCCGCGCGCTGCTCGGCCGACACTTCGACGTTTCGCGGTGTCAACAGGAATACCTTGTCGGCGACGCGCTGCATGCCCCCGTTGAGCGCGTACGTCAGCCCACTCGTGAAGTCGATGAGGCGCTTCGAGAGCTCGGCGTCGGCCCCCTGCAGGTTGAGGATGACGGGCATCCCCTGCTTGAACTTGTCGGCGATCTGCTGCGCGTCGTTGAAGCTGCGAGGCAGGACGAGATGCACCCGGACGCCGGCCGGATTCGGTACCGCCTCGATCTGGGGCCGCATGTCGCGAACCCGCGACGCCGAACGCGCCGCAGCGCGGGCCGCCGGACGGTCGGACTCGGACTCGGTCCAGTCGTCGTAGTCCTGGCCGCGGCGCCGCGGAGTCAGCCGCCGGACGTTGGGCCGCTCGCGGTAGCTCTGCTCGAGGCTCTCTTCCGCGGCGTAGCCGTCCGAGTCGTCCCAGTCGTCGTCCTCCTCGGCGATCCCGAAGTAGACGAGCGTGCGTGACCAGAGGTCGCCCAGAGGCACGGCGGGATTCTAGTCCGCAAAGAGGATCGAACCGACACGAACGTAGGTCGCACCCTCGTCCGCGGCGACGGCGTAGTCCTGCGTCGTCCCCATCGAGAGCTCTTGCAGGCCGTTCTCGGCCGCCAGGCCGCGCAGGCGTGCGAACCACGGCCGGGACTCCTCCGCCGTCGAAGCGGCGGGCGGCATCGTCGAGAGGCCACGCACGTCGTACTCGAGGTAGTCCGCGATCTGCTCGGGAGCAACACCGGACTTCGACCCCTCGCCTGCAAGGTTGACCTGCACGAGCGCAGGCACCTCGAGCCGCCGCGCCGCAGAGTCCGAGTCGAGCGAGTGGACGAGCTCGCAGACCCGATTCACCACCTTCACCTTGTTCGACTGGAGGTGGCCGATGAAGTGCCAGCGGAACGCGTCGCCGTACTCGGCGTGCTTCGCTTCCAGGTCCTGCGCGCGGTTCTCCCCGACCACGGTGACACCCGCGTCCACCAGCGCCGCCATGTCGCGTAGCGAGACGTACTTCGTCGCCGCGACGATCGTCACTCGCTCCCCGACGCGCGCCTGAACCTCGGCGAGACGCTCGCGGATGACCTCAGGCGACTGCACCGATCATCCCCTGCACGCCGCGTTCGCGACCGCTGCGTCGATGCGAGAAGAAGAGGTCCGGGTTGCAGCACGTGCACAGGTCGACGCGTTCGACGGACGCGACACCCGCGCGTCGCAGCTCACGCTCCGCCGCAGACCAGAGATCGAGGTGGCGGTCGACTGTGAGATCCGCATCGAAGCGCGACGAGACGTCGTCGCCGACCTCGTAGCAACACGGTCCGATCGCGGGACCGACGACCGCTGCCGTCTCGCCGCCGACCGCAGCGACGCCGGCGGCGACGATGCCGCTGCTCAGCCCGCGCCAACCGGCGTGCACGAGTGCGAGGCGACGCTCGCCGTCGGTCCGCGCGACCGCGATCGGCAGACAGTCGGCAGAAAACGCGAGCATCGGCTGACCCGGCTCGTCACTCCACAGGCCATCGCCCGGCTCGCCGCGCCCGCCCGCCCGGTGCACGGCCGTCGCGTGCACCTGCCGGTTGAACGACAGCTCGTCGTAGGAAAGGTCGACCAACGCGCAGACGCGGCGGCGGTTCTCCTCGACCCGCTCGGCGTCGTCGCCCGTACGCGCGGTGAGGTTGAGCGATTCGTACATGCCCTCGCTCACGCCACCGACGCGCGTCGTGAACGCGACGACGTAGCCGGGCTGGTCCCACGTGATCACCGTGCCAGCTCCTGCGCGCGCTTCAGCAGCTGCTCCTTTGTGTTGAGCGCAGGCGTCCGTACCACGTCGTCGAGCAGCTTGCGGAGCGCGTGCCCGATCGCGGGGCCGGGGCGGTACCCGACTCCGATCAGGTCGTTGCCGTTCACCGCCAGGTCACGGATCCTGTGCGGCTGGTGCCGCTGCTCGCCCACCACCTTGCGAAGACGTGCGAGCTTTGCGAGGTCGTCGTTCCGGGGAGTCTCGCCCTTCCCGCGCAGGTCGGCCTCCTTGTGGTCGAGCAGGTCCGACAGCAGAGCGTCGCCGTAGCGCGCAAGTAGGCGGCGCGCGCGCAGCGGCTCGGCGCGCGAGGTGTCGATCATGTGCGAGCGGACGATGCGAACGACGCGCCGCGTCACTTCCGTTGGGTAGCGAAGGCGGTTGAGCGCCGATTCGGCGAGGCTTGCGCCAACCTGCTCGTGGCTCTTCGCCGAGTAGCCCGGCTTGGCGTAGTAGTGGAGTCGGTCGTCGGTGCCCCTCCAGGCTACTTGGGGCTTGCCTGCGTCGTGGAAGAGCGCCGCGAGCCGCACGCCGAGGGACCGGTTTGCGTCCGCAGCGGCCTGCACGACGGCAAAGGTGTGCTCGTCGACGGTCATCGAGTGATGACGGCTTTGCTGGTCGAAGCCGATCGCCGGCTCGAGCTCAGGCAGGAGCTGCACGAGCACGCCCGTGTCGCGCGCGATCGTGAGCGCTTTCGCCGGATGCGCGCCGAGCAAGAGCTTCGAGAGCTCCCCCATTCCGTCTGCGGCGATCCCGCCCCCGATCCGCTCGCCCGACACGAGCTTCACGGCGGACGCCTCGCGCCGCATCTGCTCGAGCGTCTCCGGCGCCGGGTCGAGATCGAGCTGCGAGATGAAGCGAAGGCCACGGATGATCCGCAGCGGGTCCTCGGTGAAGCTCGTCGGCGACACGGTTCGGAGGACGCGCGCTTCGAGATCGCGCTGGCCGCCGTAGGGATCGATCAGTTGCCCGTCGGCAAGACGACGCGCCATCGCGTTGATCGTGAAGTCGCGCCGGAAGAGATCGTCGTCAACCGAGGCGGTCGGGTCGACGACGATCGCGAAGTCATGTCGGCCCGGCCCCGTCGACACCTCGCGACGCGGCGGCGCGAGCTCGATGCCGGACCGCGCGAGCCGCCGCACGGCAGCGTCACGCGGGTAGAACCGCACGCCGACGGGCCGTTCCGCAACGACGAGCTCCTCGGTCCTCCCGTGCGGTTCGAGGGCGGCCTGCAGGCCGGCGATGTCCGTCGCGGGGACGAGGAAGTCCGCATCCTTCGAGTCGCGGCCGAGCAGCGCGTCGCGCACCGCACCGCCGACGACGTATGCGTCCAGCCCGAGCGACCGAACGTATTCCTCGACCTGCTTAGACGAGTGCGATCGCCTCGATCTCGACGAGCGCGCCGGAGGGCAACTTCGCCACTTCGACGGTCGACCGCGCGGGCGGCCGCTCACCGACGTGCTTCGAGTACACCTCGTTCATCCCCGCGAAGTCGTCGAGGTTCTGCAGGAACACGGTCGTCTTCACGAGGTTGTCGATTGAGGTGCCCGCCGCCTCGAGGATCGCGCGGAGGTTGGCGAAGACCTGCTCGGTCTGCGGGCCGATGTCACCGGCGCTCAGCTCCTTGTCGCCGGGGCGAAGTGAGAGCTGACCCGATACGAACACGAAGCCGTTCGCCTTGATCGCCTGCGAGTACGGCGCACCCTGAAACGGCGCGGGTGCTGCTTCCGTGCGAACGATCTCCTTGCTCACGCATCCTCCTCGTCGGTTGTAACTGCAGGGCGGCACGCCTGGCCGAGCGCGGCGCCAACCGCCTTGAACATCGCGGCGAGCACGTGCTGCGGGTCATCTCCTTCGACCACGCGTACGTGCAAGTTGATCCCGGCGGATTGCGCGAGCTCGGCGAGGAAGCGCGACGGCACATCGTTCGCCACGCCGCCGACACGGCTGTCGGAGAAGTCGGCGTTGGTGACGAACCGAGGCTCGGAGTCGACCTCGAGCGCCGCCGACGCGAGTGCCTCGGCCGCGGGCACGAGAGCCCAGCCGGCCCCGGCCTGAAAGTGCGCGGCGATCGCGCTCCCGAGCGCTGCGCCGGCGGCCGGCACCGCCTCGTCGGTGCTGTCAGGCGCGACCTCGAGCGCGATCTTGAACCGGCCCGCGCGCGCCAGCTCGCCCACCAGGTGGTCGAGGACCGACAACCCGGTCGCGACGTTGACGCTGCCTTCGGATGCGAGCGCGACGCGAGCGCCGCTCGGCGTGGTCGGCATGTGGCTGAGCCTAGCTCTCGACGCGTTCGATCCGCGCCCCGAGCGCCCGCAGGCGCTGGTCGATGCGTTCGTACCCCTTGTCGATCTGGTAGGCGTCACCGATCGTCGACGTGCCTTCTGCACACAGGGCCGCGATCACCATCGCCATGCCGGCCCGGATATCAGGGCTCGACATGCGCTGCCCGTAGAGCGGCGCCCGTCCGGTGATCACGACGCGGTGCGGGTCGCAGAGGATGATCCGCGCACCCATCGACACGAGCTTGTCGACGAAGAACAGACGGCTCTCGAACATCTTCTCGAAGATCAGCACGGTGCCCTGCGCCTGCGTCGCGACGACCACCGCGATCGACGTCAGGTCAGCCGGGAACTGCGGCCACGGCCCGTCCTCGACCTTCGGGATCGCACCGCCGAGATCGTCCTGCACGACGAGTGTCTGGCCCGGAGGAACACGAAGCCATCCGTCGCCGAGCTCCACCTCGATCCCGAAGCGCCGGAACACCGGCAGGATCGGCCAGAGGTCGCCCGCTGCGATCCCGTCGATCGTCAGGTCGCCGCCGGTCAGCGCGGCCATGCCGACGAAGCTGCCCACCTCGATGTGCTCCGGCGAGATCGTGTGGGCGCCGCCGCCCAGACTCTCGACGCCGGTGATGTGGAGCACGTTCGAGCCGATCCCCTCGATCGAGGCGCCGAGCGTGACGAGGAACCGGCACAGGTCTTGCACGTGCGGCTCGGACGCGGCGTTCGAGATCATCGTCTGCCCCGGTGTCAGCGTCGCTGCCATGACAGCGTTCTCGGTGCCCATCACCGAAGGCTCGTCGAGATGGATGTGGGTGCCGCTGAGCGCGCCGGAGAGCTCGTAGCGCTCACCGATCTCGATCGACGCGCCGAGCTCGTTGAAGGCGTGGATGTGCGGGTCGAGCCGCCGGCGGCCGATCACGTCGCCGCCGGGCGGCGGGATGTTGGCATGACCGTTGCGGCCGAGCAGCGGACCGGCGAGCAGGAACGACGCTCGGATGCTGCTCGCCAGCTCTTCGTCGACGTCGGAGCCGACGTCCTGCGCGTGCACACGGACGTCGTTGTCCCCGGTCCAGTCGACCTCGGCGCCGAGGTGCCGCAGTAGCTCGATCATCGTCTCGACGTCGCGGATGCGCGGCACGTTCGCGAGCTCGACCGGCTCGGCGGTGAGAAGGCATGCGGCGAGAATCGGCAGAGCGCCGTTCTTGTTGCCGGACGCGCGGAGCCGCCCGTTCAGCGGGTGGCCACCCTCGATCACGAACGACTCTGCCACTGGCCTGGCGATTGTCGAGGACACTGGGGTCACTATGCTAGCCCCGCATGTCGAAGACCCGTGCGGATGCCTGGGAGACGCTGACGCGCTACACGAAGAGCGAGGCTCTCCTCCGCCACGCGGTCGCCGTGGAGGCGTCAACGGCGTCCTATGCGTCACGCTTCGGCGGTGACGAGGAGCTGTGGCGGGTGGCGGCGCTGCTCCACGACTTCGACTACGAGATCCACCCCACGCTCGACCAGCATCCGCAGGACGGCGCGCCGATCCTGCGCGAAGAGGGCTACCCGGACGAGGTGATCGACGCGATCCTCTCGCACGCGAACCACCTCTCCGTTCCACGCGACACGCCGCTCAAGCGCTCGCTGTTCGCCTGCGACGAGCTCTCCGGGTTTGTGCACGCCTGTGGGCTCGTGAGGCCCACCGGTCTCGAGGGGCTCGAGCCGAAGTCGGTGAAGAAGAAGCTGAAGCAGCCGTCGTTCGCGGCCGGCGTCTCGCGCGACGACGTCTACGAGGGAGCCGAGCTGCTCGAGGTCGATCTCGACGAGCACATCGCGAACGTGATCGCTGCGCTGCAGCCGATCGCGGGTGAGCTCGGCCTGCGCAGCGAAGCGGCCTAGTCTCGAAGCTCCTCTAGGCCTTCGGCGAGGCGCTCGAGGTCGCTGCCGTCGTTCCACCAGCCGACGGAGGCGCGGAGCAGGCCGGTGCCCTGCAGCTCGCGGATCACCACGCCGCGCTCGTACAGGTGCCGCGCGGCAGCTTCGGTGTCGCCGTCGTGCCGCCAGGACACGAGCGTCGCCTGGCCGGCTTCGGTGACCACGTCGTGGCCGTGCTCGAGCAGGAGCCGGCGGCAGCGCTCGGTGAGCTCCCGCGCCCGTTCGAATCGTCCCGCCGGGAGCTTTGAGAGCGCCGCCTCGAGCCCGGCCACGGAGTTGGGCGGCGTGAAGCCGGTGTCGAAGCGGCGCGCGCCCGTCTTCGGCACCCACGTCGCCTCGGCAATGTCGTACGTGTCCGCGCTCGGGTACGCAATGAGCCGCGGCGACAGCGACTCGGGATCGGCAACGAAGAAGGCCCCGGTCGCATCCGGTCCGCACAGCCACTTCTGCGCGCTCACCGTGTAGAAGTCGGCGCCCGCGATGTCGACTTCGATTGCGCCGACGCTCTGCGCCCCGTCGACGAGCACCGGCACCTGCGTCGCGTCGCGGAGTGCGTGCCAGGGAAACACCTTGCCGTCGATCCAGGAGACGGCCGACGTCGCAATCAGCCGGGTGCGCGAGGTGACCTCCCGCTCGATCAGGCCGTACACGTCGGCAGCGGGTGCGTCACGCACCCTCGCCACCCGAAGCGTCGCGCCGCTCGCGACGAGCGGCCCTGTCAGGCCGAAGTGCTCAGCGTCGGTCGTGACGATCTCATCGCCCGGGCCGAGCCCAAGGCCGACGACGGCGATGTGCACGCCTTGGGTCGTCGATTCCGTGAGCGCGATGTTGTCGACAGGAGCCTGGATCTGCTCTGCGAGCAGCGCGCGCACCCGCTCGCGTCGCTCGAGCATCTCGTCGAAGTAGGGCCGGCCCGCGCGGCCGTGGGTGCCCTCCCAGGTCCGCAGCTTCGCCATCACCTCCAGCGTCGCCCGGGAGAGCGGCCCGAACGTCCCGGCGTTCAAGTACGCGTAGCGGTCGAGGACCGGGAACATCGCGCGCGCCTCGGGCCACGTCACCGGATGTCGACCTCCACAGGCGCATGGTCGGACAGAAGGTGCCCGTCGACGCGACGGCGCTCTGTCGGCCATCGCCGCGGCGAGGAAGTCTCGGCACCGCGGACGAGCACGTGATCGATTCCCGGACCTGCTTCGGAGAACCCCCACTCGGAACCGGTCAGCTCGCGCATCACGGTCGCGGCCGCGGTGAGATTGAAGTCGCCCGCGAAGACGACGATGTCGTCGGGCAGGGCCTTCGACGTCGCGAAGGTCGCGGCCCGGAGGAGCTCGGCCTGCGCGATCCGGCGATCCGGCAGGCTCGTGCAGTGCGCGTTGGCGACGAGGTAGGTGCGGCCGTCGTCGGCGCCGAGTCGCACCGTCTGCACGACGCGCCGCTCCTTCGCCCACGCGTTGCGTCCGATCAGGCCGAGCCCGAGCCGTCGCGCTTCCCCCGCGCGAAAGCTCCGCGGGTTCAGCTCCAGCCGCTCGTGCGCAAGAACCCGCAGGCGTGGCGCGACGGCGATCGCGTTTCCCTGCCCGGAGAAGGCCGAGCGCAGCATTCCGTTGTGGAGCGAGGTGAGCCGGCGGCCGAGCGACGCCGACGACGGGATCGGGCCAACGGTGGGCCGGGCCGCGATGTCGCCGACCGTGAAGCGGCCGAGCGCCCAGGCCGGCACTTCCTGGACGCAGAGCACGTCAGGGTCGTCGGCGGTTGCGAGCTTGATCATCTCGTCGAGGAACGAACGGCGCTGCGGCGGCAGCGCGTTGCCGTGAAAGAGGTTCCAGCTCCGGACGAGCACGGGTCTACGCTACTTCGGTGCGCGTACTGCTCGCGGATCCGCCTGCGTTCACGCCCTCGTACGACCACGAGCTGGCGGCCGCGCTCGCACGCGCCGGCGCCGACGTCGAGCTGGCGACGTCGCGGTTTCGCTTTGGCGAGGTTCCGACGCCGGACGGCTACCGGCGCAGCGAGCGCTTCTACCCTCTCTCCTCGCGCCTGTTCGGACGTTCGCGCCTGCGCCTCCCGCTGAAGGGCGTCGAGCACGTCGACGTGCTGCGCTCACTCATGCTGGCGCGCCCCGACGTCCTGCACGTGCAGTGGCTTGCGCTTCCGCAGGCCGACGTTCACCTCCGGTTCCGCGCGCCGTCGGTCTTCACCGCGCACGACCTCCTCCCGCGTCGCACCTCCTCTCGTCGCGACCTGTGGCGCCGTCTCCTGGCGCGGTTCGACCGCGTGATCGTCCATAGCGAGCTCGGTCGCCAGACCCTGGCCGATCTCGGCGTCGACGCGCGCGTGATCCCGCACCCGGTGTATCCGAGCTCCGCGACGAGAAGCGACGACGGCGCGACGCTGCTCGCGCTCGGTGTGATCCGCCCCTACAAAGGGCTCCCGGACGCGATCGAGGCGACGCGGCGGCTAGCAGAGACGCGGCTCCTCGTCGCCGGCGATGCCGCGATGCCGCTCGACGGCCTCCGCAGCGCCGAGCGTGTCGAGTGGCGGCTCGGCTACCTGCCGCAGGCCGAGCTCGACCGCGCGCTCTCGGAGGCAACCGTGGCGGTGTTCCCCTATCGGGCGGAGCTCGATCAGTCGGGCGCGCTCCTCCAAGCGCTCGGCGCCGGTGTGCCGGCGGTCGTCTACGACGTCGCAGGGCTCGGCGAGCTCGTACGCGCGTATGGCGCAGGGCGCGTTGTGCCGGCCGGGGATGTCGACAAACTCACGGTTGCGATCGGCGAGCTCCTCACCGACCGAAACGCGCTCGCTTCGGCGCGGGCCGGAGCCGATCGAGCACGTGCCGAGCTGACCTGGGACGCCGCCGCGGCGGCGCATCTCGATCTGTACCGCGAGCTCGTCTGATGTTCGGACGGTCTCGGTTCGCGAAGCTCGCCGAGACGCAGGTCGACCTGTTCCTTCGCGAGCACGGAGAAGTCGTCGCCGACGCCGACGCGCGGCTCGCCGCGTACAACCGCGCCGAGCGCACCGAAGCGGAGGAGCTGTACGGCGACTATGTCGACGCCGTCGACACAGGCGCCGAGATCCTTGCGGAGATGCGCGACCACTTCGCCCGTACGCTCGACGACGCGCAGGAGTACGTTGACGCGTTCAATCGCGTCGTCGCGAAGCGCCTCCCCACGTACGCTGCAGCGGTGGAGCGTCTCTGATGCCGGAGCGGATCGAGGACTACGGGCTGCTGAGCGACCTCCAGACCGCGGCGCTCGTCGGTCGCAGCGGCTCGATCGACTGGCTGACATTTCCGCGCTTCGATTCCAGCTCGTGCTTCGGTGCGCTGCTCGGTGGACGCGACCACGGGCGCTGGCTGATTGCGCCGATCGACGCGGGCCCGGCGACGGAGCGGCGGTACCGCGAGGACACGCTGATCCTCGAGTCCGACTGGCAGACGCCCGACGGCCGCGTCCGGGTCATCGACTTCATGCCGCCACGCGGCAGCGACCCGGATGTGATTCGCATCGTCGAGGGGCTCGAGGGCTCCGTGCCCATGCGGGCAGAGCTCGTGATCCGGTTCGACTACGGATCCGTGATCCCATGGCTCCGACGCGCCGACGTCCGCACGCTGGTCGCACTCGGCGGCCCCGACGGGCTCGTGTTGCGCTCGCCGATCCAGCTGGAACCGGACGACATGTCGCATTCCGCCGAGTTCACGGTTCGCGCCGGTGACCGTATTCCGTTCGTGCTGACATGGCATGCGTCTCACCTCGACATCCCGCGGCCCGTCGACGCCGAGCAGGCGCTGGTCGATACCGAGGCCTTCTGGCGCGACTGGATCGGCGGCTGCCGCTACGAGGGCGAGTACCCAGGCCCGGTCAGGCGCTCCCTGATCGTGCTCAAAGCACTCACGTACCGACCGACAGGCGGCATCGTCGCCGCACCGACGACGTCGCTCCCGGAGCTCATCGGCGGCGAGCGGAACTGGGACTACCGGTATTGCTGGCTGCGCGACGCGACCTTCACGCTCTACGCGCTCCTCAACGCCGGCTTCATCACCGAGGCGCGGCAGTGGCGTGACTGGCTCCTGCGTGCGGTCGGCGGGGATCCGGAGAAGGCGCAGATCCTCTACGGGCTCGGCGGGCAGCGCCGGGTAATCGAGCAAGAGCTCACCTGGCTGCCCGGCTACGCGGGCTCTCGCCCGGTGCGAATCGGCAACGCCGCGCACGAGCAGTTCCAGTTGGACGTCTACGGCGAGGTGATGGACGTGCTCCACCAGGCACGCGTCCACGGTCTCGACCCGGACGACCACGCGTGGTCGTTCCAGCGGAACCTCCTCGATTACCTCGAGTCCGCGTGGGCCCTCCCCGACGAAGGGATCTGGGAGGTGCGAGGGCCACGTCGTCATTTCACGCACTCGAAAGTGCTCGCCTGGGTCGCCTTCGACCGAGCCGTGCAGTCGGTCGAGCAATGGGGGCTCGAAGGCCCCGTGGAACGGTGGCGACGGGTTCGCCAGGAGATCCACGAAGAGGTGTGCAGCGAGGCATTTAGCCAGGAGCTCAACTCGTTCACCCAGGCCTACGGCTCCGACGAGCTCGATGCGTCGACGCTGCTTATCCCGATCCTCGGCTTCCTCCCGGCCAACGACCCCCGCGTGATCGGCACGATCGACGCGATCCAGCGTCACCTCACCGAGGATGGGTTCGTCCAGCGCTACAAGACCGGTGACTTGAACGTCGTCGACGGGCTCGCCGGTCGCGAGGGCGCATTCCTGCCCTGCTCGTTCTGGCTCGTCGACGCCCTGGTGATGATGGGCCGTCACGAGGAAGGCAAGGAGCTCTTCGAACGGCTGCTCGAGCTCCAGAACGACCTTGGCCTGCTCGCCGAGGAGTACGACCCGCGCGAGCGGAGACTGCTCGGCAACTTCCCGCAGGCGTTCACGCACGTCGGCCTGGTCAACTCGGCGTACAACCTCTCGCACCACGAGAGCCCGCACCAGCAGCGGGCGGGCCGCGCTTAGCGGTGCGCCTGCTCTTCACCTCCACTGCAGGCGACGGTCATCTCCTGCCGTTGCTCCCGCTCGCCGAGGCGTTCGCGGCACGGGGACACGACGTCGCGGTCGCAGCCCCTGAGAACCACCGCGAGCGGATCGGCCGTCTCGGTCTCCGCTTCGAGCGGGTCGGTCCGACGCTCGACGAGCTGAAGCCATTGCTAGACGTGCACCGCGCGACTATGGAGCGCCTGCCTGTCGGGGAGCGCCGACCGGCGGGCTTCACGGGTCGGTTCGCGGAGATCGAGGGACCTCGGCGTGTCGAGAGTCTCATGGCGCTCGTCGAGGCGTGGCAGCCGGCGCTCGTCGTTCACGAGCCGGCGGACCTCGCCGCGCCGATCGCAGCTGCCGCAGCCGGCGTTGCCACGGTCAACCATTCCTTCGGCCGCCCAATCCCCGATGACGCCTTGCGGCAAGCGGCGGCGGCGATCGCGCCGCTCTGGCATGCGGCGGGCGTGGAGCCGGACCCGTTCGCCGGCGCCTACCGAGGCTCATACGTCGACATCTGTCCCTCATCGCTGCGCGCCGACGTGCCGCCGGCACCCGCTCCCACGTTTCCGATCCGCCCGGCCGAGGCAGCCAACGGTGAAAGAGCGCACGGTGGTCGTCCGCGCGTGTACTCGACGCTCGGGACCATCTTCAACGACCTCGCGACGTTTCGACTGCTGCTCGAAGCGTTCGACGGCGCCGCGTGCGACGTGGTCATGACGATCGGACGGAACCTCTGGCCGCACGAGCTCGATCCGGTGCCATCGAATGTGACCGTGGCCCAGTACATCCCCCAGGCCGAGATCCTTGGCAGCTGCGAGGCCGTTGTCGCGCACGCCGGCTCGGGCTCAGTGCTCGCGGCGCTGGCGCACGGGCGACCGCTCGTCCTCCTTCCGCGCGGCGCCGACCAGTTCGAAAACGGCGCCGTCTGCTCCGACATCGGCGTCGCGGTGACGATCATGCCCGCCGACCTCACCGCAGCTCGCGTTCGGACCGCACTCGAACAGGTGCTCGCCGATGCTTCCTACGCCGAGGCGGCCCGCTCCGTCGCCGCGGAGATCGCGGCCATGCCGACGGCGGCTTCGGTCGCTGACGAGCTCGCAGCTCAGCGGTGACCGAAGTGATGCGCGCGCGGGAGGGCGCTCGTCACCTCCGCCTCGCTCGCAGCCTGCCGTGCAAGCGGGCCGAGCGACTCGACGCTCGCGACGAGGAGATTGACGTTCCGGTCGTGCCGTTCGAGCCTGCCACGCGCCAGGAGTAGCGGCTCGCCGCGGATGATCGCGCGGTACTGCTCGTACACGTTCGGTGGGATGATCAAGTTCGCTTGGCCGTGCTCGTCCTCGAGCAGCATGAAGACGATCCCGTTCGCCGTCGCCGGCCGCTGCCGCGCGATCGCCATCCCCGCCAGCTCGATGACCGTGTTGTTCGGCGTCTCGTGGAGCTCGGCACTCGTCACAACCGACGCGGGCAGATGTGGACGCAACAGCTCGAGCGGATGCACGCCGACCGACAGCGACGTGTGCTTGTAGTCGGCGAGCATCTGCTCCCACGGCGTCTGTGCCGGGAGTGACGGGATCTCCGCCGTCGGCTCGAGTGGCAGCGCGAGCTGCCGGTTGCCGCCGCCGACCGCCTCGCCGCGCGCGGTCACACCCAGCCGCCACAGGAGCTGACGCCGCGGCCCCCACTCGTCGCAGGCGCCCGCCGCGACCAGCGCCTCGAGCGCGTCTTTCTTCGCATCGACGCGCCGTGCGAGGTCGCCGACGTCGGTGTAGGGCCGCCCCGCTTCGATCGCGCGCGCGTCCTCTTCGCCGACCGCGTTCACGTAGCCGACGCCGACACGTACCGCGCCCTCCTCGATCGTGCACTCGGCGAGCGAGAGGTTCACATGTGGCGGCCGCACCTCGACCCCGCGCCGCTGTGCGTCGCGCACGAGCGACGACGGCGGATAGAAGCCCATCGGCTGTGCATTCATGAGCGCGCAGAGGAACTCTCCCGGGTAGTACCGCCGCAGCCAGGCCGACTGGTAGGCGAGCAGGCCGAACGCGGCTGCGTGCGACTTCGGGAACCCGAACCCGGCGAAGCCCGCCACCTTGTCGTAGATCACGTTCGCTGTCGCTTCGTCGATGTCGTTCTCCAGTGCGCCCGCGATGAAGCGGGGGCGCCACGCCTCGATCGCCTCCTCGCTCCGCTTGCGGCTCATCGCGCGGCGCAGCCCTTCCGCATCCCCGATCGAGAACCGCGCCGCTGCCATCGCCACGTCGAGCACCTGGTCCTGGAAGACGACGACGCCGAGCGTGTCGCGCAGCGCCTCCCGCAGGCACTCGTGCTCGACCGGCGGCTCGAAGGTCGGGTCGGCGCGTTTCGCATGCCGGTGCTTCACGTACGGGTGCACCGCCTTGCCCTGGATCGGCCCGGGTCGGACAAGCGCCACCTGCACCGTCAGGTCGTCGAGGTTCTCGGGTCGCGTTTGCAGCAGGCTCTGCATCTGTGCGCGGCTCTCGATCTGGAAGACGCCGACCGTGTCCGCCGCCTGGATCTCCTCGTAGACGCTCTGGTCGTCGAGCGGGATCCGCGAGAGGTCGATCGTCTCGCCGCGCAACCGTGCGATGCGGTCGATCGCGTCTTCGATCGCGGAGAGCATCCCGAGCCCGAGCAGGTCGATCTTCAGGAACCCAGCGTCGCCGCAGCTGTCCTTGTCCCACTGGCAGATCTGCCGTCCGGCCATCGCCGCCGGCTGCACCGGGACGAGATCGACGAGCGGACGCGTCGAGATGATCATGCCGCCCGGGTGCTGGCTGACGTGCCTTGGCAGTCCGGCGATCTCCTTCGTCAGCGCGCGGAACGCGTCCCAGCGCGGCCCCGCGTGGCGACCTGCGACACCGTCGAGCTCGGCACCGACGTTCGTCGCATCCCAGCCGTCGGTGACGCGCGCAAGCCGCTCGAGCTCGGACATGGGAAGCCCGAGTGCCTTGCCGATGTCACGGATCGCGCCGCGGCTCCGGTACGTCGCGAACGTCGCGACGAGCGCAGCGCGCTCGCGCCCGTATCGCTCGGTGACACGGACGATCAGCTTCTCGCGGATGTCACGCGGGAAGTCGAGATCGATGTCGGGCACGGCGACCATCTCGTCGTTGATGAAGCGCCCGAGCGACAGCCCCGCTTCGACGGGATCGACATGCGAGAGGCCCGTCAGGTAGCAGACGATCGAGCCGACGCTCGAGCCGCGTCCGCGGCCCGGAGGGAGCGCATGCCGCGGGCTGCCCGGGCCGCGCACCTCGAGCGCGCAGTCGCGTGCGAGCTCGAGCACCTCCCAGTGCAAGAGGAAGAAGCCGGCCAGGCTCAGTCGCGAAATGAGCGCGAGCTCGTCGTCGAGCCGCTCGCGGGCGCGGCGTTTGAGACCGTTCGCGTTCCCGTACCGGTCTTCGAACGCGCGGTCGCAGATCGCGCGCAGCTGTACGTCGGCCGGGTCGACGCCGTCGGAGAAGTCGGGATAGCGGTAGCCGAGCTCCTGCGTCAGGTCGAAGACACACCGGTCGGCGACCTCGCGCGTACGCAGTGCCGCGTCGCGCGGCAGCCGCTCGAGCATCTCCGCCGGCGAGAGGAGAACCGACTCGTGGTTCCCCCGCCGCTCACGTTCGCAGCCGTCGAGCGAGGTGCGATTCCTGATCGCAACGAGCGCGTCCTGCAGTCGTGCACGGCGCAGATGATGCGCATGCACGTCACCGGTTGCGACTGTCGGGGCGCGCAACGCTTCCGCGAGCTCCTGCAGCCGCGCATTGCGGCGCACGTCTCCGCGCTCGTACGGACGCTGCAGCTCGACGTAGAACGCGCCCGCGAACGCACGCGAGAGCCGCGCCGCGCCGTTCGCGTCGACGACGCCGATGCCCTGTCGCGCGCAGCCCGACAGCGCGACGAGGCCCTCGACGTGCTGCTCGAGCACGTCGATGCTCGTCTCGGCGGGTAGCAGGTCGCGCTCCTTCCCCGGCACACGGGTCCTTGCGTGCGCGTCGGTGAGGATCCGGCAGAGGTTCGCGTAGCCGTTCTGCGTCTCGCAGAGCAGTGTGACGTGCGCTCCTCCGACCGACACTTCGGCGCCGGTGATCGGCCGCACGCCAAAGTGCTTCGCCGCGTGCGCGAACTCGAGCGATCCGTAGACACCGTCGTGGTCGGTGAGCGCGAGTGCGTCGTAGCCGAGCTCAGCTGCCCGTGCAGCGAGCTCCTCGGGCAACGACGCGCCGTCGAGGAACGAGTACGCCGAGTGCGCGTGTAACTCGACGTACGGCGAGGGGCCAGGCACCTGCAAGGTGCCTCGCCCCTTCTTTACGCGGCTCTCGTCGCCGACGCCCCCACGGGACGGGAACGCATCACGTGACTGACCAAAGCTCATACGATGCCTGCGTGCCCGAGCCGATCGTCAGCCGCCCCGGAGAAGGCGAGATGCATCCCCGCGGCGACGGCTACCGGCTGATCCGCGCCGACCTCGAGCACATCGGCGCAATCGAGCTCGAGTTCGACGAGACCCTCGTCGTCGATCCGCATACGCACGACGACCACACCGACTCGTTCCTCGTGCTCGAGGGCGAAGTCGAGTTCACGGCCGGCGACGAGACGGTCGTGCTCGGCCCGGGCGGCTTCATCTCGTCGCCGCCCGGTGCCCGTCATGGCTTCCGGAGTGCCGGCGGCCGCGCGAAGGTCCTGAACCTGCACACGCCGGGTGCCGGATTCATCGACGGGATTCGCCGTACCTCCGCGAAGAGCTCTTAGGCGCGCTGCGTGAACCACGTGCCGGCGTCGTCGTCGTGGTAGACGACGGTGTTCTCGCCTGTCTCGAGCACGAGGTCGAAGTAGCGGCGGTGCACCGGCTCGTCGGTCCACCAGCGGTCGACGACGCGCCACTCCTCCCGGAGGATGCCGACGCTCTGTCGGTTGACCCGCCGCGGCGTTCCGTCGGCGTGCGCCTCGACGAGCGCCGATCGCGGGGCGTTTAGTCGTCTCGCGGCACGAGCAGTGCGCGCGCTTCCGGGATGCGTGACCACGGAGCGACCTCCACGACCGTCGAGACCCCGCCTGCACCGACGGCTGCTTTCACCTGACGCAGGCCTTCCCGTAACCGTCCTTGCAGCATTTCGCCCTCGGCGGCGATGAGCTCGAGCTGCTCGCCGGTGTGCTCGGCGAGCTCCACCATCTCGAGCCGGAGCTTGAGCGCTGGTGCCGGCAGCTCGGCGAGCTTCGGAGCGAGCGCTGCGCGGAGCCGTGCCGGGTCGGCGGTCGGCTCGCGGAGCGTCACCGTCCGGCGCCACGAGGCGCCGCCGACGAGCCGCGCCCAAAGCGCGACCTTTCTCGGCGGCCGCCCCGCGCGTTCCGGCCGTGAGAGGAGCTTTTCGAGCAGCACTGCGAGCCCTCGCCGTAGCGTCAGCTCGTTGCCGACTGCCTCCGGGAACTCGAGCGTCTCGTGGATGGAAGTCGCCGGCCGTCGTGGCGCCACCTTCCCCTGCTCCTCTCCCCTCGCCAGGCTCCAGGCGCGCCGGCCGTCCGGCCCCAACCGTTCGGCCACTGCGCTACCCGGAAGCCCGGCAAGCTGTCCGATCGTCCTGACCCCGAGCTCCTCCAGCTCCTCGTAGCGCTGCCGCTCGAGCGGCAGGAGCTGCAGCGGGAGCGGCGCGATGAACGAGCGGGCGCGGTCGTCGGAGACGATCAGCGCCTGCCCCGCCCGCGCCACGTTTGCCGCGGCGAGCGCCGCGAAGCGCCGCTCGGCCGCCCCGGCCCGCGGATCCCAGACCGTTCCCACTGCCGCCAGTGCACGCTTGAGCGCCGGCTCGAGGCCGCCGTACAGCCGCTCGACGCCCTTCGAGTCGAAGTAGACGAGCCCTGGCTCCGCCGGCTCGACCGCGAAGCCCGCGTCCTCGAGGCGGCGCAGGATCTCCTCCCACGCCTGCTCCACCGTCGCCGGGTCCTGCTCGACCAGCTCGAGCTCCGGGCACATCGCGAGCGCCTCC
>Ga0070681_10001216_pt1 | contig 22405 bp, 22 predicted proteins | sample KBSC83BmetaG_FD_65650 | JGI IMG/M metagenome (GOLD analysis project Ga0070681, IMG submission 65650) | Corn rhizosphere microbial communities from Kellogg Biological Station, Michigan, USA - KBS C8-3B metaG | ecosystem: Host-associated > Plants > Roots > Rhizosphere | place: USA: Michigan...
GATCGCGCCGATGTACCGCTACAGCCGTCCCGGCCGCGGGCGCTACCGCGAGCACTACCAGGTGTCGGTCGAGGCGATCGGCAGCGCCGACCCTGCGATCGACGCCGAAGTGATCGAGGTCTATGCCGAGATCCTGCGCCAACTCGGCGTGACGCAGTGGGAGTTGCACCTCAACTCGATCGGCGACGCCGCCTGCCGCCCCGCGTACGTCGAGCGGCTGAACGAGTGGCTGGACGCGCACGGCGACCTGCTCGGCGAGGAAGCGACGCACAAGCGCGCGACGAGCCCGCTGCAGGTGTTCGACGTCAAGGATCCGGCACTGCGCGAGGCGCTCGCGGACGCCCCGAAGATCGGCGACTCGCTGTGCGACGAGTGCCGCGCGCACTTCGACGCGGTGCGCGCACGGCTCGACCGGCTCGGCGTGCCGTACCTCATCGATCCGGCGCTCGTGCGTGGGCTCGACTACTACACGCGGACGACGTTCGAGTTCATGGGGCCGGCGGAGAATGCGAACTCGGTGATCTGCGGCGGCGGGCGCTACGACGGCCTGGTCGAGCAGATCGGCGGCCCGGCGACGCCGGGCATCGGGTTCGGCGCGGGCATCGAGCGGCTGCTGCTCGCGCTGGAGAACGAGAACGTCGCGCTCGACCCGATGCCGCTCGACGTGTTCGTCGTCGCCGACGGTGCCGAGCCGGCAGTTGCGCACGCGCTCCTGCAGCAGCTCCGCCGCGCCGGCCTCGCCGCCGACATGGACTTTGCCGGGCGCTCGGTGAAGGGGCAGCTCACGCAGGGCGCACGGACCGGCGCGGCGACGCTCGTCGTTCTCCGTGCGGCCGACGCGACGATCCGCCGTGCGGGGACCCCCGACGAAACGGTCGGTCTCGACAAGGTCGTCGCTACGCTCAGGGCGTGAGCTGGCGCGACATCCAGTGCGGAGAGCTACGTCCTGAGCACGTCGGCCGGCGCCTGACGGTCGCCGGGTGGGTAGACACGCGGCGCGACCACGGCGGGCTCGTCTTCGTCGATCTGCGCGACCACACCGGCAAGATCCAACTCGTCCTCAAGGAGTCCGACGGCGCCCACGAGCTCCGGAACGAGTTCGTCGTCCAGGCTGTCGGCGAGGTCGCCGCGCGCGCGCCGGACGCCGTAAACCCGAACCTCGCGACCGGCGAGGTCGAGCTCCAGGTCGAGAGCCTCCAGATCCTGTCGCGCTCGACGCCGCTGCCGTTCCAGGTCGGCGACGACACCGTCGAGGAGACGACCCGGCTCCGCTACCGCTGGCTCGACATGCGCGGCGAGCGCATGCAGCGCAACCTGCGCATGTCGCACGCCGCCGTCTCCGGCATCAGACGCACGATGGACGACCTCGGCTTCATCGACATCTGGACGCCGGCGATGACGCGCGGCACGCCCGAAGGCGCACGCGACTTCCTCGTGCCCGTGCGCCTCCAGCCCGGGAAGTTCTTCGCGCTCGCGCAGTCACCGCAGCTCTTCAAGCAGCTCTGCATGATCGGCGGGCTCGATCGCTACTACCAGATCGCCACGTGCTGGCGCGACGAGGATCTTCGCGCCGACCGGCAGTTCGAGTTCCGCCAGCTCGACCTCGAGATGGCGTTCGTCGAGCGCGAGGACGTCCTCGACGTGATGGAAGCCGCGGTCGTCGGCGCGTTCGAGGCTGTCGGCAAGTCGCCGCCGAGGCGGCCGTTCCCGCACATCTCGTACGACGAGGCGATGTCGAAGTACGGCAGCGACAAGCCGGACCTGCGCTTCGCGATGGAGATCCAGGATGCGACCGGGGCGACGCGCGGCTCCGAGTTCGGCGTGTTCGCGAACGCGCCGTGCGTGCGCTATCTCGTCGTGCCGAAGACGTTCTCGCGCGCCGAGCACGAGCGGCTCGTCGCGCTGACGAAGGAGTGGGGGGCGAAGGGGCTCGCGCTGCTCTCGCAGGTCGCGAAGTTCCTGTCCGACTCCGAGCTCGAGGCGTTCGGCGTGCCGGAGGGATCGTCGGCGCTCTGCGTCGCCGACACCGAGGAGGTCGCCGCGCACGTGCTCGGCCTGCTGCGCCTGCACCTCGCGCGCGAGCTCGATCTCGTCCCCGACACCGACGTGTTCCACTGGGTCGTCGACTTCCCGCTCTTCAAGCACGACGAGGAGACCGGCGCCTGGACGTTCATGCACCATCCGTTCACCGCGCCGACCGCGGGCAGCGAGGTGTGGGAGCCGGGCGAGCCGCACGACGTGCGCGGCCAGCACTACGACCTCGTCTGGAACGGGTGGGAGCTCGGGTCGGGCTCGATCCGGATCCACGACGTCGAGGTGCAGGAGCGCGTCTTCACGACGATGGGGATGACCGACGAAGAGGCGAAGTCGAAGTTCGGCTTCCTGCTCGACGCGCTCGCCATGGGCGCGCCGCCGCACGGTGGGTTCGCCATGGGGATCGAGCGGTTCGTCGCGCAGCTCGCCGGCGAGCCGGACATTCGGCAGATCGTCGCGTTCCCGAAGGTGTCGAGCGGTTCCGACCCGCTCACGGGCGCGCCGACGCCGATGCCGGAGGCGGTGCTCGCCGAGAGCGGCATTCGCGCCCTCCCGCAGGAAGACCTCCCGAAGGCCTGAACTCGGCCCCATGCCCGAGCGCCGCGGATCCAGGTTCGTCGTCGAGGCACTGTTCCTGGCCGCGCTGACCGTTGCGCTCGCGCTCGCACACCTGGACGCGCTCGAGATCGTCGGCGCGATGGCCCTCGGCTGGATCGTCGTCGCAGCGCTCGAGTGGACGGCGTGGCGCGGCGAGCCGCACTACGGCGCCGGGCTGCCGCCGCGCTACTACCTCCCGCGCGTCGACCTGCCGGCGCCGCAGCCGCTCGAGCAGGTGGAGCAGGGATACCCCGGCTCGGGCCGCGACGACGCGCCGACGTGGATCGCTTCCGCGTCCTTGCGAGCCGAGGTCCTCGGGGAGTGGCCGCTCTTCGGGCCGGTGCAGAAGGAGGAGGAAGTGGAGGAGCCGCGGTTCGTCGAGGCGTCGGTAGCTGGCGCGGATCCGTGGACGGTCGCTGCGCTGCCCACGGTTCCCGTCGAAAGATCGGCGCCCGCAATCCCGGTGAAGACGAGGGCGGACGGGCGACGGGCGCGCTACAGCCTCGATCCACTCGGCGATCAACCGCGGCGGCGACGGCTGGGGCGCGGGTCGACGGCAGGGGCCGAAATGATCGATGTCCCTGCGCGTCCGCGCGAACGAGCGCTCCCGTCGACGATGTCCCCCGACTAAGGAGCGCGGAGGTCGGCGAACGCCTTCGCTGCGATCGCGTCGCCGATCGCGAGCGAAGAGGTGGCACCAGGTGAAGGAGCGTTCAAGACATGCAGCATCCGGTCGCCTCCGGCGAAGACGAAATCGTCGACGAGGGCGCCGCCACGCGTCATCGCCTGCGCGCGGATCCCGCTCGGGCCGAAGGTCAGGTCGTCGCCCGATACCGCCGGGACGTAGCGGCGCATGTCGGCGAGGAACGCCCGCTTCGACACGTCGCGCGCGACCTCCGCGGCCGCGATCCGGCCGTAGCGGAGCGCGAAGCGCCACACGCCTGGGAAGGTCACCGCCTCGATGGCGTCCCGCGGGTTGAGCGCGAGGCGTCGGTAGCTCTCACGGGCCAGCGACAGCACCGCGTTCGGACCGGCGACGACCGTGTCGTCGACCTTGCGTGTGAAGTGCACCCCGAGGAACGGAAACCGCGGATCGGGAACCGGGTAGACGAGCCCGCGGACGAGCGCCGCCGATGGCCCCGTGAGCGTGTAGTAGTCGCCGCGAAACGGAATGATCTTCGTGCCGGCGTCGATCCCGGACCGATGCGCAAAGCGGTCCGACTGAAGCCCGGCGCAGGCGACCACCGCCGACGCACGCACGTCGCCGTCGCGCGTCTGCAGTGTCACGCCGCGCGAGCCCGCGACTGCGCGCTCGACCTCACGCCCGAGGAGCACGTCGCCGTCGGCGGCACGGACCTCGCCGGCGAGCGCGTTCGCGACCGCGAGGTAGTCGATGACGCCGGTGTGGGGCACGTGCAGTGCGCGGACGCCCGTCGCCTCGGGCTCGATCTCCTGGATCTCCGGCCCTTCGACCACGCGCAGGTCGGGCACGCCGTTCGCGGTGGCGCGCAGCTCGAGATCTGCGAGCCGCCCGAGCTCCGACTCGTCGAGCGCGACGATCAGCTTGCCGAGCTTGCGATGCGGGATCTCGTGCTCGGCGGCGAACGCCTCCATCTGCTCCTTGCCGCGCCGGCAGAGCTCGGCCTTCTGCGAGCCGGGGGTGTAGTAGACGCCGGAATGGAGGACGCCCGAGTTGTGACCCGTTTGATGCGCGGCGAGCGTGGGCTCCTTCTCGAGCAGCGCGAGCTCGAGACCGGGCCGCTGCCGTTGCAGCGCGCGCGCCGTCGCGAGACCGAGGATCCCGCCGCCGACGACCGCGACGTCGTAGCTCTTCGCCACCTTCGCACCGTAGTCGAGAGGCAGGCGCCATCCCGGCGATGTGCAAAGGTTCGCGCCGTCGATGCCGTCTACGTCCGGCCGCCTGCCCTTCTCCGTTCTCGCAACCCGGGAAATCGCTCTCGGCGGCCTCGCGATCCTGGCCGGCGCGATCGCGCTCGCGGTCACGGCGCAGACGCGCCACCACTCGACGACAGGCCCGAAGCCGGTCGGCGACTACCTCGCGCTTGCCGGCTCGAGCGGCCCTGCGGCGTTCGGCCGCAAGACGGCGTGCGGCGGTGTGATCACGAGCGCGACCGAAGGCGTCGCGCACCCGACGCTGCCCTGCGGCGTCCGCATCTTCATCACCTTCGACGGGCACACGGTGCTCGTGCCCGTCGTCGATCGCGGGCCCTACACGCAGGGACGCGAGTTCGATCTCACCGACGCGCTCGCGCGGCGCATCGGATTGCAGGGCGTGCAGGAGATCCACTGGTCGTATGCCACGGCCGGGTGATCGGCTACGGTGCGAACGGTGCTCGAGGTCGTTCGCGCGCCGCGCATCCATGTAGAACCAACACCATGTGAAAGGGAGCCCGGGTCGGAGTAGGGCGTTCGTGTGCCCGATCTCCGCACGGCACCCACCTGGCTTGTCCAGGTTCACAAGGGGCGCGGCAGGTCGGCGGCCTCGGAGCACCTCTACTCTGGTCGTATGGAGCTCCTGGGCGATTCCGCACGCGGTCCCGAGTGGGCGGCGGTCCGGCTGCACGTCGACGGCGACCGCATCGTCGACGCGGACGCCGACGGCCTCGCGCAGGACCTGCGCGGGCTGACGCTGCTCGAGGCGGCGGCGGTCGGCGGCGAGACCCTCCCCGTCGACGCACTCGCCAACGCGCTCGCACCGGCCGTGCGCGCACCCGCTCATCGCGAACGGGTCGCGGTCGCGATGAGCGGCGGCGTCGACAGCGCCGTCACGCTGCTTCGCTCCGGGCCGAGTGCGGTCGGTGTGACGCTGCGCCTCTGGCTCGACCCCGACGGGCCCGATTCCGAGCGCGCGTGCTGCTCGCCCTCGGCGGTGATCGCCGCGCGCACGCTCTGCCATTCGCGCGGGATCCCGCATGTGACGCTCGACCTGCGCGAGGAGTTCCGCCGCGCCGTCGTCGGCCCGTTCGTGCGCGGCTACGCGCGCGGCGAGACGCCGAACCCGTGCATCCGCTGCAACGGCGGCTTCCGCTTCGCGGAGCTGCTCGCGTTCGCGCGGCGCATCGGCGCCGCGCGGCTTGCGACCGGTCACTACGCGCGCATCGTCGAGCGTGACGGACGGACGTTGCTCGCGCGCGCGGCCGACCCGGCGAAGGATCAGAGCTACATGCTGGCGCGACTCGACCCGCGCCGGCTGGCGCGGGTCGCGTTCCCGCTCGGGACGCAGACCAAGACGGAGACCCGCGCTGAGGCTGCGGCCGCCGGGCTCGCCGCAGCCGGCCGCGCGGAGAGCCAGGAGGCGTGCTTCCTCGCCGGCGGCGACTACCGGTCGTTCCTCGAGCGGCATGGCCTGACGGCTGCGCCGGGGCTGCTCGTCGACGAGGCAGGCACCGAGCTCGGCGGGCACGACGGCTACTGGCGGTTCACGCCGGGGCAGCGCCGCGGTCTCGGCATCGCCGCCGCCCAGCCGCTCTATGCCCTCGAGACGATCGCGCGCACGAATACGGTTGTCGTCGGGCCGCGGGAGGCGCTCGCGCGTCGCACGGTGAACGTCCGGGGGCGGCTCTTCGCGCCGGCCGGCAGCGTCGAGGCGAAGCTCCGCTACCGCTCGCCGGCCGTCCCCGCACGCGTCGAGGAGACCCCCGGCGGCTTCCGGCTCCGCCTCGCAGAGCCGGTGTACGGGGTCGCGCGCGGCCAGGCGGCGGTGGTCTACGACGGCGACGTCGTCGTCGGTTCCGGGTTGGTCACGTCCGCGCGCGCCGACTAGTCTTCCCGCCGTGGTGGTTGCTTTCTCGTTCGGAGATCTCGCGGATCTCGCGCTCGCAGTGTTCCTCGTCGCCGTCGGTCTCGGCCTCGGCTGGGCATTTCTGCGGCTGGCCGTAACGTTCGACCGGCTCTCTTCGTTGATTCGAGGGACAGAACGTGAGGTTCTGCCCGTTATCAACAAGGTTGGGGGATCGGTCGACCGGGTGAACGCGCAGCTCGACAAGCTCGATACCGCGACGGACAGCGCCGTCGACGCCGTCGGGGCGGTCGACGAGGCCGTGCGCTCGGTCAGCTTCGCGGTGAAGCGGCCGGTGCAGAAGCTCGCCGGTTTCTCGGCCGGCGTGTCGCACGGCTGGGCGTCGCTGCGTGCTCGGCGCGGCTTCTCGGCCTCGATGGCCGATGCAAAAGAGGCGTCGGCGCGGCGCGAGCGCGATCTCGAAGACGAACTGAAAGCGTCCACGGCAACTCGTGACTGACGAGATCACGCTCACGCTGCCGCGCGAGCCCGAATTCCACCGCGTGGCGCATCTCGTCCTCGGCGGCCTCGCGGTCCGGCTCAACCTGACGATCGAGAACCTCGAGGATCTCGAGCTCGCGCTCGACGCCATCCTCGCCCGCACCGATCCGAACGCCGGCGACATCACGGTCAAGATGACGCCGCGCGACGGCGAGCTCGAGACCGTCGTCGGGCCGCTCACCACCGGCGTCCTCGACGAGATCGAGCACGACGGCGACGACGGCGCCCTCGGCTTGCGCCGTGTGCTCGAGTCGACGGTCGACGACATCCACGTCGACGGCGCGTTCGTTCGGCTGACGAAGCAGGTCACGAGCCGTGGCTGAGAACGACAAGATCCTCCTGCGCCGGTATCACGAGCACGGCGACCTGCAGGCGCGCGAGCAACTGATCGAGCAGTACATGTCGCTCGTGCGCTCGCTCGCGCGGCGGTACAGCTATCGCGGCGAGCAGCTCGACGACCTCGTGCAGATCGGGTCGATCGGCCTGATCAAGGCGATCGACCGGTTCGACATCAACCGCGGCGTCGAGCTGACGACCTACGCGACGCCGAACATCATCGGCGAGATCAAGCGGCACTTCCGCGACCGCGGCTGGGCCGTCCGCGTGCCGCGAGGTCTCCAGGAGCTGAACGTGCGGCTCTCGAAGCTGATCGAGCAGCTGACGGTGCAGCTCAGCCGCTCGCCCACGATCCTCGAGCTCGCCAAGGCGGCCGGGGTCGACGAGGAGGACGTGCTCGAGGCGCTCGAGTCGGGGCGCGCGTACTCGTCGCTCTCGCTCTCGACCGGCGGCGGCACCGAGGACGGCGAGGAGCTCGACCCGCTCGAGTCGCTCGGCGAGATCGAGCACCAGTACGAGGTCTCGGAGGACCGCGCGGTGCTCGCGCCCGGCTTCAAGGTGCTCGATCCACGTGAGCGGCAGATCCTCCACCTGCGGTTCTTCGAGGGGCTCACGCAATCGCAGATCGCACAGCAGGTCGGCATCTCGCAGATGCACGTCTCGCGCCTCATCCGCCGCGCGCTCGAGAAGATCCGCGCCGAGATCGCGGCCGACGAGCTCGATCCCGATCGCGCCGCGTAACCTGTCGCCATGGCGATGACCGTGGCGGAGCTGCGCGAGGCGTTCCAGCGCTTCTACGAGGAGCGAGGCCACCTGCGCGTGCCCGGGCACTCGCTGATCCCGCCGCCCGAAGATCTCTCGACGCTCTTCATCAGCGCCGGGATGCAGCAGTTCAAGCCGTACTTCCTGCGCACGAAGGAACCGCCGTCGCCGCGCGTCGTCAGCATCCAGCAGTGTCTCCGCGCAGGCGGCAAGGACACCGACCTCGAGGAAGTGGGCCGCACCGAGAGGCACTGCTCCTTCTTCGAGATGATGGGCAACTTCTCGTTCGGCGACTACTACAAGGACGAGGCGGTCGACTTCGCCTGGGAGTGGGTCACAGAGGTGCTCGGCCTCGAGCCGGATCGCCTCTGGGCGACGGTGCACGAGGGCGACGCAGCGCTCAGCCTCGGCGAGGACGAGGTGGCGATCGCCGCGTGGCTGCGCAAGGGGATCCCCCCGGAGCGGATCGTGAGGCTCGGCAAGGACAACTTCTGGCAGTCCGGCGAGACAGGCCCATGCGGCCAGTGCTCGGAGATCTTCTACGACCGTGGCGACACGTATGCGTGCGACGACCCGCAGAACTGCGGTCCCGGCCACTGCGACCGGATCATGGAGATCTACAACCTCGTCTTCATGGCATACGACCTCCAGCCCGGCAACGTGCTCGTCGACCTCCCGACCCCGAACGTCGACACGGGTAACGGTCTCGAGCGCCTGGCCTGCGTCCTTCAGGACGTGAGCTCGGTGTTCGATACGGACGGCTTCCGCGAGATCATGGACTGGATCGAGGCAGAGTCGGGGGTGCGGTACCGCGAGAGCGACGTCTCGCTGAGAGCCCATCGCGTGCTCGCCGACCACGGCCGTGCGGCGAGCTTCCTGATCGCCGAGGGAATCGAGCCGTCGAACGAAGGCCGCGGGTACATCTGCCGGCGCCTGCTGCGCCGCGCCATCCACCAGGCGAACCGCATCGGCCTGCACGACTCGCACCGGTTGTCGCGCGTCGTCGTCGGCCAGATGGGCGAGGCGTATCCGCGACTGACGGAGCATGCCGACGAGATCGAGCGTGTCTGGCGCGGCGAAGAGGAACGGTTCTCCGAGACGCTCGTGCGCGGGCAGCGCGTGTTCGACGACCTCGCGAACCGCCCGGCGATCGACGCGGAGGACGCGTTCGCCCTCGCGGCCACGTACGGGTTCCCGATCGAGTTGACGCAGGAGCTCGCGGAGGAGCGCGGCCAGCCCGTCGACATCGACGGCTTCCGCGATCTCATGTCGCAGCATCGCGAAATCTCACGCGGCGGCGGCGAGTCCACGGCGGAGCAAATCGGGTCACAGCTGATCGGCGCCGGCCACCGTGAAAGCGAATTCGTCGGGTACACCAAGACGAGCACGCTCACGGCCGTCGTGGACGCAGCGCCGTTCCAGGGAACGCGCCAGTTCGTGAAGCTCGAGCAGTCGCCGTTCTATGCGACGAGCGGCGGGCAGGTCGCGGACCAGGGTTACCTCGTGGTCGAAGGGGAGAGCGAGCGTCTCCAGGTGGTCGACGTCCTCAAGTACGGCGACGACCAGGTGGTCGTGGTCGAGCTCGGCGGTCGTGCGCTTCTGACCCCGGGGACCCGGGTCGAAGCGGCTGTCAACTGGAGTGATCGATTCCCGACGATGACCAACCACACGGCGACGCATCTGCTGCACCAGGCGCTGCGCGACGTCCTCGGCGACCACGTGAAGCAGGCGGGCTCCGCCGTGCGTCCCGACAAGCTGCGGTTCGACTTCACGCATCCGAGCGCCCTCTCGGCGGAGGAGCGCGACCGCGTCGAGAGGATCGTGAACGGGAAGATCTTCGAGGCGATCCCGGTGCGCACGTACGTCACGCCGATCGACGAGGCGCGCAAGCTCGGCGCGATGATGCTGTTCGGCGAGAAGTACGGTGACGAGGTCCGCGTCGTCGAGATCGGCGACTACTCGCGCGAGCTGTGCGGCGGGACGCACGTCCGCTCGACGGCGGAGATCGGGCCGTTCGTGATCCTCAGCGAGAAGGCGGTGGGCGCCGGGGCGCGCCGGATCGAGGCGGTCACCGCGGGCGAGGCGTGGAGCGTCCTCGAGGGCCGGAGCCGCGAGCTCGCCGCGATCCAGGCCGAGCTGGAGCACCTGCGGCGCGACGCGAAGAAGCCGAAGGCGGACGCCGCGGGGCCCGACATCGTGTGGCAGGACCGCCAGGGCGGCGTGTTCGTCGCCGAGGTGAAGGGTGCGCGCGGCAGCGCGCTCCGCGACTTCTCCGACCAGGTGCGGCAGCGCGAGGACGCGTCGGCGGTCGTGCTCGCGTCCGTCGACGAGGGCAAGGTCGCGCTCGTCGTGAACCTCGACAACGCGCTGGCCGAGATCGACGCCGTGCGGATCGTGCGCGAGCTCGGGCCGATCATCGGCGGCGGCGGGGGCGGCCGGCCGACGCTCGCGGAGGCCGGGGGCAAGAACGTCGACGGCGTGCGCGCCGCGCTCGAGGCGGGCCGCGACAAGCTCGCCGCCGCGATCGCTTGAAAGTCCTGGCGCTCGACTACGGCTCCGCGCGCACCGGCGTCGCAGTCTCCGACCCGACCGGTACCGTTGCGCGCCCAGTGACGACCGTCGAACGCGTTGCCACCGACGCCGGGTTTGCCGAGCTGCTCGCCGTGATCCGGACGGAGGAGCCTGAGCTGGTGGTCGTCGGGATGCCGCTGACGCTGCACGGCGAGCACGGCAAGCAGGCACGCGAGACCGACGCGTTCGTCGAACGGCTGAGCGGTGCGATCGGCGCTCCCGTCGAGACGTTCGACGAGCGGTTCACCTCCGTGCTCGCCGGTGGCGACGACGCCCGTGCGGCGGCGGTTCTCCTCTCGGGCTATCTGGAGCGATGGCAGAGCGGCCGCGCGTGACTCCTGCGCAGGTCCGGCGGCGCCGCCTCACGGCGCTCGCCCTCGTCGTGCTTGCGGTCGGCGCCGCCGTGGTCGCCGTCGCGGTGGCTCTGCCGCACAGCCACAAGGCCGCGCCTCCGACCACGACGGCGCCCCCGCCGGTCAGGAGGCTTCCCTTCCGCGTCGTGTTCCCCGAAGGCTTCACGCGGAGCACCATGGGCGACCGGGTTCAGGCGGTCGCGAAGATCGCTCAGCGAAAGCGTCACGGGAAGCCGGTCGTTCTCGGCCGCGCCTCCTACCTGGCTGCGACGAAGTCGCTCGTGGTTCCCTGCTTCGCGCCGCACCGGCAGCCCAAGACCGAGGGATTCCTCTTCCCGGCGACGTACCCCTTCGACGCGAAGATGACGTCGAAGCAGCTCGTCGCGCAACAGGTGAAGGCGTTCTGCGCCAACTGGAAGTCGGTGAACATGTCGTACGCGCGCTCGAAGAACCTGACGCCCTACGACGTCCTGACGATCGCGTCGCTGATCCAGGGCGAAGCGGTCGTCGAGAGTGAGCGCGCGACGATCGCGGCCGTCATCTACAACCGACTCCACCTGCGGATGCCGCTCGGGATCGACGCGGCGCTTCGCTATGCCCTTGACATCCCGGGCACCGAGTCGATCCACGAGTCGCAGCTCCAGAACCCGACGCCGTACAACCTGCGACTCCATGCGGGGCTGCCCCCGACGCCGATCAACAATCCCGGGCTCGCGTCGATCCGTGCGGCGGCACACCCGGCGAAGGTCGACTACCTCTACTTCGTCGCGAAGCCCGACAAGCGTCACCACTTCTTCACCGCGAGCGCGACCGCGTTCCAGCAGTACCTGTGCGCGCACGGGTACGGGTGCTAGTGGCCACAATCGCGCTGCTCGGACATCCGGTCGCGCAGTCGCTCTCGCCGCGGATGCACAACGCGGCGTTCGCCGCGTGCGGGCTCGACTGGGGCTACGAGGCGCTCGACGTCGACGACGTGCTGGAGGCCGTAGCGGCGCTACGGGCTCGCGGCTACGCGGGGGCAAACGTGACGATCCCGTACAAGGAGCAGGTGGTCGCGGCCTGCGACGAGGCCGAGGGCGACGCGGTGAACACGCTCGTGTTCCGTGACGGCCGCGTTCTCGGCTTCAACACGGACAAGGAGATCCTTGCCGGCATCGACGCAACGCGTGCGTGCGTGATCGGCGGCGGCGGGGCGGCGAAGGCGCTCGCACCGGGCCTCCCGGCCGACGTCCGCGTGTTCACACGAAGCGGCGACTGGCCGCCCGACGCGACCGGCTGCGACCTGATCGTGAACGCGACTCCGGTCCGGGACGAGCTGCTCGTCCAGCCGTCGTCGGGACAGACCGTCGTCGACCTTGCCTACGGGCCTGACGAGACCGCGCTCGCCGCGGCCGCGCGGGCCGCCGGTTGCGCGATCGTCGACGGCCGCGAGGCGCTCGTCCGGCAGGGCGCCGCCAGCTTCCGGCTCTGGACGGGCCTCGACCCGCCCGTCGACGCGATGCGGGCCGCCGTCAGGACCTAGCCCAGAGCGCCGCGCCGGCCACGAGCGCGGCTGCAAGCACAGCGACGACGAGCGCCGTCTCGACCCACGTGCGCCGATGATGGCCGACGGCGGCGATCGGGGCCGCGTGCGGCGGGCTTGCGGTCCGGTAGGCGTACACCGTCTGGCTCGGGCCGGCCGGGTCGGGATTCCCGAGAAACTCGTCGTACTGGTTCGCGCGCGCGAGCATGAGCGTCGCGCGGATCGCCTCCCGCAGCAACGCGCGCCCGCTGGTCGCGGTGATCTCGTCGACGCGCTCGACCGGCTCCACGCGGAGGACGATCCGGCCATGACCGTGAAACCGCGTGCGGCCGCTCAACATCACGTCGATGCGCTGTGAGCCGATCGTGCCCGTGACATGGAGCGGCGCCGTCACGGTGACCCGCACGTTCTTCGGCGTGGAGGCGAGCGGGATGCTGGTCTGCAGCGGCGTCCGTCCGTGTGCGACCTCGGCGCGGAGCCGCGCGAGGTAGGCGACGAGCGGTGCCCGCGGCGCCTCGGCGCTGAACGAGCCGACGGAGACGCCGGTCGCGTTCTCGAGCGTGGTCGTGTCACCGCTGACGCGGATCCGGATCGGCAGCGCCGCGAGCGCCTTCGCGGGCTCGAGCGTCGCGCGGGCGACGAGCAGCCGCTCGCCCGGGTTGAACCCCGCCCAGACGATCGAGTCGGTCCGCATGCCGGGTACCGACCCTGAGCCCGAGCCCGAGGGTGCTCTCACGGCGAGCACCGGTGCGCCGATCGTGAAGAAGTAGTCGCCGAGCCCGCGCACGTCGAGACGCTGCGTCGCCGTCACCGCGAACGGCGTGCCGGCGTCGTTGATCGCGACCGCGACATTCGTGGCGGAAGAAACCGAATGCGCGACGTTCTCGGCCGCGGTCGACGCGCCGCCGTCGAGCGGCGGCTGTGCCGAGAGCGGGGCGATCGGCGACGGTAGAGCGATGCGCTGCGCGGCGTGCGCCGCGCCGGCACACGCGAGTGCCGCGACGACCGCGGCGGCGACGCGAGTCACTGTGCCGTCTGCGGGGTCGTCGGGAGCGTTGCGGAGAGCGGATCGTCCTTCACCGGTGCGTATGTCATGTCGTGGAAGCGTGCGAAGTACACGTCGTCGTCGACGACGCCGTCGTGGTTCGAGCGGTTGAATGCCCGCTCGTCGCCGTTCGCACCCTCGACGGTCACCTCCTCGAGTGCCTTCGTGACCTTCGCCGGATCGGTCGACCCGGCTTTCGTCAGGGCTACGGCCAGCAGGTTCACGAAGTCGTAGGCGTACATCGGCGTCTCGGGCGGCTCGGTCACGGCAGCGCCGGCCGGCGTGTGCACGCCGACGCGATCGACGCCGTAGGCCGCGACATAGCGCTGCGTGAACGCGCTGAACGGCCCGGCGCCGACCTCTGCAGTCAGGCGGCCGGCGGCGAACGTGAGACCGTCGACCCAGGACGGGTGGTCGGCCAGCTGCTGGCGCACGAACGGGTCGGCGCCCGTCGGCGGCGTGTAGAACGGGACGTCCCAGCCGGCCGAGCGCGCCGCCGTGATCGCGGAGGCGATCGTCGCCGGCCGGCCCCAGACGAGCAGCGCCGTCGCGTGCGCGCGCCGCGCGCGCAGGATCTGCGGCGACAGGTCGAGTGGGTCGGCGGGAAGCGTCTCGTCGATCGCGACCGATGCGGGGTCGCCCGCGAACGCGCGCTGCAGTTCTTTCGCCCCGGCGGTGCCGTAGTCGGAGTCGTCGTGCAGGAGGGCGATCTTCAGGTGCTTCGGGACCAGGTACTCGGCCAGCCGGAACGCGATACCGTGGTCGGTCGGCGCGATCCTGAAGACGTTGGGCCGCGTCGCGGCGTCGACGAGCGACTGCCCGCCGGCGAACACGATGCAGATCGGCACGCCGCGTCGTGCAGCGATGCGCCACGACGCGTCCACGCCCGTGCCTTCGTCGATGATCGCGACCGCACCGTCGGAGACGGCGCGGCGGACGTTCGCGACCGCGCGCGCGGGGGAGAGAGCGGTGTCCATCGTGCGCACCGTCAGCGAGTAGTGCTGGTCGCCGACGCGAATGCCGATCGTGTTCACCTGGGCGGCGGCCAGCCGCGTGCCGTTCTCGATCGCCCGGCCGAGGTACGGCGTGCTCGAGAACGGCGCGTTGACGACGAGCAGGAGGTGCTTGGTCGCGGTCGCGTCGCGCGTGCTCCCGCACGCGGCGAGCAGCGGCACGACCAGCGCGAGCAGGGCGAGGCGGCGCATGGTCAGGAAGTCTCCAGGATGCGGCCGCCGTCCAACTCGATCACGCGATCGGCGATCCGCTCGACGACGCCGAGGTTGTGCTCGACCACGAGGATCGCCCGGCCGTCGTCCCGCAGATGCGCGAGCGTGTCGACGATCCGCTCCGCGTCCGCCGGCGACGCCCCGGCAGACGGCTCGTCGACGAGCAGCGTCGTCGCCCCCGACGCGGCGGCTGTCAGCACCATGAGGAGCCGCTGCTCACCCACGGGCAGGTCCGACGCCGGAGTGTCCGGTGGGATGCCCGCTCGCTCGAGGCTCGCGCGTGCACCGGCTGCGAGCTCGCGCTCCTCGGCTCGGGCGTTCGGCGTCGCGAAGAGCGATCGGGCAAACCCGCCGTGCCGGCGGCGCGGGCCGGCGGCGGCGAGCAGGTGCTCGACCGCGGTCAGGCTCGGGAACACGGCGGTCGGCTGCAGCGTGCGCGCGACCCCGTCGTGCGCGATCGCGCCCGCATCCGGGCGCACCGCGCCCGCGAGCAGGCGGAGCACCGTCGTCTTGCCGGAGCCGTTCTGCCCGACGAGCGCGGTCACCGACCCGGGCTCGAGCGCCAGCGACACGTCGTCGGCGGCTGTGACCACGCCGTAGCGCTTGATCAAGTGGCGCGCGGTGAGCCCGCGACGCCTCGCGCCGTCTACCGGCGGTGCGCCGTCGGCGCGAAACCGGCGGCGCACGGGCCGCAGGAGGCCGTCCCACCCGAGCGAGACGACACCGAGCAGCATGATCGCCGCGAGCAGGGCGTGCGACCGCGCATGCGCGACGTTCTCCACCGACCCGATCGCCTCGGCGGCGATCGACAGGACACCCAGGACGATCACGCCGGCGGTGGCGCCGAGCGGCGCGACCGCGCCGCCGACGAGGACGACGACGAACAGCTTGAACGAGAGATACGGGCCGTATTGCGACGGGTCGCCGATCCCGGCCAGCTCGACGCCGAGTGCACCGGCCAGGCCCGCCGCGGCCCCCGAGACCGCGAAGGCCGTCACGCGAAGGCGCTGCACCGGGATGCCGCAGCCCGCCGCCGCCGCCTCGCGGTCGCGCGCGGCGGCGAGGCCGAGTCCGAGCGGTGAGCGTGCGAGCGCGGCGAAGCCGAGGCCTGCCAGCGCTGTCAGCACGAGCGCGAGCTCGTAGTGCCCGGCGGGCGACGGGCCGTCGGTCACGACGAGCCCTTCCGTCCCGCCGAAGAACCAGTCGATCGACTCGAGCGCCGTCGCGACGAGCCACGCGACGATCCAGGTCGCGGCTGCGATGCCCGCTCGCGGCAGCCGCACGAAGAGGAGCGCGACGAGCGCGGCGGACGCTGCACCCGCGGCGGCGCCGACCGGGGCGGCGACGACCGTCGGCGCGCCGACCTGGAGCAGTCGCGCCGATACGACCGCGCCCGCGGCAACGAACGCGCCCTGCGCCAGCGACGGCAGGCCGCCGACGCCGACCGCGAATGCGAGGCCGGTCGCTGCGATTGCGAGATAGAGGCCGCCGGCGAGGTCGGCGAGCCGCGAGTCGCCGAGGACGAGTGGAGCGAACGCGGCGACGGCGAACGCCGCCACGCTGAGCGACGCGCGGGGATGCCACGCTCGCTTCGCGTCGCGCGCAGCTTCGCCGAAGGCGGCGAGTGTGGTCACTCGACGGCCTCCGGTGTCCGTCGTGCTCGCACCGCGAGCAGCGCGAGCCCGAGCATGAACGGAAGCACGTCGCGGTAGGACGGCCCGAGCTCTGCGCTGCCGATGTGCGCAGACGTGATCGTCGCCTGGACGAGCCCGATGGCGACGCCGACGACGAGTGCCCGGCGCGGCTCGAACCAGACGATCACCGCCGCGAGCAGGCCGTACAGCCCGTAGCGCGCCGCGGCGTCGACGTCGAACGCGGCCGACGGGGCCGCGAGGATCGCCGCCAGCCCGGCCCAGATGCCGGCCAGCGCGAACGCGACCCCGACGAGGCGTGTCACGGGCAGGCCGACGACGCGGGCAGCGTCGAAGTCCTGGGCGATCGCCTCGAGCGCCCGGCCGAAGCGCGTCCGCGTGAGGAGCCACGCCCCGGCGGCCGCAAGGACGAGCGCCGCGCCGGCGACGAACAGCGAACGCTGCTGGATCGTCACGCCACCGACGCGCCAGACACCGAACGGGAGCGGATCGGGGAAGACGTACGCCGGCCGGTCGAAGAAGACGACGAGCAGCGTACGCACCGCGAACGCGACGGCGAGCGACGCCGCGACCCAGCCGATCGTGGAGCCGCGCGCGCGGTACGGCTCGATCGCGAGGAAGTACGAGCCGGCGCTGGCGGCCGCGGTGACGACGAGACCGATCGCGAGCGCGAACAGGAAGCGGCCGCCGCCGACGCTCGTCTGCGAGACCGGCCCCGAGCCCGCCGCGACCAGCAACGTCGTGAACACCCCCAGTGCGATCAGCTCGCCGAAGGCGAAGTGCACGACGCCCGTCAGCCGGAAGACGACGGAGTGGCCGACGCCGACGAGCCCGTAGACGGCACCGGCGGCAAAGCCGCTCGCAAGGATCTGCAGGGCCAGCGCCATCACGCGGCACTCTAGGGTTACCCCATGTCGCTCAGGCTCTCATCTGCGGGCGAGTCGCACGGCCCGGGGCTGGTCGCGATCGTGACCGGGCTGCCGGCCGGCCTGGAGCTCGACCGCACGGCGATCGACGCGGATCTCGCGCGGCGCCAGGCAGGTTACGGCCGCTCGCCGCGGCAGCAGATCGAGCAGGACGCGGTCGACGTCCTTGCGGGGCTCCGGCACGGCCGCACGCTCGGGACGCCGCTCGCGCTCGTCGTCTGGAACCGCGACCACAAGAACTGGACGTGGGGGATGTCGCCGTGGCCGCCGGACGGCGAGCCGGCCGGCAAGGGAACGAAGCCGGTCACGCTTCCACGCCCCGGCCACGCCGATCTCGCCGGCGTGCAGAAGTTCGGCCACGACGACGTGCGGAACGCACTCGAGCGCGCGTCCGCGCGCCACACCGCAGTGCACGTCGCTGCCGGCGCGGTCGCGAAGGCGCTGCTCGCCGAGATCGGGATCAGGGTTCGCGGGACGACCGTCGACGAAGCAGGGTTGCGCGCGCGCATCGACGAGGCACGGAGCGCGCGCGACACCGTCGGCGGGACCGTCGAAGTGCGCGCCACGGCCGTCCCGCCCGGGCTCGGCTCGTACGCAGCGAAGGAGGACCGCCTGGATGCGCGGCTCGCGGCGGCGGTGATGGGGATCCAGGCGGTCAAGGGCGTCGAGATCGGCGACGGTTTCGAGCTCGCGTCGTTGCGTGGCTCCGAGGCGCACGACGAGATCGACACCGCGCGCCGCCGGACGTCCAACCGCGCCGGCGGCATCGAGGCGGGCGTGTCGAACGGCGAGGAGATCGTCGTTCGCGCGGCGATGAAGCCTCTGCCGACGCTGATGAAGCCGCTCGCTTCCGTCGACCTCGCGACCGGCGAGGAGGCGACTGCGCTCGTCGAGCGGTCAGACGTCGCTGCGGTCGAGGCGCTCGCGGTCGTCGCGGAGGCGGCCGTGGCCTGGGAGATCGCGGTCGCGGCGATGGAGAAGTTCGGCGGTGACGCGGTCGGCGATTTCGTCGCGGCGCATCGCGCGTACTGCGAGCGCATCCGATGGCGCTGAACGCGCTCGACCGGCATGTCGCGCTGGTCGGTTTCATGGGCGCGGGGAAGACGACGACGGCGGGCCTGCTGCAGCCGCGGCTCGATCGGCCGGTCGTCGACGTCGACCAGGAGATCGAGGCGCGCTACCGCGACACGATCCCGCACATCTTCGAGCAGCAGGGCGAGCCCCGCTTTCGTCAGGTCGAGGCCCATGCCGTCGGCGCCGCCGTGGGGCAGAAGCGGCCGGCGATCATCGACCTCGGCGGCGGCGCCGTGACGTTCCCCGGTACGCGCGACCCCCTCGAGGAGGCGTTCACCGTGCTCCTCGACGTGGACGTCGATACCGCCTGGCGGCGCGTCGGTGGAAGCGGCAGGCCGCTCGCCCGCGACGAGGCCGAGTTCCGCCGGCTCTTCGAGGAGCGGCAGCCGACGTACCGGCAGGTCGCCGATGCGGTCGTGGCGAGCGGGGACGTCGACGGCGTCGTCCTCGCCGCCGCCGGCATCCACCACGAGGTGGGCGCTCTCGACCGGCTCGGAGAGCTCGTGCCCGGGGACGGCCCCGTCGCGGTCGTCACCGACTCGACCGTCCTCCGGCTCCACGGGACGCGCGCACGGCAGTCACTCGGCGACCGGCTCGTCGGCACCCACGAGCTGCCCCCGGGCGAGGAGGCGAAGCAGTTGCCGGTTCTCGACCGGCTGTGGTCGGAGCTGACGCTCGACCGAGGCGGAACGATCGTCGCGCTCGGCGGCGGGTGCGTGACGGACACCGCAGGGTTTGCCGCCGCGGCGTACCTCAGGAGCGTCGCATGGGTCGCGGTGCCGACCACACTCGTCGGCCAGGTCGACGCCGCGATCGGTGGCAAGACCGCGATCGACATCCCGCAGGGCAAGAACCTCGTCGGCGCCTTCCACTGGCCGGCGCGCGTCGTGATCGACGAGAAGCTCCTCGAGACGCTGACGGAGCGTGAACGGCGGCAGGGCCTCGCCGAGCTGGTGAAGACACGGCTGCTCGCCGGCTCGGAGCTCGACGTCCGCGGCGCGGCGGCCTACAAGGCGGCGCTCTGCCTGCGCGATCCGCGCGATCGCGACGTGCGGCAATGGCTCAACCTCGGCCACACGTTCGCTCACGCGCTCGAGGCCGCGGCTGCCTTCGAGCTGCCGCACGGGGACGCGGTCGCGCTCGGGCTGCTGGCCGCCCTTCGCCTCTCGGGCCGCGACACGGCGGCCGTCGAGCGCGAGCTCGACCCGCGCCCAGTCGCCGTCGACCGCGAGCGCGCCTGGGAGGCGCTGCTCCGCGACAAGAAGCGCACGGGCGACGCGATCAACGTCGTTCTGCTCGGTGAGGACGGCCCACGGGTCGAGGCACGGCCCGCGGGCGAGGTGCGAGCGGCTCTGGATACGCTCATCCGGTGATCTACTGATGCAAGTCCTCGTCCTGAACGGCGCCAACCTCGACGTGCTCGCGCGGCGCGATCCGAAGATGTACGGCGGTCTCAGCCTGAACGAGCTGGAGAGCCGAATCTATGCGTGGGCGCACTCGCTCGACATCACCGCGCGTTGCCGCCAGACGAACAGCGAGGGCGAGTTCATCGAGTGGATCCACGACGCGTACGACAACGTCGACGCGCTGATCGTGAACGCCGGTGCGTGGAGTCACTACAGCTGGGCGATCAGGGACGCGCTCGAGCTGCTCGAGGTGCCGCTCGTCGAAGTGCATCTGTCCGACATCGAACAACGAGAGGAATGGCGGCGCTTCAGCGTCGTCGCCGAAGTCGCATCACATCGCGTACTCGGCAAAGGTCCAGACGGATATCGCGAGGCGCTCGAGTATCTCGCGGGAAAGGTGGTGCAATGACGCGCCTCGAATCGCTCGGAGGACAGCTCGACTCGCCGCTCCTCGTCACGAACCTGACCAACGTCTTCTACCTCTGCGGCTTCGACAGCTCGAACGCCGCGCTGCTCGTGCAGCCCGGTGGCGAGACGATCCTGTACACCGACTTTCGCTACGCGGAGGCGGCGCAGTCGGTCCAGGGTGTCACCGTCGAGATGACGAAGCGCGCGCTGACGGTGGACGTCGGCGAGAAGCTGAAGGGCACGGTTCAGTTCGAGGCCGACGTGCTGCCGTACCTCGAGTGGGAACGGCTGTCGGCCGGCAAGGCGAAGCTCGTGCCGACGCGCGGGATCGTCGATTCCGTGCGCGCCATCAAGGACGAGGAGGAGGTCGCGACGCTCCGGAAGGCCGCCCGCATCGCCGACCGCGGGCTCGAGGCGCTGACCGCGGAGACGTGGGTCGGCCGCAGCGAGCTCGAGCTCGCCTGGCGCCTGCACGAGCTGCTGCACGCGCACGGCGCTCACGCGCTCTCGTTCCCTTCGATCGTCGCGTCGGGCACGAACGGGGCATTGCCGCATGCGCATCCGACAGAGGCAATCGTCGAGAAGGGCTCGCTGGTCACGGTCGACTGGGGCGCGCAGGTCGACGGCTACAACAGCGATTGCACACGGACGTTCTCGACCGGCGGGTCGCTCCCCGACGAGCTGCGCCGCGCGTACGACGTCTGCCTCGACGCGCAGCTGAAGGCCGTCGCGGGGATCAAGGCGGGAATCACCGGCATCGAGGCCGACGCGATCGCCCGAGAGCCGATCACCGCCGCAGGCTTCGGCGACAATTTCGGTCACGGCCTCGGCCACGGGCTCGGTCTCGCCGTGCACGAGGCGCCGCGTCTGTCGACCGAGTCGACGGACATGCTCGAAGCTGGCCACTCCGTCACGATCGAGCCCGGCATCTACCTGCCGGGCGTCGGCGGAGTGCGCATCGAGGACATGGCGATCGTCCGCGAGGACGGGGTGGAGCTTCTGACGTCGTTCCCGAAGGAGCTCATCGAAGTCGCGTAGAGCAGGTACCCTCGCCGCCGATGGCCGAGGTCGTCTCCACCAACCAGTTCCGGAACGGAATGCACATCGAGCTCGACGGCCAGACGTGGCGCATCGTCGAGTTCCAGCACGTCAAGCCCGGCAAGGGCGGCGCGTTCGTCCGGACGAAGCTGAAGTCCACCGGCTCCGGCTCGGTGGTGGACAAGACGTTCCGCGCCGGTGAGAAGTTCCCCCGCATCCGGACCGAGCAGAAGAACATGCAGTACCTGTACGACTCCGGTGACGAGGTCGTCTTCATGGACGAGGAGACCTACGAGCAGCTGTCGCTGCCGCACGCGGACCTGGAGGACGAGCTGCCGTTCATGCAGCCGTCGTCGAGCGTCCAGGTGATGTTCATCGGCGGGCAGCCGTCGGGCGTCGACCTGCCCGCGTCGGTCGTGCTCGAGGTGACGGACACGGAGCCCGGCGTGAAGGGCGACACGGTCTCCAACGTGACGAAGCCGGCGACGCTCGAGACCGGCGCCGTCATCCAGGTGCCGCTGTTCGTCAACGTGGGGGACAAGCTCAAGGTCGATCCGCGCGAGAAGCGCTACATCCAGCGCGCTTAGGCGACCACGCTCGCGAGGAACACGAGGACCGCGACGCAGGCGAAGACGACCGCGTCGAAGGCGGCGGTTCGCGCGATCGCGAGGGCCAGATAGGCCAACGCCGCGCTGAGCCGGAATCCCGGTGCGCGGACTGTCGGCGCTGCCACCGGGAGCCGAGGAAACTCGAGGAACGCGTTCACATAGACAGGCGGGAGCCTCGCGACCGCCTCCGCACGCAGCTCGGGGTCGACGAGCGCAAGCTCGGGCGACATCGTGGACATGCGAAAGACCGTCTTCTGCGGGGAAGCGGCTTCCCCTGCGAGGACGTCAGGAGGCCTGCGTCTCGTACCGCGGTTCGGGCGCCGGCGCGGCGGGGATCCGCGTCGAGACCCAGCTGACACCGCCGCACATCGGGCAACCCATCTCCTCGCCGAGCGCGGGCAGCTCGTACTCGTGCTTGCACTCCACACACCGGACCCACTCGCTGGGGTTTCCCATCGGGAGCAGGGTATCGTCCCGTCCCATGCCGCGCCTCGTCGACACGACGATCCGCGTACTGAGCCAGGAGCCCCTCGCCGGCCTGATGCCG
>Ga0070681_10001220_pt1 | contig 22384 bp, 11 predicted proteins | sample KBSC83BmetaG_FD_65650 | JGI IMG/M metagenome (GOLD analysis project Ga0070681, IMG submission 65650) | Corn rhizosphere microbial communities from Kellogg Biological Station, Michigan, USA - KBS C8-3B metaG | ecosystem: Host-associated > Plants > Roots > Rhizosphere | place: USA: Michigan...
CGAGTCGCACGGGAGAGGCCGTCTACCGGTTGAGCGTGGCCGCCCTGTGTGAGCGGTTACGAATCGTGTTCTTCGGCAACTTTCGCCAGGACTGGTCGGAATTCGTCCTCACGGATCTCGGCATCTATCGCTACGAGACCGTCGATATCGACGCGCGGGCGCGTCCCTTTCGCAGCCGCGCGGAGATCGATCACTTCTGCTCGCTGTACGCCTGCCGCGAGCAACTGCAGGCAGGTGCGCCCGCGCAGCAAGTGCTCGAGCAGATTCCTGCGCCTCTTCCGGATTGCGAGTGGATCGAAGCGCGGCGCCAACGGCTCGTGTTCCACACGGCGCAGCAGTTGGAAAAAGCAGGGCAGTGGTCCGAAGCTCTCGCCGCGTATCTGGGCTGCAACGAGGCGAATGCGCAGATGCGCGCCGTGCGCGTGCTGGAGCGACAAGGCTTGTGGCAGCAAGCCTGGGATCGGCTGTCGAGCCTCGATCCGGGTTGCTCGAGTGAGCCCCTGCGTCAGCTGTCAGATCGGATGCGGCGGCGCCTGGGCCGAAAGCTCGGGTGCGCGGCCGAGACTAACCGCGGTCAGGCTGCGTGGCCCACGCTGCGCGTTGAGCTGCCACGCCCGGATCCACCGGTAGCGGTCGAGACGCTCGCGGCGCAATCGCTCGCAACGGAGGAGGCTCCGGTCTTCTACGTCGAGAACGCGCTGCTGAACTCGCTCCTGGGTCTGTGGTGTTGGGAGGCAATTTTCGCACCCGTGCCCGGAGCTTTCTTCCATCCGTTTCAGGCTGCCCCCGCCGATCTGCTGACACCGGAGTTCCGCGCCCGCCGCGCACCGCAGTTCGCCGCCTGTCACGCGAGTCTCGAGTCGGGGGAGTATCGAGAGTGCATCGTGCGCGCCTTCCGCGAGAAGACGGGACTGGCTTCGCCCTTCGTGACCTGGGATCTCTTGACGCCCCAGCTGCTCGAGCTGGCCCTGGAGTGCATCTCAGCCGAGCACCTGGGCCGCTGCTTCGAGCGGATTTTGGCGGACCTCTCCGCCAATCGGGCCGGACTGCCCGATCTGATCCAGTTCTTTCCGCGCGAGCGCCGCTATCGCCTCATCGAAGTGAAGGGGCCGGGAGATCGCCTGCAGAACAACCAGCTCCGCTGGCTCGGTTTCTGCGTGACCGTCGGCATCGAAGTGGCGGTCTGCAAGGTCTCATGGGAGCACTCAACGCCCCTGTCGAGCGCTGCGTGACGTACTCCATCGCTGTGCGCTCCCTGTGTGAGTTCACGGCGAAAGCCGGCGATCTCGATTTGCGCTTCACGCCCGCTCCCAGTGCCCGCGAGGGCATCGAAGGTCATGCCGTGCTCGCACGCCGCCGTGGGCCAGGCTATGAGGCAGAGATCGCGCTCGAGAGCGACCACGGCGAGCTGCGCGTACGCGGCCGTGCCGATGGCTACGACGCGGCCGCGAATCGGCTGGAGGAATTCAAGACCCACCGGGGCGCCGTGCAACGAATTCCCGAGAGCCATCGTGCCCTGCATTGGGCGCAACTGAGGATCTACGGAGCTCTTCTGTGCCGCGCACGGGCCCTGAAGGAGATTCAGCTGGCGCTCGTGTACTTCGATATTGCAAGCGAGGCGGAGACCGTATGCGTCGAGATACACGACGCCCAACAGCTCGAACGACTGTTCGCCGATCACTGCGAGCGATTCCTGCACTGGGCTCGCCGGGAGCTGCAGCATCGTGCCACCCGGGATGAAGCGCTGCGTACATTGTCATTCCCCTTCGACACCTTCCATCCCCGTCAACGTGAGCTGGCCGAAGCCGTCTACAAAAGCGCTCGCCGCGGGCGATTCTTGCTCGCGCAGGCACCGACGGGCATCGGCAAGACCATCGCAACGCTGTTTCCGGTCCTCAAGGCTGCCCCGGCCACGCAGCTGGACAAGGTGTTCTTCCTGGTGGCCAAGACCTCGGGGCGTCGCGTCGTTCTCGAAGCAGTCGCGCGGTTGCAGGCCGGCGGGGAGGTAGTCTCGCTTCGCGCTCTCAAGCTGGTCGCTCGGGACAAGGCTTGTGAATATCCGGACGCGGAATGCCATGGAGACTCGTGCCCTCTGGCGCGCGGGTTCTACGACCGATTGCCGGAGGCGCGCAGCGAGGCAGCCAGCGTTGCCATCCAGGATCGCACCGCCGTGCGTGAGATTGCCCGTAAGCATCGCGTCTGCCCGTATTACCTGAGTCAGGAGCTCGTACGATGGGCCGACGTCGTCGTAGGCGACTACAACTACTACTTCGACCAAAGCGCTCTGCTATACGGGCTGACCGTCGCAAATCAGTGGCGAGTGGCGGTTCTCGTCGATGAGGCGCATAACCTACTCGAGCGCGGACGCGCTATGTTTTCCGCACGTCTCGATCGAGCGATGCTGGACGCAGCGCGGGGTCAGGCGCCGAAGCCGATTCAACGCAGCCTCGCGAGGGTCATCCGTGACTGGGACGACTTCGTCGAGGGACACGAGGGCGCGCGGCCCTATCGCGTTTTCGATGCGGCGCCGGCGCAGTTGGTGCGCAGTCTGGAAGGCGCCGTCGCCAGCATTGCGGATTTTTGCGTCGAGTCCCCACTCGGAGTCGCTACGGAGTTGTTGGATTTCTACTTTCGGGCGTTGCAGCTGTGCCGGTTCGCGGCCCAGCTCGATCGCAGCACGATCTGCGACTTCGAGTGCGAAAGGCAGTCCCTCAGCCTGCGCAACGCGATCCCGGCCGGGTTTCTGGCGCCCCGCTGGGCCGCCGCTCACTGCAGCGCGTTGTTCTCGGCCACGCTCACTCCGTTCGATTTCTACCGGGATGTCCTCGGCCTGCCGCAGCAGTGCGAACGCATAGAAGTAGGCTCACCGTTCGCTCCTGAGCAGCTGAGCGTGAGAATCGTGAGTAGTATTTCTACCCGTTTCCGCAATCGCGAGCGCTCCATCCAGCCGCTCGCAGATCTGATCGTCCGGCAATTCGAAGCGCAGCCGGGCAACTATCTGGCGTTCCTCAGCAGCTTCGATTACCTGGAGGCCGTAGCGTGCGAGCTCGAGACCCGGGGGTGCGGAATTCCGATATGGCGCCAGTCGGCGGCGATGTCGGAGGCGCAGCGCGAGCAGTTCCTGGCCCGCTTCGACGCAGGCTCCTGCGGGGTCGGATTTGCGGTGCTGGGAGGGGCGTTCGCCGAAGGAGTCGATCTGCCGGGTAAGCGTCTGATCGGGGCGTTCGTGGCCACGCTCGGCCTGCCGCAGTTGAATCCGGTGAACGGGGAGATCCTGCACCGGCTGCAGGAGCGATTCGGGGCCGGGTACGAGTACACCTATCTGTACCCCGGCTTGCGCAAGGTCGTCCAGGCCGCCGGACGGGTGATTCGCGGCAGCGATGACCGGGGCGTGGTTTATCTGATCGACGACCGGTTCGCGCAGGCGGAGGTCCGGCGCCTGCTTCCCCGCTGGTGGCGCCTCTGCTAGCGTCTAGCTTTTCGGGGAGGGGAACCCAAGAACATGGCATCCCGTGAGGACCGTACCTACCAGGTGGTGCTCGTCGCGCTGCTGAGCCTGAATTTCGGCGTCGTATTCTTCGACCGGAACTCGCTCGGCTATCTGATGTTCCTCATCCAGCCGGAGCTGCAGCTGTCCAACACGCAAGTGGGAGAGCTGGGCTCCGCACTGTCGCTCAGCTGGGCGCTGGCGGGATTGTTCGTCGGGCGTCTCTCGGATGCGCTCGGCAAACGCAAGGCTCTCCTGGTTGCCTGCGCATTCGTGTTCTCGGCGTCGTCGCTGCTCTCGGGCCTCGCTTCCAGCTTCGCGATGCTGATGGGGGCACGCCTGATGATGGGCATCGCCGAGGGTGGAGTGATGCCGATCAGCCAGACGCTGGTCGCCGCGGAGGTCCAGCCGGAGCGCCGCGGTCTCGCCATGGGCGCTGCGCAGAATTTCGGCGCGAACCTGCTGGGCAATACGCTGTGTCCGCTGGTGCTGACCTGGTTTGCAACCTCCTATGGCTGGCGCAGCGCGTTCAATCTGGCCGCCGCACCGGGGTTCGTACTCGCGTTGCTGATGCTGTGGTTGATCCGCGATCCCGTCAGAGACCCCGGAGCGACGCGCCAGAAGGCCTCGTTCGCCTCGGTCCTGTCCGCCCTCGGACAGCGCAACATCTGGATCTGTGTCGTGCTCTCGATCCTGCTCGTGGCTTTTCTCGTGGTGCTGCTGCTCTTCATGCCCACCTATCTCATCAAAGTGCGCGGCATGGACCCAGGGACCGAGAGCTGGCTCATCTCGATGTGGGGGCTCCCTTCGATCCTGTACGCATTTCTGGTCCCCGGCTCGTCGGACTTCCTGGGCCGGCGGCCCATCGTCATTGCCATGGGGGCGGCTTCCGCGCTCATTCCATTGGGTGTTCTGTTCATCGACCCCTCCGCGCCTGTCTGGCCGCTGTTCGTGCTGTTCGGACTCGGAGCGACGGTCAGCGGCATCTATCCGCTCACCATGGCGACGATTCCTTCCGAGACGGTCGCTCCCTCCCAGATGGCTACCGTACTGGCGTTGACGATGGGTCTGGGCGAGGCGATCGGGGGTGTGGTGAGCCCGACGCTGGCGGGTAAAGCACTGGATGTGTTGGGTCAGAATGCGCTTCTGTGGATCCTGACCGGCATCAGTGCAGCGATCTTCGTCTTCGCTCTGGGACTCAAGGAGACGGCGCCGGCGGTACTGCGGCGGCGGGGTCTCGCTTTGTCGACTCCCTGAGGCAATACGCAGGGGCAACACGCAGGGTGGCACGCGCGTGCAAGCGCACGGTTGGCAGTTCTGGATCGATCGCGGTGGCACCTTCACGGATGTCGTAGCCCGCGATCCCGAAGGGAATCTCAAAACGGTCAAGCTGCTGAGCGAGAATCCAACACGCTATCGTGACCCCGCGGTAGCGGGAATCTGCGCAGCCTTGGGCTTGCCCGCCGGCGCGCCCATTCCCGACGCGAGCGTCGCGAGCGTCAAGATGGGCACGACCGTCGCCACGAACGCTCTATTGGAGCGCAAGGGCGCCCGCACGTTGCTGTTGATCGATGCCGGCTTTGCAGACCTGCTGCGCATCGGGACGCAGGCCCGGCCGCGGCTTTTCACACTCGAGATTCGCAAGCCCGAGCCGCTGTTCAGTGCCGTAGAGGAAGTCGGCGGCCGCATCGACGCGGCTGGCCGCAGCCTGACGCCAATCGACGAACCGGCTGTGCGCTCGATGTTGAGCTGCAGGAAGGCAGAAGGGTTCGAGGCTGTCGCCATCGCGCTCGCGCATGCGTGGCAATTCCCGCAGTCCGAACGTCGACTCGAGGCGCTGGCGCGAGAGGCAGGCTTTGCGCAGGTTTCCGTCAGTCATCAGGTAAGCCCGCTGTTAGGATGGGTCGCTCGTGCCAACACTACGGTGGTGGACGCCTACCTGTCGCCGGTGCTGCACCGGTACGTCGATCAAGTGGCTGGCGAGCTCGGTTCCGTACCGTTGTACTTCATGCAGTCCAATGGGGGTCTGACGCACGCGGCGGGCTTTCAGGGCAAGGACGCAATCCTGTCGGGACCCGCGGCCGGCGTCGTGGGTGCTGCCCGCACCGCCGAGGCCGCCGGATTCCGCCAGGTGATCGGATTCGACATGGGCGGTACGTCCACGGACGTGTCGCTGTACGCAGGGAAATGGGAGCGGGCCTTCGATACAGAAGTCGCGGGTGTCCAGCTGCGCGTGCCGATCATGGCCATTCATACAATTGCGGCGGGCGGCGGGTCGATATTGCATTTCGACGGGGGGCGCTTTCGCGTCGGGCCCGACAGCGCCGGCGCCAGCCCGGGCCCCGCTTGCTATCGGCGCGGCGGTCCACTGACGGTCACCGACGCAAACGTGATGGTTGGAAAGATTCAGGCGGCGCACTTCCCGGCGATCTTCGGCCCGGACGGCACTCTTCCTCTGGACACGGCTGTCGTGGTGGAGGGGTTCACTGCACTGGCGCGAGAGATCGCGGCCACGACGGGCATTGAGCAGGATGCGCTCGCGGTGGCGGAGGGATTCCTGCGCATCGCAGTGGCCAACATGGCCCAAGCCATCAAGCACGTGTCTCTCGAGAAGGGGCATGACGTCGCGGACTTCGTCTTGCAGTGCTTCGGAGGCGCCGCCGGTCAACATGCCTGCCTCGTTGCCGGTGAGCTCGGCATGGATACCGTGATGATCCATCCTTACGCCGGGGTGCTGTCGGCGTACGGTATGGGGCTGGCCGACCAGAGCGCCCTGCGCCATCAAGCCATCGAGCGTGAGCTCCTGGATGACGCACTGGGGGCAATCTCTCAGTCCGCTGCGGCACTTGCCGCCGCCGCAGTGGAGGCCCTGGAAGGCGAGGGTCCCGCGCGTCTCACGCGAACGGCCTACCTGCGTTACGACGGAACGGATACCGCCTTGCCGGTCGATCTCGGGAGCGTCGATGCCATGCGCACGGCGTTCGATGTCGCGCATCGGGCCCACTTCGGATTCTCCACGCCCGAAAGAACTCTCATCGTTGAAAGCTTGTCCGTAGAGGCGGTACGCAGCGGAGAGAACCCGCGTCAGGGCACGCAGGCAGCAGCGCGGGCGAGCCCGTTGATGCCTCTGGGAATCGTGAGACTGTGGACCGGAGGTCGACAGCACGAAGCACCTGTGTTTGAGCGCGAAGCGCTGTTGCCCGGCGACGCGATTGCCGGGCCTGCCCTGATCCGCGAGGCGATCGCCACGACGATCGTCGAGCCGGGGTGGGGCGTATCGGTCGACGCTTGCGCGAATCTGCTGTTGCGCAGGATCGGCACGCAGGCGGCGGCAGGCGGGGGCACTGAGGCCCATCCGGTAAAGCTGGAGCTGTTCAGCAATCTGTTCATGGCCGTGGCAGAGAGAATGGGCGTGGTCCTGCGCAACACCGCGACCAGCGTGAATATCAAGGAGCGGCTCGATTTCTCGTGTGCGCTGTTCGATTCCGAAGGCAATCTCGTCGCCAACGCGCCACACGTCCCGGTGCATCTGGGCGCAATGGGCGAGAGCGTGCGAGTCGTTCTCCACAGCCGTCGCGGAACGCTGCGGCCGGGCGATTCCATCGCGCTCAACGATCCGTTTCACGGCGGGACTCATTTGCCCGACGTCACGGTGGTCACGCCTGTGTTCGACGAGACGGGCCGTCAGATCCGATTTTTCGTCGCGAATCGCAGCCATCATGCGGATATCGGCGGCCGCACGCCCGGCTCGATGCCGCCTGACTCGGCTACGTTGGCCGAGGAGGGCGTGTTGATCGACAACTTTCCCGTGGCCGCCGGTGGAAAGTTTCGCGAGCGGGAGTTTCGCGCCCTGTTGACAGGCGCACCGTGGCCCGCACGCAGCCCGGATACTAATGTCGCCGACATCAAGGCCCAGGTCGCCGCCAACGAGATGGGCATTCGCGAGTTGCAGAGCCTGCTGGCGCGTTACGGCTGGCCGCAGGTCACGGCCTACATGGGCCACGTGATGGCGAACGCAGAAGAGAGCATTCGTCGCGTGATCGATCGTCTCGGCAGCGGGTCGTTCGACTATCGGATGGATGACGGCGCGCTTCTCAAGGTGTGCGTACGGGTGAACCGCGCGAAGCGCAGTGCCGTGATCGATTTCACCGGCACCGGTGCGCAGAGCCCTGGCAACTTCAATGCACCGAAGGCCGTGACGCGTGCCGTCGTGCTGTACGCTTTTCGCTGCCTGGTGGATGCGGATCTGCCGCTGAACGAGGGGTGCCTGGCGCCGCTGGAGATCGTGTTGCCGGCCGGGAGCTTTCTGGATCCCGCTCCCGGGAGCGCCGTCGTGGCCGGCAACACGGAGATCAGTCAGGCGATCGCCTGTGCCTTGCTGGGCGCACTCGGCGCCTCGGCCAGTGCCCAGGCGACGATGAACAATTTCCTGTTCGGTAATCCCCGGTATCAGTACTACGAGACGATCTGCGGCGGCGCCGGTGCCGGCCCGGGCTTCACGGGAGCCTCTGCCGTCCACACCCACATGACCAATACGCGCATCACCGATCCGGAGATCCTGGAGCTGCGTTACCCGATCCGGCTCGAGCGCTTCGCTATCCGTGCCGGCTCGGGCGGTGCCGGCCGCTATCGCGGTGGCGATGGCGTCGTTCGCGCGATCCGCGCCCTGGAGCCGATGACGGCAACTCTCGTCGCCTCGCGACGAACCGTCGCTCCATTCGGGCTTGCAGGCGGGCATGATGGCGCGACCGGCCGTCAGTGGATCGAGCGCGCCGATGGCGCGCTAGACGCGATGTCTGGCCATGATCGCGTCGAGCTTGCCGCCGGTGACCTCGTGGTGATCGAGACACCCGGCGGCGGCGGGTACGGTACGAACCCCGGAGACGCGCCGGGGTCGAACCAAGCGGCGCATCCGCCGATCGATTCGTAGGGAGCCCTTCGACATGTACCGACGAGCCGCCTCGATCCTGATCTGCCTCGCCACTGTTGTGCCCCTGGCGAGTGCCCACACGCACGACGAGATGGTGGGGTCGCCCGTACCGCAGAAGCTCGGCTCCGTCTCGTTCGAGATCTCGTGCAAACCTGAGGTGCGTGCGGACTTCGATCGCGCCGTCGCCCTGCTGCACTCGTTCTGGATCAACGTTGCCCGCGAGACCTTCGAGCACGTCGCCGCGACCGACCCTGCCTGCGCCATGGCCTACTGGGGCGAGGCGATGACCGATCTCCACCAACTCTTCAACTCACCGAATCCCGACGACATTGCGCGTGGCCGGGACGCTCTGACAAAGGCTGACGCAGCGACGGAGACCACGCCTCGCGAAACCGCTTACATCGGCGCATTGCATGGCTTCTTCGACGATTACGCTACCGTGAAGACCAACGCCTTGTATGTCGCGCGCGCCAAACGGTACTCGGATGCTATGGAAACACTGGCTGCGGCGTACCCGGACGACATCGAAGCGCAGATCTTCTACGCGCTCTCGCTTCTGTACTCGACGCCTCCGGGCGATGTCACCCTGGTCAATCCTCGTCACGCCGTCGCCATCCTCAATCCGCTTTTGAAGCGCCTTCCCGATCATCCGGGAATCGCGCACTACCTCATTCATGCCTGCGACAACCCCGCGATGGCTCAGGACGGCCTGGCGGCTGCCCGTCGCTACGCAGAGATCGCACCTGCCGCGCCGCACGCCCTCCATATGCCGGCTCACATCTATGCGCGCCTCGGGCTCTGGCAGGACGACATCCGTTCCAACCTCGCCTCGAAGGCCGCCTCAGAGGTCAAGACGGGCCCCCGCGTCGGCGCTGAGAATCGGCTGCATGCGATGGAGTTTCTGGAATACGCCTACTTGCAGACGGGCCACGACAAGGAGGCTCGCTCCATTCTGCGTGAGGCGCTCACGGTCAAGGCTTCCGACGTCGACCCGCAAGTGAACGACTACTATCCCTCGGTCGAGGCGCGCTATCCCGCTCTTTTCGCGATAGAGACCCACGATTGGGCGGCCGCGGCACGCCTGCGGCCGGTCAAGGGGACTTACTGGTTCATTCAGCAGCCGGCGATTCTCGCGCACGCGATAGCCGCGGCCCACGTGCGCGATGCACAAGCGGCCCGTGATGCGGCGGCCGCGATCGACGCGTTGATACCGAAGGGCGTTCCGGAGTTGCAGGCGGGTGGCTCCGCTGCGACGGTCTCCGATGAGATTCATGCCTGGTCGGCGTTCACGCAAGGCGATATCGATGGCGCCATCGCTCGCTTGCGTCCTGTTGCCGACCGGCAAGCCAGAGCCGGCAAGGGTGAAGTGGAGCTACCGGCGCGCGAGATGTTGGCCGAGATGGAGTCGATGGCCGGCAGAACGGAAGCAGCGCTGCAGGAGTACCAGACCTCTCTCGCGAGCGATCCCAACCGGTACAACGGTCTGCTCGGCGCTGCTCAGGCAGCTGAGAAGCTCGGTCAGACGGGCGTCGCCGCCGGCTACTATCGGACGTTGCTAGAGACTTGCGCCGGTGCGAACGGTGCCGCGGTGCGTGCTCTCGCGCATGCGCGTGAATTCTTGGCTCGCGCTCACTAACCCGTTGCGCGTACCGGCACGGGACCTTCAACCGCAGCACCGGCGACAGCCGACGTGGATGAAGCGAGCAGGAAAGACTGCAGCCGATCCGGCATCTCCGCGACCGACTCGGGTACGCGATCCACGTGCATCGGTCGCGCGATCAGAAACCCCTGCAGCGACATCGAGCGATGCCCGAGAAGCAGCGCAAGTTGCTGCTGGCGCTCGATACCCTCCGCGGTGACCTCCAGGTGCAGGTTCTCGCAGAGCCCGATGATGGCGCGCGCGATCGCGAGAGAGCGTTCGCTGGTGTCGATGCTGGCGATCAAGCTGCGATCCAGCTTGACGCGAGTCAGTGGCAGCTTCTCGAGTGAGGAAAGCGAAGAGTAGCCGGTGCCGAAGTCGTCGAGCGCAATGCTGACGCCGAGCTGGCGCAGCTCATGCAGCGTCTCGATCGTGCTGGGGCCCGTCTGCAACACGGTCTCGGTCAACTCGATCTCGATGCACCGAGCCGGCAAATCGTTCTCCGCGAGCAACTCGCGCATCCGGTCTACGAAATGCGTATCGAGCAGCTGCCGCGCAGACACGTTGATGGCTACGCGGGCATCCTGCCATGCGTCGCGGTGCCAGAGGGCGCCGTACTGAATCGCTGTGCGCAGCACCCAGTCGTTGATGCTCGTAATGAGCCCCGACTCTTCCGCAACAGGCAGAAACTCGCCCGGCGAGACATACTTGCCATCGGGAAGTCGCCAGCGAAGCAGCGCCTCGACCAGGGTGGTCCCTAGAGAATCGAAGCTCACCTCAGGCTGGAACACCAGCTCGAACTCACCACGGTCGACCGCGCGGCGCAGTCCCTGCTCGATCTGGAATTTCTGGGAGGCGGTTTCCAGCATCTCGCGATTGAACATGCCAAGGCGGCTGCGACCGGAGGTCTTCGCGCTGAACAGGGCGGCGTCGGCCGCACGGAGCAGTGCGTCGGGGGTCTGCGCGTGATCGGGAAATACGCTGGCGCCGACGCTGATGCTCACGAGAAGTTCGCGACCCTCGATGAGCATAGGTCTCTGGAACGCGCTCACGAGCTCGCTGCCGACTCGCGAGATGTCCGCGAGCCCACCCGGTGTCCCGTACACGACCGTGAACTCGTCACCACCTAGCCGTGAGGCAAATCCGCCCGGGCCACCTGTCGCTTCGCGCAGCCGGTGAGCGATTCCTTGCAGCACGAGGTCGCCGAACGCGTGCCCCATGCTGTCGTTGATGTTCTTGAAGTTGTCGAGATCCAGGAAGAAGACGGCAACCTGCACGTCCCTAGGCGCACTCTTGATTTGCGCTTCGAGGTACGTCCACAGCTGCCTGCGATTGGGTAGTCCGGTGAGCGGGTCGTGCTCAGCGAGGTGCTGCAGCTGACGGGTACGCTCGTCGACCCGCACTTCGAGCTCGGTCTGGTATTCCCGCGTGACGGTGTGCGCCGCGCGCAGCTTCTCCGCCATCGCGTTATATCTCGTGACGATGGTGCGCAGGGTAAGGATCGACGCTCCGAGAATCGCGCTCCACGCGAGGGCCGCAAACGGACGCTGTTCAGTCACGAGTCTCGCAGTTGCGGCGAGCAGCACAAGGGCAGCAAAGGCAATGACGAGACGCGGCCCGACGCCGAGGCGCGCCGCGAGGGCCTTGCGTAAGGTGACCCATCGGCGCAAGACCGAAAAGCGGGACGAATGTGCCCCGATCGGCCTGTCCGAATGTGGGCTCCCGCTGCGCAATCCCATTCCCCTCGAGTGACTCCCAAAGAAATCCTTTTTACTGGGAGTCGGCCCAGGACATTGTGACGAAGCCGGCATATGTGATGCCGCGCCGGCCCGAGCGCGCATCTCTTTGAACTACTACGCGTTTTTGAGACCTTGGACGCGGTTTGGGCGCCCGGCCTCCGCGGTTTGGCCGTGGGTGCATGGGGTCGCCGGGAGGGGCGCCGCCGCGGCTCGACCCCCTCTCAGGGCGCCGGCCGTATCCGCGAGTCGGCCGTCAGCTCGATGAGGTCCAGTTCTTCCTCCGCAGCGTGAAACGCGTCATCGCCGATGACCGACCGTTCGCGTAGGTCCATGAGTACCTGCCGCTGCGCTTGCACGGCTCGCCGCTGTACCTCCGTCAGGCCCGCCGCCCCGCGAGTGTGAGGCTCGCGGGAAGGGAGCTTGCCGTCTCCCGATTGCAGTCGTGCCTCATATTCGCGGCGCAGAGTGTCGATTGACGGGTGCGCCTCGTGTTCGAGGATTTGCAGGGCCACTCGTGCGGTCTCCGCGCGAGCGATTCGGACCTCACGTTCCACTGACCCGTCGTCTTTCAATTGCATCCACGCTAGCAACGGACGAATCGTCATGCCCTGTACGACGAGCGTGAACAGGACTACGCAGAAAGCGCACAGGATGACCAGGTCGCGCCACGGGAAAGCTTCCGATGGCGTACCGTCCGGCAGAGCCAGTGCAGCAGCGAGCGTCACGATTCCACGCATGCCGGACCATGCAACCACGACACTGCCGCGAAAAGAAGGAACCTGAGACACACCCTTGTGCCTGGCCGCCAACCACCGAACAAACGCAGTGTGAGACATCACCCAAACGATCCGAACGACGACGACGGTCAAGCAGACGGCGCCAGCGCAAAGCGCATAGGTCTGCCATTCCGACGAGGGCATCCGCTGAAGAATGGTCCGCAGTTGCAGACCGATGAGCACGAAAGCGAGCACGTTGAGTACGAAGACGGCAACTTCCCAGACCGCGTACGAAGAAATTCGATGCCGCGCGTCGATCCGCGCCGGCACGCGCCGTGCCAGCGTCATGGCATAGCTCACCACGGTCAAGATAGCGGAGAGGCCGAGGCGATCGGCGAGGATCCAGACGGCAAACGTTCCGACAAATTGCAGCAACACGGAAATGGCAATGTCTTTCACTCTCGCCGTGAGCCAGATATAGAGTCGCGCGAGCACCATGCCCGCGATGACACCCCCGCCGCACGTCAGGAGAAACGTAGGTACAACGCTCCAGCCGGAGATCGCGCCGGTCATCGCAGCCGCCACGGCCATGCGAAAGACGAGCAGGGCACTCGCGTCGTTGAACAGGCTCTCGCCCTCGAGGATGACGAGGATGCGGTGCGGAGGATGGAGTCGGCGCAACACGGCACTAGCCGCCGAGGCGTCCGAAGGGGCGACGATGGCTCCCAAGGCAATCGCAACGGCCCAGCTCATGTCAGGAACCACTTTGCGCGCTGCGAGTGCAACTGCACCAATGGTGAGCGCAACCATGGCGAGCGCGAGACTCACCACGGGCACCAGATTGGCCTTCAGGTCGCGAGGCGACGCGTCATAAGCCGCATCGAGCAAGGCCGGCGCGACGAATAACGCGAGCGCCAACTGCGGATCGAGGGTCACCTGCGGCGCACCTGGAAGCAGGGCGAGCGCAGCACCGGCCAGAGCGAGCAGCGCTGGGTAAGGAATCCCCAGGCGGTCGGCTGAGAGCGCTAGCACGGCGCCTACGAGCAGCAATGCAATGACGAGCTCGAAAAGGATCATGGCGTCACTTTAGCGCAACGACGAGGCGTTCGACCGCGCCACGCGCCGCGGCCGGCTCCGCCGCCTGGGATGCCGTTCACTCGCGGCCACCCGACTTTGCAGTTAACATCCGCACCGCGCCTATCTCCGCGCGCAATTTCGGGAAATGGGCGTGACAGCGAAGATCATCGACGGAAAGGCCGTGGCGGCGAGAATTCGCCAGGAGTGCAGGGAGCGCGTGACGGCACTGCGTGAGAGCGGAGTTACGCCTGGACTCGCAGTCATCCTGGTGGGTGGCAACGCTGCTTCGGCGGTCTACGTCGCCAGCAAGATCAAGGCTTGCGGTGAGGTGGGCGTGCGCTCATTCCGCTTGGACTTCCCGGATACCGTCGCCACGGATCAGCTTCTGGAGGCCATCGAGCGCCTGAACAACGACCCCGCCGTGCATGGAATTCTGGTGCAGCTGCCCTTGCCGCCTCAGGTCGACATGCGCAGGGTGTTGGGCTGCATAGCGGCGAACAAGGACGTTGACGGCTTTCACTTGTATAACGTCGGCGCGCTCGTTACGGGCAGCACGGTGTTTCCGCCATGCACTCCTTACGGTGTCGTGAAGATGCTGGAAACGGAGAACATTGCGGTCGAGGGGCGAAACGTCGTTGTCGTGGGTGCCAGCAACATCGTCGGGAAGCCGATGGCGCTGATGCTGATGCAGCGGGAAGCGACTGTGTGCATCTGCCACGCGAAGACCCGTGATCTGGCGCAATTCACGATACTCGCGGACATCCTGGTTGTCGCGGCCGGTCGGCCGAACCTGATCATTCCGCAGATGGTAAAGACCGGAGCAGTGGTGATCGATGTCGGCATCAATCGATTGCCCAACGGCAAGCTCGTCGGCGATGTGGACTTCGAAGGGGTTCGGCAGAAGGCTGCCTACATCACGCCGGTGCCCGGCGGTGTTGGGCCGATGACGGTCACGATGCTGCTCGTCAACACCATCTCCTCCGCGGAGCGTCATTTCACCGCTCCGACGGAGGGTCCGGTACCCGGGCTGACCTGATCGCTCAGAAGGGGATGTGGTGCATGTATCCGCCGTCGACGTGCAGGTTCTGCCCGACGGTGAAGCCCGACTTCGGGCTCGACAGGAACACCACCGCGTTCGCAATGTCCTCGGGCTTGCCGAGCCGCCCGATGACACATTCCTTGAGCGCCGCCTCATAAACGTGCGGCGCACGTTGCTTGATGCGGTCCCAGGCGCCGCCATCGAAGTAGATCGGCCCCGGGGAGATGGTGTTCACCCGGATGCCGTCCTTGGCGACTTCCTTGCTGAGCATCGAGCCGTAGGCGATCAGGGCCGCCTTGGAGGCGCCGTACTGATGGGCGCCCGGGGTTGGAATCACCTTGGAGATGACGCCCGAGATGCTCGAGATCAGCACGATGGAGCCGCCCTTGGACTTGCGCAGGTAGGGCAGCGCGGTTTCGCAACCGCGCACGGCTCCCATGATGTCGATCTCGAATCCCAGCTTCCATCCCTCTTCGCCGGCAACGGTCGGGGATGCCGTCGTGTTCGATACGAAAATGTCGAGGCCGCCGAGCCGCTGCGCGGCGGAATCGATCCACTTCGTGTAGGCGGCAGAGTCGCTGACGTCAACCGCGTCGCCGATCGCATTGACGCCTTTTTTCCGCAGGGCTTCGACGGTCGCCTGCACATTGCCGGCCGTGCGTGCGCAAATGGCAACATCGACGCCCTCATCGGCCAAAGTCTGCGCGATTCGCAACCCAATGCCCTGGGTCGCACCGGTGACGATTGCCTTGCGGCCCTTCAGCTCTAGATCCATGGAAACTCTCCACTTCAGCGGTTCGTGAGTGCCTTGATGAGGCGGTAGAAAAATTCGTTCGCCGTGTAGAACGCCTGGATGCCGACGCGCTCATCGCGGCCGTGCCTGCCGTCATTCTCCCGGTCGATGGCAACGCCGTCGAACTCGTAGGTCGGCATACCGGCGGGCTCGGTGTAGACGCCGTCGGAAGCCCCTCTGTCCATGGTCGGGATGACGATGAGCTTCGGCCACACCGAGTCGACCGTTTTCTGCAACACACCGATGACCTCGGGGTCCAGGGGTTGCGGCGGAAGGCCTGTCTCGGCGGGAGCTTTGTCCGCGACCTTGCCGTCGATCGCGAGGTAGCGGACGACGATGTTGGCGTTGCCCAGGACGGCGATGAGGCCCTGTCGAACCTCCTCGAGTGAGTGCCCCGGAAGAATCCGGCAGTTCACGACTGCTTGAGCTCTCTGCGGCAATGCGTTGTTGGCGTGCCCGGCCTCGAGGCGGGTGGCCACGCACGTGGTGCGTAAGTTGGCATTATCGCGCGGGTCGCGTGAGAGACGCGTGATCGCCTGCTTGTCGGGCGTCGCCTGCAGGATCGCGCGCATGTCGGCTTGACGCTGCCCTGTCTCGATCGTCGCCATCCGCTCGTAGAATCCGCGAGTCACGTTGTTGAGCTCGAACGGGAACTGGAAATGTTCCAGACGGGTGAGCCCCTCGGCGAGAATGTAGATCGCGTTGTCCGGCTTCGGGATGGAGCTGTGGCCGCCGGGGTTGGTGACGGTGAGTTGGTAGTCGGCGTACACCTTCTCCGTGGCATCGACCTCGAAGAATTGCGGTACCCCGTTGTCCGAGATCACCGAGTTGGTGTCCGGGTTGATCACGTACTCGGCGTCAATGAGGTCGCGGTGATTCCGCAGGAGCCAGTCCACACCGTTGGAGGATCCGCCTTCCTCATCCGCCGTCAGCGCGAGGATGATGTCCCGCGAGGGTTGGAAGTGCTCCTTGCGCAGCCGGATCAGGGTCGCGGCCATGATCGCGTCGTTCGACTTCATGTCGAGCGTCCCGCGCCCGGTGAAGTAGTCCCCTTGCTCGGTCAGCTTGAACGGGTCGGTGCTCCAATCGTCGCGCCGTGCCTCGACGACATCGAGATGACCCATCAGCAAAATCGGCTTGTGCCGGCCGCTGCCGTGAAAGCGGACGACCAGATTCTTCTTGCGATCGTTCGGCCCGAGGAGGGCCAGGTCGGACTCCGGAAACCCGGCCTCGAGGAACCGCTTGCGGACCGCCTCTGCCGCCGTCGTCACGTTACCGGTCGAGTCGGTCGTGTTGATCTCTATCAGTTCCTTGAAGAGATCGTGGGCGAGCGGGTCGACAGGGGCCACGACCGCCTTGGCCCGCGGCGCAGCCGATATCGGCGCTGGCGCAAGCAGGGGACATATGGCCACGGCGAGGCCCAGCGCGAGGGCGCGAGCTGAGAGGGGACCCATTTTCTTCTCCTGGAGCAGCCGGCGGGATGATAGCGCCATCCCCGACGCTCAAGGGGGCGTCCCCGGCCGCAGGCTGGGCGTGCATGCGCGCCGGCCGCCTGCCGCGGATTCGCGCGATAACCGGTCAAAGCGCGCGCGGCAGTGGGGCTGCCCGCCGCCGCAAGCCGGCTACGCTCAGCCGCCTGACCCGTTCTCCGCGGTGTCCGGGGGGCTCACCGAACCACCCTCGGCCGGCAGTACCATTCGCCCCTTTCCGTTGGCCAGCAGTTCAGCGAACTCGGCGGCGGGAATCGGCTTGCTGTGCAGGTACCCCTGCGATTGGTTGCAGCCCACATGCCACAGGAAATCGAGCTGCTCCTGCGTCTCCACGCCCTCGGCAACCGTCGTCATGTTGAACGCGCGGGCGAGCGAGATGATCGTCTCCACGAGAATCTTCCCCGCGCGTTCTCCCGGCACCTGGAGGATGAAGCTGCGATCGATTTTCAGCGTATCGATCGGCAACGAAGACAGACGGCTCAAGGAAGAGTAACCGGTGCCGAAGTCGTCGATGGCGATGCGCACGCCCGCGCCTCGCAGCAGTTTCAGCTTGCGCACCTCCGCTGCCGATTCCTCCTGAATGGCGCCCTCGGTGATCTCGATGTCCAGCCCCGCGCCTTCCGAGGCCCATCCCTTGAGCACCTTCTGGAAGTTCGGCACGAATCCCGGCAGCCGGAGTTGCCCCGGCGAGACGTTGACGGCGATGCGCACGGGAGAGAGGCCGTCCTGGAGCCACTGCCGCAGGTCCTCTGCCGCCTTCTCGACGACCCACTGACCCACGTCGAGGATCATGCCGGTGCTCTCGAGCACGGGCAGAAAAGCAGCCGGGGAGACGAGCCCGTTGTCCGGATCGTTCCAGCGGATCAACGCCTCGACGCCCTGGATGCGGCGCGTACGAACGTCGATCTTGGGCTGGTAGTAGAGCTCGAACTGGCGGCGCTCCAGGGCCATCCGCAGCTTGTGCTCCAGCGCCAGCTGGCTGACCATCTGGGAGTGCTCTTCCGGACTGTAGTGCAGTTGCCGTTCACCGGAAGTGCGCGCGTTGCGCAGAGCGACCTCGGCGTTCTGGACCAGCGTGTTCGCGTCCTTGCCGTGAATGGGCGACACGGCGAACCCGGAGCGAACCGCGACCGGAATCTCCCGTTGCTCGATGACGAAGGGCTCGCCGAAGAGCTCCACGGCATGCTCCTGGGCGATCGCTGCAATTTCCTCCAGGGACCGAGCGCCGAGCTCGCGCAGGACGGCGAACATGCCGCCGCCGAAGTGCGCAATGTGCTCGGTCTGGGGAAAGCGCCGCTTCAAGCGATCCGAAATATGCTGCAGGAGCAGATCGCCGGTGCGCCGGCCGTAGGAGTCGTTGATCAGGCTCAGCCGCTCGACGTCGATGACGGCAACGGCATAGCGTGAGCGCCGGCCGTCGGGGTTGTTGTTGAGCAAGCGTGAGAGTCGCTCGCAGAACAGCGAGCGCTTCGCGAGGCCCGTCTGCGAATCGAAGTGCGACAGGAACTTGACGGTCGTGTCCTTCTGCAGAAACTGCAGAGCGAACGACAGGTTGCCCGCCACCTCGCGGAGCATTCGCAGCTCCTCCTCACTGACGGCACCGGCTTCGTGCGCAGTCAGCACGAGCACACCCATCGCCGTGTTGTCTACGAGGAGGGGCAGGGCAACCATCGAGTGCAGTCCAGCCTTGTGCACCACGTCCTTCAGCGGTGCCGAGGCCTCGAGCGTCGAGGTGTCGTTGCAGACGTACGGGGTTCCGGTGTTGATGACGCGGGTGACGATCCCGGACTTGCTCTTTCCATGCTCGGAGAGGACTGTGCGAAGCTCGCCCGTGACCCCCTCATTCACACCGCTCCAAGCGATCGGCAGTATGTCGGGCGCGCCCGGAGCTTTGGCGCAGACGATAGCCGTCGCGTAGCGACCCACGGAGACGGCGAGACGGCAAGTCTCCTGCAGCAGCTCCTTGCGCTCGCGGATGCGCACCACGAGAGCGTTGATTCCGCTGAGCATGCGCAGAACGCGATCGAGGCGCGCGAGCTGTGCCTGCTCCCGTAGCCGCTCCCTGCGTGCCTGCGCGTCCGCCAGGGCACGACGCACGGCCGGTGGCAGTCGAGCAAGGTTGCCCTTCAGCACATAGTCGGCAGCGCCGCAGAGCAGCGCGTCGATCGCCCGCTCTTCACCGATCGTGCCCGACACATAGATGAAGGGGACCTCGGGAGCGAGCTGGCTGGCGATGCGCAGTGCCGACACGCCGTCGAACTGCGGCAGGCTGAAATCCGACAGGATCAGGTTGGGGGAGAATTTTTCCAGCGCCTCCCGCAGGCCGGCTTCGGTCTCAACGCGCACCGAGGTGCATTCGATACCGGCGCGTCGCAGCTGTGACAGCGCGAGCTCGGCTTCGTAGTCGAGGTCCTCGACGAACAGAATGCGGATCGGTTTGGCTGTCTGTTCCGCTGGCATGGTCTGTCCCTAATCTACAAGACGAAATAGAACGTCGCGCCGCGATCGGGCGCACTCTCGGCCCAGATGCGACCTCCATGGCGCTGGAGGATGCGCTGCACGATGGAGAGGCCCACTCCGGTGCCTTCGAACTGCTCGCGCGAGTGCATCCGCTGAAACACGCCGAACAGGTTGTCGGCGTACTTCATGTCGAACCCGGCGCCGTTGTCGCGAACGAAGCAGACGCGCTCGCCGGGTTGTGCCTGAGGAGCGTCCGTGAGGGTACCCGTCTCGACGCGAGGAGAGCTGACTTTGCGCGTGAACTTGAACGCATTGGAGAGCAAATTGGTCAGCACCTGCTCGAGCAGGGAGGCATCGCCTTCGACGCTCGGCAGCTCTCCGGCCTGCACATCGATCTTGCGCTCGGGCTCACGCGCCTGCAGGTCCGCGATGACCCGTTTCGCCATGGCGTTGAGATCGACCGGGCGGCGTGTCAGCGGCGCGCGACTGAACCGGCAGAATTTCAGGAGGTCCTCGATGAGCTGATCCATGCGCTCGGCGCCCGCGACGACCTGATCCAGCCGGCGGCGGCCCTCCGGGGGAATGCCCTCGCCGAACTCGGAGAGGTACAGGTCGGTGAATCCGCGGATCGCTCTCAGGGGGGAGCGCAGATCGTGGGACACGGAGTAGGAGAAGGACTCCAGGTCGGAGTAGGCCGTGGCAAGCTCGGCGGCCTGCTCCCGCTCGCGCCGCTGCAGAACGGCGTTCTCGATGCGCAGGCGGCGGATGTCGAGCGCCCGGCCGATGACCGTCAGGATCGCGTTGAGTTTGAAAGGCTTGAGCACATAATCGAGCGCGCCCACTTGCATGGCCGCCACGGCCGTATCGATCGTGCCGTGCCCCGTCATGACCACGCCCGCGATCTCGGGGTCGATGGCGCGCGCGGCTCGGATCAGCTCGATGCCATCGATGTCGGGCATCATCAGGTCGGTCAGCAGCAGCTCATGCTCACCGGGGCGCAGATTGCGCAGTGCCTCCTGCGGGGAGTTATATCCTGTGGTCCGGTAGCCCTCGATCTCGAGTGTGTTGCACAGCGCTTTCATCTGTGCGGCCTCGTCGTCGACGACCAGTAGCCGGGCACTCATGCGCGTGCCTCCCGCGACGTCGCCGTGGCGTCCTCTGCCTTGCGACTTGTCGTGAGCTCCGCCAACGCGTGACGCAACTCGCTCAGACGCGGCGGCTTGTTCAGGACGCGATTGACGTGCGGCGGAATGTCGTTCTCAGCGACGAGACGTTGGCCCCACCCCGTGAGCAGAATCACCGGTGTGCTGGACGATGCGGCCTTGACTGCGGCCGCCACGCGCCGCCCATCCACGTGAGGCATGCCCAGGTCCGTAATGACCAGCGCGAACGGATTACCGGATTTCACGGAGGCTGCGAAGGTATCGATGCCCGCTTGTCCGCCGTTGGTCACGGTCACTTCGTGGCCATCCGCTTGCAGAATGTCCTCCAGCGATTTGATGAGCAGGGGATCGTCGTCGACCAACAGGATGCGCAGGCGCTGGACGATGGGAACCACCGGCATGCGTACGGTGCCCTCCTGTTCGTGCTCGGCTTCCGCAAAGACCAGGCGGAAGGTGCTGCCACGTCCGGGCTCACTGTCGATCTGCAGCTCGGCGCTGTGTCTCTGGACCATTCCGTACACCATCGCCAGCCCCAGACCGCTCCCGCGGTCTCCCTTGGTCGTAAAGAAGGGCTCGAGGCAGCGCCGGCGGGTAGCCTCGTCCATCCCGATTCCCGTGTCGCTGACTTCAACGTGCACCCGTCGATGACTATCCGGTTCGGCGGCATCGATCAGGCGAGTTCTCAGTGTCAGCGTGCCGCCCTCGGGCATTGCGTCTACGGCATTGAAGATGAGATTCGTGAGGGCATCGCGCATCTCGTTCTCAGCGACCATGACCTCGGCCGGCTTCGTCGACAGGTCCTTGCGCAACTCCACCATGAGACCGCGTTGCTGCGGCAGGTCGCTCCAGCGCGCATGCGTCAGGTCGATCGCTTGTTGAATGGTGCGGTTCAGGTCGACTTTCGAGAGCGTCAGTTGCGTCTCGCGCTGTCGATAGAACTCGCGCATGCGGGCAACTGTTCCGGCGACGTCGTCGATTGCCCGTTGAATGGTCGTGAGGTAGGCGCGTGCTCGCTCGCTAAGGTTAGGCTCCCGCTCGAGCAGCGATTCCGTGTAGAGCGAGACAGGGGAGATCGCGTTGTTGATGTCATGGGCGATGCCGCTCGCCATCTGGCCGAGGGCGCGCAGGCGTTCCTGCTGCATCACGGTCTGTTGGGTCTGCCGGAGATCGTCGTAGGCCTGCTGCAGGGCGCTGTTGAGTTGAGCTTGCTTGACGGCAAGCGCCACGTGCTCGCTCAACTGCTTGAGGAACTCGCAGTCGGCGCTCGTGAATGCGTCCGTCCCTCTGCGCGCCGCCAGCAGCACTCCGAAAAAGGTGCTCTCGGCCATCAACGGTGCCACGACCAGGGATTCCAACCCACAGTCGGCGAGCCGTTGCGGGAGCGGAAGGGCTACCGCGCGCGTATCCGGCTCGTACAGCAGCTTACCCTCGAAGCAGGCCGTCATGCCGCTGCCCTCGATCGGCAGTGCCGCCTGATCCTCGAGCTCCAGGCGTGCGCTGAAAGTGCGGCTGGCGGCACCCACGGCACTCACCGTCAAAGGTCCGGAGCCGGCATCGCGCCGGCAGACGCAGCAGAAATCGACCGGCAGACTCTGCTCCAGCGTCGTGAGCACGACGTGGAAGATACTGGTGAGGTCCTGGCGCTCGCTGATTGCGCGCGTGATGTGCTGGAGCAGGCTCAAATAGCCGAGCTGCACACGCAGCCGGCCTTCGGAGCTCTGGATTTCCGTGAGCATGTAATTGAAGGCGCCGGTGAGCTTGTCGAGCTCGTAGGCGTTGGTCGGAGAGGCCCGCACGGAGTAGTCGCGGCGTGCGGAGATCGCGGTGGCGACCTCGGCCAGCTCGAGAATG